>FMJZ01007618.1_pt1 | contig 27222 bp, 24 predicted proteins | sample 1987881 | NCBI WGS metagenome assembly FMJZ01 (sample SAMEA4378227, study PRJEB15110) | soil metagenome | biome: soil; feature: Field; material: Soil | place: India | collected 2015-03-11 | depth 0 m
AAGTATGGTCTAACAGATATTCGTCCGATTTTGGAGAGGGCAAGTGCCAGAGAAACAGCGGCTAGAGTTGCTGTTGGTGCTGTAGCTCGAAGATTTCTCGAAGAGTTCGGTATAGTAATTCGCAGTCATACGATAAGTATTGGCAAACATCGTTTGGTGAAGTTGCGCAAGCCGATAGATTGGCAACAAGTTGAGGATTCTCCTGTTCGCTGCGCTGATCCTGGGGTGGAAAAGTCAATGATTGCGGCCATTGAGGGGGCTAAAGCTGAAGGAAATACACTTGGTGGTATTTTTGAGCTAATCGCCGTTGGAGTGCCTGTCGGGCTGGGTAGTCATGTACAGTGGTCTCGTCGGCTTGATGGTCAAATTGCCCAGGCGATAATGAGTATCAATGCTGTGAAAGGTGTTGAGATAGGAGATGGCTTTTCTTTAGCTAAGATGAGAGGTTCCCGGGCTCACGATGTAATCCAGCGTGGTTCGCGTGGGGCAATGCCATTTTACCACCGAACTACCAATAGAGCTGGGGGCATTGAGGGTGGAATAAGTAACGGAGAACCAATTGTAGTCAGGGCGGCGGTGAAACCAGTTGCTACGCTTGGTAAACCATTGCCATCTATAGACCTGCGCAGTAAAAAAGCAAGCAGAGCTCATTATGAAAGGAGCGACGTTTGCATTGTTCCCGCCGCTGGAGTTATCGGTGAGGCCATGTTGGCGATAGTTTTGGCAAATAACATGTTGGAAAAATTCGGTGGTGACCACCTAAAGGAAACATTAAGAAACTATAACAACTATATGAGCTCTGCTTTTTCTTTCGGTTATCATGCATCGTCCGAAGCCAAATAGAAACATTGCTCTTACAGGTTTTTCAGCTACTGGCAAATCAACTGTAGCCAAGAAAGTAGCTGAATTTTTGAATTGGGCCTTTATAGATACGGATGATGAGATAGTCAGAATTAGCGGCAAACCCATTCCGGAAATTTTCGCGCAAAATGGAGAGTCTGAATTCAGAAGGCTTGAACGTGAAGTATTACGGGAAGCTTGCCGAAAAAGGAATGTGGTTATAGCTACGGGAGGTGGAGCTATCCTAGACCCTGTGAACCAGGAATTGCTTTGTAAGACTAGCGTCGTTATTTGTCTGGAGGCCAAGCCGGAAACTATATATCAACGCCTGCTCCGTGATGGTATTTACTCTTCTAATCCTGTGGTACGACCGTTGCTCGTTGCTGATAATCCTCAAGAACGTATAAAGCAGCTTAAGGCTTACAGGCAGCCTTATTATGCTATTGCGGATTGGACGGTCCATACAGATAATCTGACCGTTCAGGAAGTAAGTCAGGAGGTGATAAAGGGCTGGCGGTATATAATTCGCACTGAGGGTAAGCGACCTGATGATCCTGATTTGGCTTGTGAAGTGAAAACAGCAACTTCCAGTTATCCAATCTTTGTTGGATGGGGTCTGTTGAGTAAACTTGGGGACAAAATGAGACAGGCTGGTTTATCGGGCACAGCTAACCTTATTAGCGATGAAGTCGTTTTTTCTATTTATGGGGCACATGTTACAGAGACGTTGGAAAAGGCGGATTTCAACGTTAACTGCTGTGTGGTACCTCCCGGCGAAGCTACAAAGAATATCGCACAGGTAGTCAAAATTTATGATTTTCTTATTGAGCGCCATACTGAGAGGACTGATGTAATAGTTGCTTTGGGCGGTGGAATGGTTGGTGATTTGGCTGGCTTTGTTGCGGCTACTTTTGCAAGAGGATTGCCTTGGCTTCAGGTTCCTACCACTTTGATAGCTATGGCAGATGCCAGTATCGGGGGAAAGGTAGCCGTTGACCATCCACGAGGGAAAAACCTGATAGGTGCTTTTTATCAACCAAGCCTTGTTTTGGAGGACATTCAAACTTTGACCACTTTGCCTGAGCGGGAGTTCATTTCAGGGTGGGCTGAGATTATCAAACATGGTTTAATTCTTGATGGCGAGCTTTTCCAACTTATAGAAGGCAATGTTGACAGGCTTATTAAATTGATACCCGATATCACATTAAACATTGTTGTCCGGAGTGCCTGTCTGAAGGCTCAAGTTGTTGCAGAGGACGAGAGAGAAACTGGGAGACGGATTATACTAAACTATGGACACACCATAGCTCATGGGCTTGAAGCTGCTACCAGATATAGACGCTTCCTCCATGGTGAGGCGGTAGCTATAGGAATGATGGGAGAGGCTAAACTGAGCAATAGGTTGGGTCTATTACCTCAACATGTTGTTGAACGGCTGGAGGCACTTTTGCAGAGATTTAATTTGCCTACCTTTTGTTCGAGAGTAGCTTTAGCTGATGTGCTTGCAGCTATGAAGCTGGATAAGAAAGTCCGTGGTAAAGAAATACAGTGGGTTTTACCAGTGGATATTGGCAAGGTAACAATTCGCGGCGATGTGCCTCAAAAAGAAGTTGTGGGTGTCCTTAAAGAGGTGATAAAACTTTGAAGATTTTGGTGACCAATCAGAAAACGTTTCTTGATCACATTGGCGTATTAAAGCCTAGAGAGACGGCTTTACTTACCTTTATTGGTGCTTGCTCATCAATTGTTGCTGCCGGGAGATATTTGCCTTTAGATGCCTTTGTCCTTGCTTTAGTAGCCATTTTTCTTGGCAGTGCTGGGTGTAACGGGCTAACTAACTACCTTGACAGAGATGTGGATGTCAGGATGGTGAGGACAGCTAATCGGGCTTTGCCTTCAGGACGTATTTCACCTCCACAGAAGGTTTTACCGCTTATCATAGTGCTTTTGATAGCTGCACTTGCATTAGCCTGGCTGTTACATCCTCTTTGTTTCCTATTTGGCTTGATTGGCATTGTTGCCGCAGCAGTGTGGCGAAAGACTGTTTCCTGTACATTTCTTGGCATAGTTGCCGGTTGTAGCCCAGTTCTTATCGGCTGGTATGCTCTCAGACCTACCTTTGATTTTGTTATCCTGCTACTTTGTTGCCTGGTTGCTATCTGGACTCCAATTCATGTCTGGAGTGTCATGATCGCCAACCGGGATGATTATTTAAGTGCCGGTTTAAGTTACTTCCCATTAAGCTGGCAAGTCAAGGATGTGGTAAAAGTGCTTTTTGTTTTAGCCATTTTCTTATATCTTGTTTCCATTCTTATTTATCTTGTCGGCGATTTTCATTATCTATATCTAATTGTGGCAAATATACTTGGACTATTGATGATTTATGCTAATGCCCGATTACTGTTCTCAATAACATCGACAGATGCCTGGCGAGTATACAAGTTGTCTGCATTTCCCTACCTAGGTGTAATCTTTTTGGGTATGTGTTTAGATATTTGGCTAATGCAGTAATGGATGCGAGCCTGATAGATACGTTAGAAGCTGCCTTTCACGCTAAAGCTATTGCTGTAGTTGGAGCATCTGAAACACCGATTTCTTTCGGTTATCATTATATGAGGCATCTTCTGGACTATGGTTACCCTGGCCGCATTTATCCCGTAAATCCCGAAAAGTCCACGATTTTAGGCCTGAAAGCTTACCCAGATGTATCCAATATACCGGATACCGTAGATTATGTTATCTGTTGTCTTCCAGCAACTAAAGTTTTGGAGTTGCTGACACAATGTCGCTCTCGTGGTGCGAAGGTAATTCATCTCCTCGCAGCTCGACTGAGTGAAACAGGTCGACAGGCCGCCAAGGACCTCGAAGCTAGTATCCTTCGGGAAGCTAAAAAGCTCGGTATCCGACTTATTGGGCCTAATTGCATGGGGATTTACTATCCGCGGGGCGGATTAGGGCACGGTTATGACTTATCGAGGGAGCCAGGAACAATAGGCTGTGTGTTTCAAAGCGGTGGTTCTTCTACGTTGCTCGTTCGTTATGGAGAATTGCGCGGGCTTCGTTTCAGCAAGGTCATCAGCTATGGCAATGCCCTTGACTTGGACGAGAGCGACTTCTTGTACTATCTTGCACATGATGACGAGACAAAAATTATAGCAGCTTATTTTGAAGGCGTAAAAAATGGCAAAAAGTTCCTCAAAGCTCTGACTGATGCAGCGCGGGTCAAGCCTGTTATTGCCATTAAAGGTGGGCGGAGTATGGCAGGGGCAAAAGCAGCTGCTTCACATACCGCTGCGATAGCCGGCTCTGCAATTGTGTGGCAAACGGCTTTCAAAAAGGCAAATGTAGTAATAGCCCAAGACTTGAATGAGCTTGTTGATTTGCTTGTTGCCTTTTATTTCCTGCCCAAGATTACGGGGAACAGAGTTGCCATAGTCAGTGCCGGCGGTGGCCTAACTGTAATGGCTGCCGATCTTTGTGAGGAGGCCGGACTTGTCGTGCCACCGTTACCTGAAGAGATTAGAGAGGAACTCAAGGTACGAGCACCGGAAATATGGGATTGGCTTAACAATCCCATAGATGGCTCTGCCGTGGCTACAATCTCTACAGGTTTTCCAGAGACTCTTATGGAAATCACAAAAATTCTGGCCAGTAGCCCCAAATTTGATTTGGTCATTGCTGAATTCACTGATGACAATCCGTTTCAAGAAGAAATATGGTCCAACGTTGCAAAGAGTCAAACCGAGGCATTTATTAATCTTTCCAGAAAAAAGTTGAACCCTTTAGTCGCCGTAGTTAGCAGTGGAATAACCGATTCCAAGCGCTGCAGGCACGGGCGCTGGAAGATGCTTGCCGAACAGAGAATGAGACTTATTGATGCCCACATTCCGACCTATTCTACAGTCGCTGAAGCTGCGAGGGCGGTCAGCAAGTTTATAAATTACTGGAAAGCGCGAGCTGAAACTTAGCTTGGTGGCAAGGCAGCATTACCCACGTCTTTGTCAGCTTGGTGTTAACATAAGAGCTTGAGGATAGAAAGACATTTTACAGTTATAGAAACTTGCTCGAATACAAAAGCGCGCCTTGGAGAGCTTGTTACGGGGCATGGGGTTGTGCCGACCCCGGCATTCCTTCCGGTGGCAAGCCAAGGCACGGTTAAAACCTTAATTCCAGAAGAACTCAAAGATATCGGTGTGACTATAATACTGGGTAATGCTTACCACCTGTACCTGCGACCTGGCATAGATGTTATTGAGAAATTAGGGGGATTGCATCGATATATGGCCTGGGATAGACCAATACTTACCGACAGCGGCGGTTATCAGGTTTTTAGCTTAGCTCGACTGTGTAAAGTTTCTGATGGTGGTGTTATTTTTCGTTCTCACATAGATGGTAGCGAGCATATGCTTACTCCTGAACTTGTCATTGAACTTCAACAGAAATTGGCAGCAGACATTATTATGACGCTGGACGAGTGCCCGACTATCAACGCCGCTGCCTCAAAGATTTACGAAGCTGTGAACAGAACATTTAAATGGGCGGAAAGGTGTCGAATCTACCATCAGAGAGATGACCAGCTTCTTTTCGGTATTGTTCAGGGGGGTATTTTTCCGGAGTTGCGCCGACAGTCAGCGAAAGCCATCACCTCCCTGGACTTTGCCGGCTATGCGATTGGTGGTTTAAGCCTAGGCGAGCCTAAGGAATTGACTTGGGCAATGGTGGATGAAGTGGTAGCCTACTTACCTTTAGACAAACCGCGTTATCTTATGGGCATAGGTTCGCCTGAGGATATCATTGAAGGGGTAAGCCGAGGAATAGACCTTTTCGACAGTGCGCTGCCTACAAGAGTGGCCCGTAATGGCGGTCTATTTACTAGGTGTGGAAGGCAGAACATACGGAAGGCACTGTACAAGACGATGGAACTGCCTGTGGATAGCGATTGCGATTGCTATACCTGCCGCACCTTCTCTGCTGCTTATCTCCACCATCTATTCAAATGTGAAGAGCTTTTAGGCTACAGGTTGGCTACTATACATAACCTACGTTTCATCATTAGAATGCTACAGAAGATACAAGATTCCATCAAGCAGAATACCTTTAGCAGCTTCAAAAACGATTTTCTAAGCCACTATCAGGTTACCGATGAGGAGGTCAGGCTCGCCCAGAAGCGAAAATGGTTAAATTCATCTAGGCACAGTGATGATGTCCATGTTTAGATGAATTCATACATTTACACATTATTTTGGGCAAACAGGACTAGCTAGCATACATGTGAGATCGTACCCGCCGATTAGTCGCTTGTTTACAGATTTTGAGTTTGAGATAAACTGGCAAATTGAATAGGGGTCTGGCTTAAGTTATAATCTTGGGACATCTTTATATGGGGGTTCCCTTGCTGAAAACTCATTATTGTGGGGAGTTAAAAGAAGAGCATGTTGGTCAAAACGTCATCCTAGCCGGGTGGGTTCACCGTCGTCGAGACCATGGAGGTTTGATATTCATTGATTTGAGAGACAAGGAAGGCATAGTCCAGGTGGTATTTAACCCAGACACATCAGAAAAAGCACATAAAACGGCAAGTGAACTTCGCATCGAGTACGTGGCTAAAATTGCTGGCAAAGTAGTTAAGCGTCCTCCTGGCACTGAAAATTTAAAGCTACCCACGGGGCAAATAGAAGTTATCGCCAGTGATATACAGATACTCAATACAGCGAAAACACCACCGTTTTACATAAATGAGGATGTGGAGGTTGACGAAAACCTTTGCCTTAAATACCGCTATCTTTATCTCAGACGCCCTAGAATGAAAGACAACATGATACTTCGCTACAAGGTCGAGAAATTTATGCGCGATTTTCTCGATGCCAGGGGCTTCGTTGAAATTGAGACGCCCATTTTGTTCAAAAGCACTCCTGAGGGGGCACGGGATTATCTTGTGCCCAGTCGTCTACACCCAGGGAAGTTCTATGCGTTGCCTCAATCACCTCAACAGCTCAAACAACTATTAATGGTCGCTGGCTTTGAAAAGTACTATCAGATAGCTCGCTGTTTTCGCGATGAAGACTTGCGTGCTGATCGTCAGCCTGAATTTACACAGCTCGACCTGGAAATGAGCTTTATTGACGAGGAGGATATCCTTAATCTTCTCGAAGAAATGTTCACGTCTCTGGTAGAGACCGTTAAACCGGAAATGCGGGTGTTAAAGCCTTTTCCACGAATTTCCTATGCTGAAGCGATAGACCGGTATGGTACTGATAAGCCGGATATGCGGTTCGGTCTTGAGCTAAAGGATCTGTCGACGATATTTGCTAATTCCGAGTTTTCGGTTTTTCGTTCTGTCCTCGAGAGCGGTGGTGCAGTGAGAGGTATATGCCTGCCGGGCTGCGCCGAATATTCGCATAAGCAACTCGAAGAATTGACCGAATTGGCGAAGTCTTATGGAGCCAAAGGGCTGGTAACGATGGCATTGCCTTCGGGTAACTACAAGTATCCGGAACAACTGACTCATGACAAGGTTAAATCTGTAGCCGCCAAATATCTGACTTTGGAGCAGCTAAGGGATATAGTCTGCAGGTTTGAAGCTAATCCTGGTGATTTGATATTAATTGTGGCCGGGGAGCGCAAGATGGTTGGTAAAGTGCTGGCTGAGTTGCGGCGAGAAATGGGGCACCGTCTTGGCCTCATTGACCGAAGTCTGTTGGCTTTTGTTTTTATTGTAGATTATCCCTTGTTGGACTGGAATGAAGAAACAGGGAAGTGGGAGCCGATGCACCATCCCTTTACAGCACCTGTGGAAGAGGACGTTCCACTACTTGATATAGACCCAGCCAAGGTGCGGGCGCGCCACTATGATATTGTGTGCAATGGTTACGAATTGTCAAGTGGGAGCATTAGAATTCATACGCGTCAACTGCAAGAGAAGATATTTCGGCTGCTTGGCTATAGTGATGAAGAGATAGAAGCACGTTTTGGGCATTTGCTTGAGGCATTTGACTACGGCGCACCCCCTCATGGTGGTATCGCACCAGGTATTGACCGTCTTGTAATGTTACTGGCAGGGGCAGAAAACATCAGGGAGGTGATCGCTTTTCCTAAGAACCAGAGCGCTATTGATGTTATGAGCGACTCCCCTTCCCCAGTTTCCAAAGCCCAACTTGGTGAGTTGCATTTGGAACTGAAGGTTGAGAAGATTACCCAGATGTAGCCTAAAAATATAGGATGAAGAGGTAGTACATAAAATAATGAAAGTATCCACAGAGCCAGTCAAGAATGGCCAGATGACATTGAAGATCGAAATGGAAGGCACGGAGGTAGACAGATACCTGGAGCGAGCTTACAATCGTCTGGTCAGGAAAGTCTCTATTCCGGGTTTCCGTAAAGGGAAAGCGCCAAGAGCAATACTCGAGCAACACATCGGTAAAGAAACTTTACTTCGAGAAGCTTTTGAGGATTTGATACCAGAGGCATACAAGGAAGCTACACAGAATATTGAAATAGACGCTATTGCGTCGCCCCAATTCGAGATTATTCAGACTGAGCCGTTAGTTCTAAAAGCAGTGATACCGTTGAGACCTACGGTCAAAATTGGAGATTACAAACAAATAAGGATTGATCCCAAACCTATACAAGTTGGGCAGGACGATGTTGATGCGGTTATGGAACAACTTCGTCTTCAGCAAGCGGTCTTATTACCGGTAGACCGTCCAGTCCAATTTGGAGATGTAGTAACTATAGATGTAGAAGGTGAGAAACAGGGAGAATCGTTCCCCATCCGTAAGAATCTGGTATATGAAGTTATTCAGGGGGCTAGGCTGCCCCTGCCCGGGTTTGCAGAGAAGCTGGAAGGCATGAGAAAAGGCGAGGAAAGGCACTTCGTATTATCCTATCCTGAAGATTATGAAATGCGGGAACTGGCTGGAAAAGAGCATACCTTTAAAGTCACAGTTACGGAGATAAAAGAGAAAAGACTGCCTCCGGTAAATGATGAATTTGCTAAGAAATTCGGTAGTCAGGATTTGGCTTCATTCCGGGAATTGGTATTTGCTGATCTAAAGGCAAGAGCGGAGGAGAGGACCCGAATGGAGCTTGAACAACAAGTAGTTAACTCCGCTATTGAAATGAGTGAAGTGGAATACCCACCGATATTAGTTGACAGGGAAATCGAGCGATTGCTGAATGAGGAGTCGAGGCATTTTCACCAGGGGATCAAAGGCCTAGCGAATTACTTGAAAAGTGTTGATAGAACGCTTGATGAGCATCTTGAGGAATTGCGCCCTGTAGCAAGCAGGCGTGTTGCCCGCAGCTTGGTCTTGGCGAAGATAGCAGAAGAAGAGAATATCGAAGTTGGTGAGGCGGAGATTGATGAGGAAGTAGAGAAAATATTGAAAGACGCAGGCAAACAAACCGAGGAGCTTAGTAAATTATTAGATTTGGCACAAACCCGCGAGTCTATAAAGCAGTTTATAATTGCTCGGAAAACTGTGGAACGGCTAGTTCAGATTGCCACTCAGAAAAGTTAATGAAACGAACCTTTAACACTAGCGTTTTTCCTACCAGTCAGTTTATGCTAAAATTCAACTGAGCACGGGTGGAAGGGAATGCCGCTTTATGAGTACTGGTGTAGCAATTGCCAACGCAAGGTCACGATATTTCACGTGACCTTAACTCAAGACTCGCCTATTTGTCCAAGATGTGGTAACAGCACCCTACGCCGGTTATTTTCTACCTTTTCCATACGTAGTAAAACATATAAAGATGTTTATGAAGATATCCTCTCCGATTCTAAGCTAACCAGGGGTATGTTGAGCAATGACCCGAGAGCTTTAGCCGAATGGAATAGGCGAATGAGTCAAGGTGAGGAAGTTGCTCCTGAATATAAAGAAATGCTTGAGCGGATGGAAAGAGGAGAGATGCCCACTGCGTTAGCTGGCACCGGTGCCGACGAGTCCTTTGAGGAATGTGAGTAATACTATGCCAGTTTATGAGTTTTACTGTTCAGCATGTGGTAAAAAGAGTAGCTTTTTTACAAGGACCGTCTTGACCTCTTTTGTGCCGAGTTGTACAAGCTGTGGTAGTCACGATTTGACTCGCATTATATCAACCTTCGCTTATCATAAGTCAATTAAAACCATTCATGAAGAGAGTGGCGAGCCGACTATGTATCCAAGTCCTGACTACTATAAGGATCCGCGTAACATAGGCAGGTGGGTGGAGAAGAGGTTTAAAGACATGGGGATGGAGATGCCTGATGAAATTCGGCAGAAGATTCAAGCTGCCAGAGAAGGTGTACTACCAGAACCCTTGAAGGACTTACAAAGTGCCTCACCAGATGCTGCGTATCATTGATGCTAATTGCAACCGTATTGGCGAAGGATTGCGTTTCCTAGAGGACGTTGCACGCTTTATAATCAATGATGCTGAACTCACACAGCAGCTGAAGGCAATGCGGCATGAACTAGTCAAAGGGCTCAGCAAATTTGGTATCCGCCTCCTTTCTGAAAGAAACGCAAAATCAGATATTGGGCTGAGCATTGAGATGCCTCAACAAAAACAGGACTTGCCATCGCTAATAACAGCTAATGCAAAAAGGGTAGAAGAGGCTTTACGTGTCGTTGAGGAGCTGGCCAACTCTCCGGATTTAGGGATAGAATTAAGCTCGAAGGAATTTGAGCGGGCGAGGTTCGGTCTCTATTCACTAGAGCGGGAGCTGTTATCTAAGGTATCACGTCGGCAAAAATTGGCACGCCTAAGCGGCCTTTACGTCATAATTGATACCGAAAAGTTGGGCCAAAAAGATGAAGTTGATGCCGCCAGTCAAGTTATTCTTGGAGGAGCCAGTATTATACAACTTCGTGACAAGCGTTATGATAAAAATAAACTTTTCACAATAGCGCAAAAAATAAAGGACCTGTGCTATAAATCGGGTTCACTTTTCATAGTCAATGATTATCTAGATATAGCCTTAGCTGTTAATGCCGATGGGTTGCACATAGGGCAAGAAGATTTACCATTGCCGGTAGTTCGAAGATTGTTGCCTATTGACAAGCTTGTTGGCGTGTCGACACACACGTTGGCGGAAGCCCAGCGGGCGGAAATCGAGGGCGCGGACTATATCGCCCTTGGCTCCATATTTCCGTCGCAAACTAAAAAAGATGCCAAAGTGGTTGGTCTAGAATGCTTGCGTCAAGTCAGGCAAGAGATATCTATTCCCATAGTAGCTATTGGTGGCATTGATAAGGAGAATATTACTGAAGTTATAACCGCAGGGGCTAATGCAATAGCAGTCATCAGTGCTGTCATGACTAAAGGAGATATAGAGGCGGCAACTCGCCAACTGGTGAACGCGATTGAGGAGAAAACAAAAAGCTACAAAGAACCTTGAATCTATCGCTGAGAAAATCCGCCTCGATTTTTCAACCAAAGATGCAGCGAGAGAAAATGCTTTACGCCTTTGCCGAGAGATAATTCGTTGTAGCGCCAGTGCAATTCGTACTGTGCACCGACGGGAGAGTGCGAAAGCCAAGCGCATGTTGAATCTGGCACACACCTTGCTTCGGGAGTTGAACCAGGATATACTCCAGAAACATAATGATATACTTCATTCCGGCTTTGTTCACGACGCTCAAAAAGAGTTTGCCGAGGCAAGCGCTATTTATGCCATAGTCACAGGCAAAGTGATTCCAGCACCGGAGGATATTGGGGTTAGCTATGCGGCGTACCTGAATGGTTTAGGGGAAGCGGTAGGTGAACTCAGGCGCCATATCTTGGACAACCTACGGCGTGATGACCTTGGTGGATGTGAAGAATTATTGTCAATTATGGATGATATTTATGCTGCGTTGGTAACCATGGACTTTCCAGAGGGCATTACCTACGGTTTAAGAAGGACAACTGATTCTGTTCGCGCTATTTTGGAGCGCACTCGTGGAGAGTTAACTTTAATCCTCAAACAGAGAGAATTTGCAAAAAAACTAGAACAGATGACTGTAAAAGAAAGAAAGAAGTAGCAAACGCACCTGTTTACTAGCAATGCGCGGCATTTCCAGACATGTGTCCAATTCGAACAAATATTTCTTTGTAGATTTGTTATGAAATTAGGCTGCGGTATACCTTATTTTCTGTATCGGGATAACATGCTTTTGAGATGTCGCAAAGACAACTATTTTGGCAGCTTAGCTAGTTGCCTGCCAGTCTACTCGTTTCTCTGAAAATACTTAGATATCAATGCCTTTATGCTGCTGGTTGCCCAATACCGCCTTTGTCATAATGATGGCATTTTTACTGAACAGTTGGGCGGCAACAAAATAGTAGGACATCAATGTCCCAATTATGCTTTGATTGACAGCGTTACAATGCATTAGCTAGACTAACCACCTGCTGGCTAAAAAGTGGATCAAAAATAGCCTACTATGCGAATTCTGCAACAGATGAAGCAATTTATGGAGCCACAATCAGTGGCCCTCATCGGGGTATCACGCTACACTGGCGAAGGCACTTTTAATGTGCTGGAGAACCTGCTTAGCTATGGCTACAAGGGCAGAATCTATCCGGTTAACCCAAGCGTTAGTGAAATACTTGGTATGAAAACTTATTCCAAAGTCACTGAGATAAATGAACCTGTTGACTTAGCAGTGTTAACAACACCGCGCGTCTTGGTGCCTTCTCTGCTGAAAGAATGTATCTCAAGCAATATTAAATCAGCGATAGTAGTAGCCCAAGGCTTTTCTGATGCTCGTGACATGGAAGGCAGGGAACTTCAAAATGAGTTGAACAGTATTGTGGAAAGCAAACAAATACGAGTGGTTGGGCCTAACACCTTTGGCACTGCCAATGTGTTCATCAATTTTAGCTCATCATTTGTAAAAATAAGAATGAAAAGGCAGCCAGTCGGTATCATTTGCCAGACAGGAGTCTTTTTCATTGGCTTTTCGGAGATGACGTTCATAGGTAAAGGTATTGACCTGGGTAATGCCTGCGATATTAAATTTTCTGATTGTTTAGAATATTTTGAGCACGATGTGGAAACGAAAGTAATAGCCCTTCATATCGAAGGTATGCAGGATACGCAGGGTTTCATTAACGTTTGTAAACGCATCGCCCCCAAGAAGGCCATAATAGCATTGAAAACCGGAAAAAGCGAGCTTGCCGCTAAGGCAGTCCAATCTCATACCGGTTCTATTGCAGGTAAGAAGGAAGTTTGGGACATAGCCTTGAAGCAATCCGGTGTAATTTCAGTAGCTGATTTAGAGGAGCTTATCGATTTGACCAGAGCATTCTGCATACTGCCCCCTATGGAGACGCCCAAGGTCGGCGTTATCACTATCACTGGTGGCTTGGGTGTTATGGCCATAGATGCCTGTCGGAACTCGGTTGTAAGGATAGATACGCTATCACCAAAGACAAAAAGTTTACTGAATGCCATGTCGCCTGTCTGGCTTAGCGTTGGAAATCCAGTAGACATTTGGCCGGCAATGATGACATCACAAATACCACTAAGACCGCTGATAGATGGCCTAAAAATCCTTCTATCGGACTCTGACATAGGCGCAGTTCTGTTTATAGGAGCCGCTTTTGACGAAAAATGGGGTAGCGGCATTTGTCAGCTTTTGACCGAGCTGGCTACGGCATATGAAAATAAGCCTTTAGTATGTTGTATTTATGGACCTTACGCCGCTGAAACTGTAGAGAGGCTACAAAGTGAAGGAAAAGTGGTAGGTTTTGCAACCCCTGAAAGAGCTATGAGAGCGCTTATCCGACTCTACGAATATTCAGAATTACGAAAAGGGCTCTAAGATAACCCTGGCATCAACCGCAACGGCCCCATTTTTATAGGCAAAAATCGGGTTAAGGTCGAGCTCCTTTATCTCCGGGTTATTCTGGACAAAATCAGAAACCTTTAATATCAAATCTTCCAAAAACTCAATATCTGCTGGCTCTTGCCCCCTATAACCTTCAAGCAGAGGGTATCCTTTTATCTCCCGTATCATCTCTCTGGCATCTCTCTTAGCCAGTGGAACAATCCTGAAAGCTACATCCTTCAATACCTCTACTAACACTCCTCCCAAGCCAAACATCAGCACTGGCCCGAACTGTGCGTCTTTTGTCATACCTATGATTATCTCTATTCCAGGACGTGCCATCTTCTGTACAGAGACCCCATGAATTTTTGCCACGGGATTATGTTTCTTAATGCTAGCGAGAATCTCGCTGTATGCGTTTCCCACCTGGGTAGCATTTTTTAAGTTGAGTTTGACACCGCCAGAATCGCTTTTGTGGATAATATCAGGTGAGACTATTTTAAGTACCACGGGGAACCCCATGCTTTTGCTAAGAGCTACAGCTTCCTTCTTGGCTCGTGCCAGCTTGGCCTCAACAACAGGTATCCCAGCTTCCTTAAGCCATTCTTTGGACTCAATTTCGGTCAATTGTGTCCTGTTCTCTTTTCTGGCCAGTTTTAATATCTCGTTCTTCTTCATTTAATCCCCCTTATAGTTCATCGGCCATAAAAACGCGAGCAACATTTTAGCTAATTTTGTTTACCTATGTAAAGAATTTGCATCTGCGAGGTCTTTTTTCAAGCACAATTAACATTATTGGATTATTTGCCTACAATACGCCATATCGCTGTCGGTGTTATACATAAACTCATACCTAGAAAAGAATTTACTACAATCTCCGTGCTATACTTTGTGGTGCAAGATAAACCACTGTAGGGGGGAGATAATTGTCGAGGCACGAAAGCTTATCCAGATTGAAAGTCCTGGGCATCGCCGGGAGTCCTCGTCGAAACGGCAATACGGATATCCTATTGAAACAGGCAATGGCTGGTGTTACAAGTCAGGGTGCCGAGGCAAAAACAGTCATTTTAAGTGAATTGAATATTTTCCCTTGCCGGCACTGCGATGGTTGTATTAAAACAGGCAAGTGTGTGATAAATGATGATATGCAATGGTTGCACAACGACCTAAGAGAGGCTGACCGGGTGATTCTAGCGTCACCCATTTTTTTCATGGGGGTTACTGCTCAAACAAAAGCTATGATTGACCGCTGTCAGGCATTGTGGGTGATAAAATATGTTCTTAAACTTCCAGTGGCAACTGACCCTGAAAAAGGGCGCAGAGGCATCTTCGTTTCGGTAGGTGGGACGAAGCTTCGTAACTTATTCCAGCCAGCGATAGCTACGGTCAAAAGCTGGTTTACAACACTAGAAGTCAAATATGCGGGTGAATTAGTTTTCCCAGGTATAGATGAAAGAGATGCCATCTTTAAGCATCCTACGGCGATTAGAGACGCATATATTATGGGCCAAAAATTAGTCAGTAGCCTCGGTGATAAGGTAGATTTTTAACTGCTTGGTTTAGCAAAACGCGGGATTGACACAGGTTGTAGCGTGTGCTATATTGCCGTTCGGCTTTAAACGCTGACATCAGGAGGTTAATTACATGGTTGGTATTAAGTCCTATGGCGCTTACATCCCGCGGTACAGAATGAACCGCAATACTATCTTTGGAGCGGTGGGGTTTCTGGGTACATTTCCAACACCTGGCGAGAAAGCGGTTGCCAATCACGATGAGGATACCCTTAGCATGGCGGTAGCTGCTGGGATCGACTGCATCGATGGGCTGAAAAGAGAAGTAATAGATGGTTTGTATCTTGCTACTACCAGTCAGCCATATGTGCTGAGACAAAACTCGGCGATAGTTGCTGTTGCTCTTGATTTGCAGCCTAATATAAGGACAGCTGATTTCATCGCCTCCAACAAGGCGGGTACTACTGCTCTCATTGCTGCCTTTGACGCTGTAAAGGGGGGTACCTCGAGCAATATTTTAGTCTGCGCTTCAGATTGCCGACTGAGCAAGCCTGGTGGTCCTCAGGAACATCTGTATGGTGACGGCGCTGCAGCTTTATGGGTAGCGAATGACGATGTAATTGCTACTTTCGAGGGTTTTTATTCTGTTTCCTACGATTTCCCGGACCGCTGGAAGGCAAGCACCGAGGACTTTGAACATGCTTGGGAAGATAGATTCATTCGGGACGAAGGCTATACAAAAATGATACCCGAAGCAATTGCTGGCCTACTTAAGAAGTATAATTTGAACATAAGGGAATTTGCCAAAATTGCGTTTCCCGGTATTTATGCCAGAGAGCATGCCGGTATTCTCAAAAGACTGGGTGCAGAACCGGGCCAAAGTCAGGATACCTTAATTGACAAAGTTGGTGATACCGGGACAGCTTCACCCTTAATGATGCTTGTAGCTGCGCTAGAGGATGCCAAACCTGGAGACAAGATTCTGGTTGCCAGCTTTGGTAACGGCAGTGATGCCCTGTTTTTCCAAGTGACCGAAAATATAAAGAACGTAGGCGAGAGGCGTGGAGTGAAGAAACATTTGGTTTCAAAAAAGGAGCTCACCAGCTATGAAAAATATCTGGCTTTCCGTAAGTTAGCGCCGATGGACGTTGGCCTTCGGGGTGAGGTAGGCATTCGCACCCCAATGTCTGCACTATATAGGGAACGAAAGACGATCCTAGGCTTGGTTGGCTCCAGGTGTAAAAAGTGTGGCACTCCGCAATATCCACCTCAAAGAGTTTGCGTCAACCCTGATTGTGGATCTGTGGATGAGATGGAAGACTATCGCTTTTCAGATAAGAAGGGCGTTGTGTTTACTTATACTGGAGACAATTTAGCTGCAAGTATTGACCCACCGTCAATTTATGGTCTGGTGGATTTTGAAGCTGGTGGAAGGTACTGGTTTGATTTTACAGATTGCGACCTTGACTCAGTTAGAGTAGGTATACCTGTGGAGATGACCTTTCGCAAAAGGTATGCGGACGAACCAACAGGTGTATATGGTTATTCTTGGAAGGCAACACCTATACGTGACTAGAGTTGCCTAATTGAATAAAGTACGGAGGATACAAAATGGCAGAAGGCATTAAAGACAAGGTAGCTATTATAGGTATGGGATGTACTAAATTTGGAGAACTGTGGGACAAGAGCGCTGAGGATTTGATGGTTGATGCGTTTAAGGAATGCATTGAGGATGCGGGGATAGATAAGAAAGACCTTCAGGCTGCTTGGTTTGGGGTACACTTTGAAGAGCAAAGTGTCGGCAAAGGCGCCACATCCTTGGCGCTGGCACTTAAGTTGCCCTTTATTCCGGTCACACGGACAGAAAACTTTTGTGCTACCGCAACCGAAGCTTTCAGAGGTGCCTGTTACGCGGTGGCTTCTGGGGCTTATGACATTGTGCTTGCGTTAGGCGTGGAGAAGCTCAAGGATACTGGATATGGTGGACTTCCTGGTGGCCCTGGTTTGATGGGGACGAGAAATGCACTTATCATGCCCAAGCTGACTGCCCCGGGGGCTTTTGCTATGATGGCTACTAGATATTTTGCCGTGTATGGGCTCAGTCCGGAGGAAGGCAAAAGGATGTTGGCTAAGGTGTCAGTCAAAAGTCATTACAATGGAGCCAGGAATCCAAAGGCACACCTGCGCCGCGAGATAACTGAAGAGCAGGTGGTTAACGCCCCTATTATTGCTTGGCCGCTTGGGCTTTTCGACTGCTGTGGAGTGAGTGATGGCGCGGCAGCAGCAATTGTTACTCGAGCCGACATGGCTAAAAATTTCAGGCCTGACCCTGTATATGTGAAAGCGCTCCAGGTTGCCGTAAGTTCAGGTGAAGAGTTGATGTATACCAAGTGGGATGGCGCTCATGTTGAGACGGGGTACCGGGCCGGAGTCCTTGCTTACAAAGAGGCTGGTATCAAGAATCCGCGCCAGGAGATAAGTATGGCCGAGGTACACGACTGCTTTTCGATTACTGAAGCAGTAACAATGGAGGATTTGCAGTTCAGCCCCAGAGGAAAGGTTAAAGAAGATATTGAATCTGGTCGCTTTAATATTAATGGAGAGCAACCTATCCAGCCTGATGGTGGCTTGAAATGCTTTGGGCATCCTATTGGCGCTTCTGGGTTGAGAATGCTGTATGAAATGTACAAGCAGTTACAGGGGAAGGCTCAGTTGCCCGAGCGCCAGATAAAGAATCCCAAACTGGGTCTCACTCATAACATGGGTGGCTTCCCGGCGATGAATATAGTCAGCGTGGCTATCGTCGGACTGTAATAAGTAACTAAAGTTAAGGAGGTTTATATGATGGCTGAAGGCTCCCTAATTACGGATGCACTTAAAAAGCTGATAGGTGTTCCTGGAGAGCCAGTTATTTTTAAAGTTGAAGAAGGAGCGATACAAAGGTATGCACAAGCTATAGGTGACCCTAATCCTTTATTCAACGATATAGAGAATGCCAGCAAGAACAAATATGGCAGGTTGATTTGCCCTCCAGGCTTTACCGGGTGGCCGATAAAGCCCGGATTTTCTATGTTTAAACTGATTGATTCGTTGGTCAAAGCTGGGGCACCACCTCGGTTGCTGGACGGCGGTGTGGAATATGAATTTTTTGAGCCGATAGGGGCCGGAGATGTGCTAGTTGCTACCACAAAGGTTGCTGATATCACTGAACGTGAAACAAGAATGGGCAAGACCTTGTTTACCACTGTCGAGACGACCTTTGTCAACCAAAAGAATAACAAGGTCATGCTAAAAAGCCGTTCCACGTTGATCCAATTTTAGGTGGCTTGTAACCATTTCAGATTGAGGAGGAGACATGGCTAAGCAAGTTTATTATGAAGATGTTGAAGTGGGAACCGAAATACCCCCGCTAGCTAAAATTGCCACAACTCGGATGCTGGTTCAGTGGGCAGGAGCCAGTGGTGATTTTAACCCATTACATTATGAAGATGACTTTGCCAAAGCTATGGGTGTAGGTGCACCTATAGTGCACGGTGCACTCAAACGTGCCTGGCTTGGACAACTGATGACAGATTGGATTGGTGAGGAGGGGGTGCTAAAAAAACTGTCATGCCAGTATCGTGGCATGGACTACCCGCGTAAGATGAAAACCATAGAAGAACCGCACGATGGTGAGACATGGTGGTGCAAAGGTAGGGTGGTCAAGAAATATGAGGAGGGTGGCGAGCACCTGGTAGAGTGTGAAATCTGGGTAGAAAATGGTAAGGGGGAAAAGACGACACCGGGTAAAGCCTTGGTTGCCCTACCATCAAGAGGCAAGAAATAAGCATAGAGCTTGGCTGGATAGGTAATCGAAGAGTGATTTGTACGAAACATTTGAAACGAGCTGGCGTTCCGCCAGACGAAAATAACAACGTAAAGGAGGTAAAGATAGAAAATGGGAAAACTTGATGGAAAGGTAGCAGTTATTACCGGAGCGGCAAGGGGTATAGGCGAAGCTGATGCGGTATTGTTTGCCAAAGAGGGCGCTGCTGTTTTGTTGAGCGACATTGATGAAGCTCCGCTAAAGGAAGTGGTTCAGAAGATAAGGGCTGCTGGTGGAAAGGCCGAAGCTTGTGCCGGCGATGTTACGAAACCGGAGGATTGCCAGAGGATGATGGATATGGCAGTCGAGAAATTCGGCAAAATCGATATCCTAGTCAACAATGCCGGGCTTACCAGAGATGCCTTAATACATAAGATGACTGATGCCCAGTGGGACTTGTGCATCAACATTAACCTTAAGGGGACTTTCAATTGCATTAGAGCTGCTTCCAAATATATGATGAAGGAAGGGCATAACGGAAGAATAATCAATGTTGCCTCTGTGGCCGGACTAATGGGCAATGTAGGGCAGATAAACTATTCTGCGGCTAAGGCAGGTCTTATTGGGCTCACCAAAACCGTGGCCAGGGAATGGGGTAGATACGGTATTACTTGCAATGTTATAGCTTATGGTTTCGTTGATACGCGGTTGACAAGAGAGAAGGAAGTACAGCAAGAGGAAGTAGCTGGTGAACTAGTAGGTATACCAAAGAAAGTGAGGGATATGGTTCTTTTGCAAGTTAAGCCTATGACACCTGAAGATGCTGCCAAACCTGTACTTTTCTTGGCTTCTGATGATGCTGCTTTTATCACAGGCCAGGTATTGAACGTTTCAGCCGGAATGTATATGTAGTTTTACCATCTAGCCTGTTGGGGACATCGGGCTTATTGATGAGATAACAACTACGGGTGGGCAACAACCGAAATAAATATGAGGAGGCCTGAGATGGCAAGGAGGCTGGAAGGTAAGGTAGCTGTGGTTACTGGTGCTGGGCGTGGTATTGGTAGGGCTGAGGCGTTGGCTTTAGCTGCCGAAGGGGCCAGGGTGGTGGTTAACGACTTTGGTGGTGCTGGTGATGGCACTGGTGCCTCTAAGGCTCCAGCAGGTGAGGTTGTCCAGGAGATTAAGAAACTTGGTGGCGAGGCCGTTGCTAATTATGACACTGTAGCCACTCCAGAAGGCGGGGAGAATATCATCAAGACCGCAATTGATGCTTTTGGTCGCATCGATATCCTAGTTAACAATGCCGGAATCCTTCGCGACCGCATGATTTTCAATATGAGCGAAGAGGAATGGGATGCGGTAATTAAAGTTCATTTGTATGGTACTTTCCATTGTACAAAACCGGCATGTGTCTATTTCAGGCAGCAGAGGAGTGGCAGGATAGTAAATACGTCCTCTACCTCAGGTTTAGGTAATATGGGACAGGCTAACTACAGTGCTGCCAAAGAAGGAATTGTTGGCTTTACTCGGACAGTAGCCAGGGACATGGGGAGGTATGGTGTAACGTGTAACGCTATTCGCCCCAGTGCCGGAACAAGGCTGACGCTAACGCCGGAGCTGAGAGCTGCCTGGGAGAAGGCTAAGGCTGAAGGCTTGCGTCCTCAAGCAGGTGTCATAACCCTCGATGAACTTGAAAAAATGACCCCTGAGATGGTAGCTCCGCTGGTTGTATACCTGTGCACTGACGAAGCAGCGAACATAAACGGTTGCACCTTCTGGGTGGGTGGTGGTGAGATAGGTATTTACTCGGAACCGGAAGTAAGAAGCCGGATATATAAAGAAGGTATATGGACAGTGGATGAACTGATTAACATCGTTCCCAGAACTCTGGCTAGGGGACTGATAAATCCGGCACCTCCACAGACACCAAAGCAATAGTTTGGTGATATACACACAGCATGGCTTGGCGCACCAAGAAATTAGTCAGTGTAGCTAACAGCGATATCTGCGTTGGCGCTGCCTGCTTGTTAGTGTTTAGTTTCTGCTGGTAGGGGGCACTTGCTTTAGTTGACATCGTGCTTCACTTAATGACTGGAGACTCAACAAAATGTCTCGTTAACACCAAGTTTTGGGAGGCTTTAGGATGGATTTCAAACTGAGTGACAAAGAAAAAGCTTTAATAGAAGAGATTGCAAAATTTGCCAAGGAAGAGCTACCTGAAGATTTTGTCGGCACTCATCTAATTGACCAAGAGTACCCAAACTTCGAATTCGAAATATCTATGTCCAAAAAGCTGGCCCAGAAAGGGTGGCTAGTAATGAGCTGGCCGAAGGAGTATGGTGGGCAAGGAGCTTCTTTACTTGAACAAACAGTGTATGAAATGGAGATATCCTACTGGGGGATACCAGGAGCATGGATGGGCATAAGTGGCACACAGTGGGTGGGGCCATGCCTCATGCTGTTCGGAACAGAAGAACAGAAGAAGAAATACCTGCCGCTCATTGCCTCCGGTGATAAAGACGGTGTCTGGTGCACCGGGTACAGTGAGCCAAATGCAGGCTCTGACCTTGCCAATCTGCAGACACGAGCTGTGAGGGATGGTACCGATTACATAATCAATGGCCAGAAGGTATGGACTAGCAAGGCCCACCACGCAAGGTGGTGCTGGCTTCTGGCGAGGACAGACCCTAGTGCAGCGAAGAAACACCGTGGACTTAGCCTGTTTATAGTGGACATGAAGAGTCCGGGAATAACGGTCAACCCTATATTGAACTACTACGGTCGGCATCACTTTAATGAGGTGTTTTTTGACAATGTTAAGATCCCGGCTTCTAATCTGGTTGGTGAGGAGAACAGGGGATGGTATCACCTGATGCAAGCTCTGGCATTTGAGAGACGAAGTGTGGCCCCCCTAGCTTATGGAAGTTCTAAGAGGTTGCTGGAATCACTGGTTAAGTATGCCAGAGAAACTCATTACCAGGGTAAGTTACTGAGCCAGGTTCCCGCTGTCCGTCATAAACTGGCTGAGCTGGCGATAGATGTGGAGGTGATTAAACTGTTTGCTTACCAGTTTACTTGGCGAGTGATGCAGGGTGCGATACCCGCCTATGAATCCTCTAGAAATAAAATCATGGGTGATGACGTGCTTCGAAAGGTGGCCATTTTGGGGGCAGATATATTAGGAGTATACTCGCAAGTTGATCCGAATTCGAAATGGGCCCGACTTAAGGGGGCCATTCAGGGGGCTTATCTCGGTTTTCCTGGCTCTATGATTGCTGCGGGTACTGCTGAAATTGAAAGAAGCATTATAGCCCAGTTTAAGCTGGGCCTGCCGAAATCGTACTAGACGTTTGTAGGAGGTCACCATGGATTTTGGTTTCACAGAAGAGCAAGAGATGCTCCGAACCATGGCAAGAGATTTTCTAGCCAATGAATGTCCCAAGTCGAAGGTTAGAGAGCTGGACAGAGATGAAAAGGGCTACGATCCTAAGATGTGGCGCGATATGGCAGAACTGGGGTGGATGGGACTTATCTTCCCGGAGAAGTATGGCGGGACTGGAGCCAAATTTGTAGATATGGTAGTTTTGATGGAAGAAATGGGGAGGAATATTGTACCGGGGCCTTTCTTTTCAACCATTGCCCTGTGCGCCTTACCCATCCTTGAATTCGGTACGGAGGAACAGAAATCTAAATTTCTGCCAGAGATAATAAAAGGTGAAGCTATATGGACGTTAGCTCTGATGGAACCATCAGCTAGTTATGAGGCACCAGGGATAAATTTTAGTGCTTATTTGGAAGGAGATGAGTATGTACTAGAGGGTGAGAAGATTTTTGTTCCCGATGCTCACATAGCTGATTACGTTCTTGTGGTAGCCAGGACGGGCAAAGGTGAAACACCTGAAACGGGCATCGCGTTATTCATAGTCCAGGGCAAATCTCCAGCCCTCAAAATTGAAAGAATACCTACCATGGCTGGAGACAGGCAGTTTCAGGTTATTTTTGATAGAATCAAGGTATCTAGGAATGACATTCTGGGAATAGCAGGTAAGGGATGGGAAGTAGTGGACTTTATTTTACAGAGAGCCGCTGTATTGAAATGTGCTGAGATTTCAGGCGCGTGTCAAGCTGTTCTTGATATGACCAGCACGTATGCCAGGGAGCGGATTCAGTTCGAACGTCCGATAGGAGCGTTTCAGGCGGTACAGCAAAAATTGGCTGACATGCTTATAGATGTTGAAGCGATTCAGTTCCTTGTTTACCAGGCGGCCTGCAGTATTGATGAAGGTAAACCATCCCAATTACTGATTTCAATAGCCAAAGCTAAAGCAAGCGAGGCTTATCAGAAGATTTGTATTGATGGCATTACCTCACATGGAGCGATAGGTTTTACCTGGGATCACGATATCGGGCTCTACTACAGGCGAGTCAAGGCAGCCCAGTTCACTGCTGGTGATATTGATCTGCATCGGGAGAAAATAGCTATTGAGCTGGGGCTTCAGCATGACACAGAGCTTAATTAGTTTCCAGCGTTCCACTACATACATTAACATTTACTGGTTTTTGGCTAAAGTTCATGGTAAACTGTAAGGGGGCATGTATACGAGAATCATGGTGAAGGGAGGTGGTGTCACTGAAAGACTTGTGTAATTTGCTGGAGGAAATTCTAAAGGTCGATTTTGTCTGGCAAAAGTGAAGAGTTATCCCAACAAGTGAAGGTGTAATAATCGAGGGAGGTTAATTGGCAAATGAAAAAGGGTCTGTTTCTATTGTTAACTGGTCTTTTGTCGGCATCATTGTGCCTGCCAGCGTGTCAACCTAAGGCTATAGAGGAGAACATCATCAAAATCGGCATCGTCGGGCCGATGCAGTTCATGCAAGGTGAGCATCACTGGATGGGTGCGACTATGGCTGCTGAGGAAATCAACAATGCTGGCGGAGTAAGTTTGGGCGGGAAAAAGTATCTTATAAAGCTCGTCAAAATTGATAGCAATGAGATACTTGATGTTGCTGGTGCTGCATCCGCAGTGGAGAGAGCCATAACCGTGGATAAAGTTGACTTCCTAATGGGCGGTTTCAGGACAGAAGCAGTTTACCCCATGTCCGATGTAGCCATGGACTATAAAAAGATTTTCATCAACTGTGGCGCTGCCACTGCAGCACTTCAGAAGCGAGTGGCCGATGATTACAATCGTTATAAGTACTTTTTCAAGGGCACTCCGTTCAATGAGTACTTTTTGGTGGAAAACAATTTCCGCATGTTAGGAATGGTTGCCGCTATTTTAAAAAAGGAACTGGGCATAGAAGAACCTAGGGTTGCCATAATTGCTGAAAAGCTGGAGTGGACTGAAGCAATGGTGCGATTAGCCCAGGCGAAATTACCGGGTATGGGGATGGAGGTAGTTGGTGTGTGGCGGCCATCGGATACGGCTACAGATGTCACCGCCGAGCTGACGGCCATTGCTGCCAAGGAACCCCACATTATATTTACCGTGTTCTCTGGCCCTGTGGGCATTACCTATGCTAAACAACGCGGCGAGCTGAAGATACCTGCTTGTTCAGTTGGTATTGTTGTTGAAGGTCAGAAAAAGGAGTTCTGGACAGCTACCGGTGGCAAAGGCAACTATGAGACATTCTTAAACACGTATGCCAAGGGTGTAGCCTTAACTCACAAGACGGTACCTTTCTTCGAAGAGTTCGAGAGGCGAACTGGTCAATTCCCGACATACACCGCGGCTACTTATGATGCTGTCTGGAGTACCAAAGAAACGATTGAAGCGCTTCAGACCCTAGATGCTGATGCTCATGTTCCCTATATTGAAAAGTCATCATTTGTTAGCACTGGTGGGGTTCGAGAGTACTATCAACTGGGTGATTCGCCATGTCCGCCAAAGTGTCCTCATGACCTAGTTTATGGTCCGGGCAAACTAACAGGTATTTGCACACAGTGGCAGGATGGAGAGCTTAAAGCTGTCTGGCCAAAGAAGGAATATGGCACGGGTGAGTGGGCATTTGAGTATCCAGGCACTGTTCCATTCAAGATACCGCCTGAGGTAATCGCTAAGTTTAAGGACGCCAAACCTGTACCGAAACCGGAAGCACCGAGACCTAAAGTTAACGAGTATGTCAATGCTGACTATGGCTTTTCAGTGAGATATCCAATACAGTGGGTGGCGGCAGCACCTACTGCGCCGGCTGTGCTATATGCTGCTAGCCCAGCTAGGGTTCCAGCTATTCATGTTTTCGTGCTAGAAGGTGCCACTTTTGCCGATGCGGTAAAAACCGCGCTGGAGAAAGGGGCTGGTGGTTCGGCTATTAAGATTGGGGGTGAGAAGGAGACAACCCTAGCTGACGGCACTAAAGCTACGGCAGCTAAGGTGGACTGGACAGTCCTGGGATTTTCAGGCGAATCATATGCCTTGGGAGTGAAAAAGGCTGACAAGTGGATTATAGTTACTATAACCACTGTAGCCCTGGTTGAGGCTTATGACGAGGCTAAATTCTCAGAGATAGCGCGCACTCTTGAGTTTAAAAAGTAGTTTAAAGATAGTTTGTTGGTTGTGCCAGATGGTTCCCCGGTTAGCTTCATCAGCCTGGGAACCATCTGGACGGATATAGAGCTTTTTGAATTTCAGTTTGGAAAGTAAATGATTCAGGCATTCATTGTCCAATTGTTAATAGCTAGCGGGATATATGCACTGCTGGCCGTCGGTTTTTCTCTTATTTTTGGTGTAGCCCGTGTGATAAATCTAGCCCACACTGCATTCTTCATGATAGCAGCGTATGGTATGTTTTTTTGCAGCTATCAACTTGGTCTGAATCCCATTTTGTCAGTAATTCTGTCGCTATGTGTTGCTACCTTCGCTGGCGTTGCAAGCTACAAGCTGTTTATTGATCGAGTAAGAGAACATCACGCAGCAGTATTATTGATAACTTTGACACTGGCTATGATCTTCCAGGAATTGTTATTATTGGCTTTTGGTGCCCATTTTCGTGACACCCCTGTTATCGTAGCTGGCTTCGCGGAGGTATTTGGCGTTAGAGTGGCCTATCAGCAGTTGCTATCGCTTGGTATAGTAATTGTTGTGCTGCTGGGTGTTATAACGCTGTTAAATTGGACAAAGTTGGGCATTGCTATCAGGGCAACGGCTCAGGATACAGAGATCGCTAATCTTATGGGAATAAACGTCTCCAGGGTACTTTTGGTGACTATGGGCATAGCTTCGGCTCTGGCGGCGATTGCTGGTGTGGTAGTGGCACCATTATGGGTAACTTTTCCTTACATGTGGATGTCTCCGCTGGTGATGATAATGGCGATTGTGACTCTAGGTGGATTAGGCAGTATCAAGGGAAGTGTTATAGGGGCTTTCATAATCGGACTGGTTGAAACACTGGTTGTTTTCTTGATTCCAGCGGGTGCGTTTCTCAGGCTGCCCTTCGCTTTGCTTATCATGGTAATAATACTTGTGGTCAGGCCCGGAGGCCTTTACGGTATAGTTTTTGAGGAGGAAAGATTGTAAGTGTTAAGACGGTTGCTCAAAGATTTTCAAGGCGATGTACTGGCTATTCCGGGACGGCTTCTTGCGCTTATTTTCTTTTTGTTCCTGTTCATGATGCCCCTGATTACACAAGACCCTTATATTCTCCGCATTCTTATCTTTTGCAATATTTTTGCCATTTTTGCTGTTAGCTGGGACTTTTTGTCAGGCTACACCGGCCAGATAAACTTTGGACATGCGCTGTTCTTCGGTGTTGCTGCCTATACTGCAGCCATGCTGAATAAATATTTGGATTTTGAGCCGTGGGCAACGATATCTATAGGTGCAATTTTCGCCGTGCTGGCTGGAGTACTTATGTGCCTACCTGCATTAAGATTGAGAGGGCCTTATCTATCGCTGGTTACCCTGGCCTTTCCTCTCATAATGCTCGGAATCATCAAAGCGTTTCCCGATATTACTGGCGGGGAGCATGGTATAACAGGCCTTTCCCGTCTCTCTGAATCCCGTGTGGCCGACTATTATATATCAGCGCTGGTCATGACTATTTCTGTCTTGATAATGTGGAAACTCACTGATGCTAGGAGTGGCCTGGTCAGAACAGGAATTATTCTCCACGCCATCCGTGAGGATGAGATTACGGCTCGGGCTACCGGAATTAACACCATACGTTACAAGATGCTTGCCTTTGCTGTAGGTGGTTTTTTTGCTGGAGTGGCTGGCGGTTTATATGCCCACTTTATGAGAATTGCAGGCCCATCAACTCTGGACCT
>FMJZ01022399.1_pt1 | contig 27201 bp, 20 predicted proteins | sample 1987881 | NCBI WGS metagenome assembly FMJZ01 (sample SAMEA4378227, study PRJEB15110) | soil metagenome | biome: soil; feature: Field; material: Soil | place: India | collected 2015-03-11 | depth 0 m
TTTTGTGAACAGGCTCGTGGCCTCGGTGTGGCGGAACTGGATAAAAGGGTAAAAACCCACAAGCGTGCGGCGGAGAACCCTTTCCCATTTAGGCGTTGTTGTCTGCAGATAAACAATTTACGCTCTGGGTTCACGGATAGTCCGCCCCGACAAGTCGGGACGTAGCGTGCCCCAATTTATATTCCAACTAAAGATTCGAAAATGCGGGCTGGTGGGGATTTCGGCCTTTTGAATTGGCGTCGAACGGCAACCCGTGACCAATGCAACCAGCAACGCCGGCAAAGTGAGCCTATTTATTTCGTTGGCCGATTTTTTCAGTGCATTACTGGCACTGTTTTACTTCCACTCTTCTAATGCGAGGTTTTCTTTCGCCCGCTTTATGTCATAGATGAAAATGCCGTGCCCGACGCCAGGTGCATCTTGCGATTTGCCCAATTGAAACGCAATGAAATGGCCGTCGTCGCTCACCACTGGGTTCGACGCTTTGTAGCCCGTGAAATCGCTGAAAAATGTAAGTCTCCGATACCGCCCGCTGCCGTCGAGCGCAAGCTGCCAGATGTCAATGTAACCTGGGCCTTTGCCATTTTGTTTGTCGCATTCGACAAGTGTGTACCGGCCGTCCGGGAAAATCCCTTCCGGCTCGTCATAGACATCAGGCGAACTGGTGTAGTTTGTGACTTTCTTCGTGACAAGGTTAATGCCCATTACGTCGCAATGTCTGCCCCCATCCGTGTAAGCACTGAAAATCAATTCCCGTTCGTCTGGCGGCCGGAAGTTTTGCGTTTCCATTGTACAACGCACCGGCAGCTCACTACCATCAACGATCAGCCGCCGATTCACAAGCACAGCCACGCCGTTGCTGTAAACGATTTCGCCCATGAACATTTTCGAGAACGCTAAGTCGCCCTCGCCAGGGCCAGGGTCGGTCCATTCTGACCACGCGATGCGCATTCGTTTGCGTGAGACAGCCGGGCCTTCACTGCAACGTGTTTCTAATGGCACGGGCGGTTTCGTCAGACTTTTGTCCAGCACATAGAGATAGCAGTTCCGGCGCGCGTTGTCCGGCTTTTCGGGATCGAATAACTTAGGACCAGACAGGAGTATGTCGCCGTTGGCAAGGTAAAGCGCCCGGGTGTACCCATAATGCGGATAATGAGCAGTCAGGTTGCGGATCGTTTTTGTTGCGAGGTCAATCTCCATCGCGTCGCCGAACGTCTTGGACAAGAACAGTATTTTCTTTCCGTCGTGCGACCAATCGGCGCGCTCACCAAAAGCTGTCAACTGTGTGATATGCGACGGCAAATGATCAGTTGGACTTGCGCCAGGCTTGTGCGTAGAGGCCCAGGCAGAATATGCCAACCATAGCATTGTGAGTGTGAGGCAGATAATGCGCGTGCACTTCATGTTTGCCTTTTAACAGCTTGTTGTCGTTTGGCAACCAAGTTTACAAATGACAGCCGCAATCTAAAGCAACATGACAGATTGCGGCCTGCTGCGGTTGTTTAATTCCAATTGCATTTGCGCGAGAGCTTGCATACCGCAATGCGGTGATGTTACCGATGCATATTTCGGCCCTTGGCCGACAGATTCGTTACTGGCCATGCGTATTGGGGTTTTCACAAGCATACCCACCGACTCACTCGGCAACCGTGGCCTGCCTGCTTTCTGTTGAGCACCGTGGCTGGCGAACTTGCAAGTAGCCTAAAGCGCCTGGGGGCTTTGATTAACTACCGACTCGCTTTAAGCCATTCCCCAAGTGTCTGCTGCAGTGTTTCAGGCGTCCATGCTTTCGGGCTAACAGCAATACAGTAGCGCAAGTTTAGCGTGGCCCCAGCAGGCAACGTCATCGGTTTCGGCGCCAAAATGGCCGCGCAAGCGAACCGCATCACTTTCGAGTTTACGATGTACCATGGTGGGTTGTCCCATCCATTTGCTGGATCGCTCAGAATTGCGATCCCACCAACGCAGTTTGTCCCGTCGCTCAAATTGCAGGCCAATCCGTTCGCAGCCGGGCGCGCGCGGTCGTGCTCGAACTTGTTAACCAGGCCCGTGCTACAAACAAACGAAATGTCCAATGGTAGCCCTGCAATTCGCAGGCTTAACCCGGCGTACCCGCCGTTTATCTGGCCGCCCGGTTCACCCGGCATCGGCGTGCGATCAAGAAAAGCGCCTTCTGGTCCTGCAGTAAACTGTGCCCGCCAATCAATGGTGTAACTGCCGTCGGGCCGCAGCGCTGAAACGTTGATTTGACGTTTCTCGGTCAAGTCCACGCGCCCAGAAGGATGGACGTAGTTCAACTCAAGCGTAATACGCGCGCTACCCTCTGCACAGGTTTCGATCACAGGTTCACTCCAACGGGTTGTGCCTTCTGCCCGGCCAGTCTTGCGGTCTTCCTCCCAGTAGTTTGCCTTGTTGATGTATTTCCACGAAAACCAAAGCCCGTAATGCCATGGGTGATCTTCCGGCTTGAAATTCGTCAACGCCGGCCCGCTACGTACACCCACCGGATGGAAAAACGGCTTGCCACGGTTCGTGTCGAAGCTGAAACGCCAGACCACATTTGTGCCCTCCAGCCACGAAATCGAATCCGGCTCGCGGTGCCAAGCAGCGTATCCGGTAGAATGCATCACGCAGGCCAAAAGCAGTCCAATCAAAGAGACTTTACAGCCGCCGAAGGACAGTGGCATTCTCATGCCGATTATGTTGTCGGAGAAAACTATTTCGGTCAAGCTGTCCTCGCGCCAATCGGGGCAAGCTAAGCCGGCACGTCTTTTTGTCGCTGGTCAAGAATCGCTCGCCGAACCGAAACCATGAAAACCCGTGATCCGAGCTTAATGAGCCGCCGCGAGTTTTGCTGCACGGCAGCATTTACTGCTGCTGCATTCGCAGCGCCGATGATCATTCCAAGCCGTGTGCTCAGCGCAGGTGCGCCAAACAATCGGATCCGCGTGGGGCAGATCGGCTGTGGCAGGATTGCCCTCGGCCACGACATGCCCGGTGTACTTGAGTCCGGCTTGGCGGACATCGTCGCAGTCTGCGACGTTGATTCCAAACGCGCAGCTGAGGCAAAGCGGTTCGTCGAAGAACATTATCGAAAGAAAAACCTGACGCCGCCAGACGTTGCAGTATACCGCGACTACCGCCAGATGGTCGAACGCACTGACATTGACGCAGTCGTGATTAGCACGCCTGATCATTGGCATGCTGAACATGCAGTTGCAGCAGCTCTGGCTGGCAAAGACATCTACTTGCAAAAGCCAATGGCAATGACTGTTGCCGAGAGCCGGCTGGTGCTTGACATTGTGACGAAAACCAAACGCATTTTACAGATCGGCAGCCAACAACGCTCAATGGACCAGTTCAGGCGCGCGTGCGAGCTCGTCCGCTCAGGCCGCGTTGGCCAGCTACGCCGCATTGAAATCGGCTTGCCTGTTGACCCCACCAAGCCCGATGACCCTGAGCAGCCCGTGCCGCCTAATCTCGATTACGACCGTTGGCTCGGGTGCACGCCGACGGTTTATTACACCGAACAACGTGTGCACCCGCAAAATGACTATAGCCGACCGGGCTGGCTCAGATGCGAAAGTTATTGCCTGGGCATGATCACAGGCTGGGGCACGCATCACCTTGACACAGCGCATTGGGCAATGAATATCGCGAGCGGTGGGCTGATCAAAGTCGAGGGCAAGGCCGAGTTTCCGCCTCCAACACACACGATTTGGAACGTACACGGCCCGTACAATGTAGAGCTGGTTTATCCAGGCGACGTGCGGATGCACGTGTCCGACAAGTTCCCGAACGGCGTGAAATTTATCGGTGACGAAGGTTGGATTTTTGTGTCGCGCGAGGGCCAAACAACCTCAAGCGACCCTGCGTCACCTCCAACAAGCCTGAAACCGTTGGACGCGAGCAACCCGAAACTGCTCGATCCCAAAGGCGTCAAGGTCGAGCTTTATCGTAGCACTGACCAGCATAAAGATTGGCTCGAATGCGTGCGCACGCGCAAAACACCGGTTGCACCAGCCACAGCAGGGCACAGCGCGCTATGCGCATGTTTCATCAGTTGGGTGGCCATGAAACTTGGCAGACCATTAAGTTGGGACGCAAAAGCCGAACGGTTTATTGATGACAACCAGGCAAACGCAATGCTCTCTAGGCCGGAACGCGCGCCTTACGGCGTAACACGGCTTGTAGATGGAAGAATCTAGTGGGCCTACCCCAGTAAAATGCATGGCAACACTGGTTACCAACTTGCACATGTGCATCGGACTTGAGAAATGCACGGCCGATGCACGCCGGACGAAAAGTATGCTCTTGGCAGAAGCTGGCCCGTAACGTGTCGCCCGGAGGAGCGCAGTCGAATAAATTTTAGAAATGGTCTGTTCACCCAACAATGTGCCGCTTGGATTTCCAGAAACGTAGGGCCGGCCAAGCACGTGTGTAACAGCTTTTTACTATGGCCGCGGCCGTACGTAAAAGCACTGTGTAATTAACCCAGCAGGTAGTCCATTCGCCGGTAGGTGCGTTTACCATGTGCAAGCTGGCCATAACACGGTCAAGGCGTGTAAGTCGGACAAGAAACTACAGGGCTCGTTCCCGTTTTTCTGCGTCGGGACAACCATTGGAACCGAGGAGCACGACAAGCGCGCAGATTTAGTTGCCAATTGTATTTTGGGCGAGTGGGCTGTAACAATGTGGTGGACGATTTATGGGCATGATTCGGACTTTAACAGTAGGCACGGCGGTGCTTGCCGCAACCTCCTTGACCACCATGGCAAATTCGAATGTTGCATCTGCCAGGTTCAGGTTGGTCACAGTTGACCCGGGCCATTTCCACGCTGCGTTGGTTCAGAAGTTCATGTACGTAGATTTAGACCCACTGGTGCACGTGTATGCGCCGGGCGGCGAAGACTTGGTCGAGCACCTGCGTCGTATCGAGCGGTTCAATACACGGCCTGAGCAGCCGACCGCATGGAGGTCACGGGTCTATATCGGGCCGGATTTTCTCGAGCGCATGCTCGCCGAGAAACCCGGCAACATCGTTGTGCTTTCGGGCAATAACGCGAAAAAAACGCAATACATTTTGCGGTCGGTGCAGGCCGGCCTGCACGTGCTAGCGGACAAGCCAATGGCTATTACCCCTGCAGATTTCGAATTGCTCAAGCAAGCATTTGCTGTGGCAGAGTCGAACCGCGTGTTGATTTATGACATCATGACTGAGCGGTTCGAGATCACCTCGATTCTGCAGCGTGAACTGGCACAGCAACACAAGCTTTTCGGCAAGCTGGAGAAAGGCACGCCGGATGAACCCGCAATTGTCAAGGAAACCGTGCATCATTTCTCAAAGGTTGTCGCTGGTGCACAGCTCAGGCGCCCCCAGTGGTTCTTCGACGTGCGCCAGCAGGGCGAAGCTATCGTGGACGTGAGCACGCATCTGGTTGACTTGATCCAATGGCAAACGTTTCCTGAGCAAGCGCTCGAGCCGTCAGACGCGACCGTGCTGAGTGCCCGGCGCTGGACTACTCCTGTCACACGCGAGCAGTTCAAGAAAGTCACCGGCGCAGACGATTTCCCGTCGTACATGTTGCAGGATGTCAAAGACGGGGTGTTGCACTTGTATGCCAATGGCGAATTCACCTACCGACTGCGCGGTGTACACGCGCGCGTATGCGTGAAGTGGGCATTCGAAGCGCCGCCAGGCGGTGGCGACACGCATTTCTCGGTCATGCGCGGGACAAGGACGCGTCTGGTCGTGCGCCAGGGGGCTGAGCAAAACTACAAACCCGTGCTCTACATTGAAAAGGCAACTGGCGAAGATGACTCTGCATTAGAGCAGGCAGTGGCGCGCGCATTCGAAAAGTTGCAGACCAAGTACGGCGGTGTCGGGTTTGAACGCGAAAAGCCAGGTGTCTGGCGCGTGACCATACCCGCCAAGTATGTGGTTGGGCACGAAGAACATTTTGCGCAAGTGACTGAGAATTTTCTACGTTACTTACGTGCTGGCCGGCTGCCTGAGTGGGAAGTGCCCAACATGCTCACTAAATACGCCACCATCATGCAGGCATACGAGTTGAGCAGGTAGCACCGCGCTGCAGATCTTTTTTGACAGAAACCTTTTCGGCGGTTGCCGAAAGGTGCTCCTAGGATCCGCCATACATTTATCCTTTTTCAGCCGAGTGTCTTTTGTGTGCCAAAAGTCAGCAAGTAGCAGTTTGCTGGGGGTGCTCGCCGGTTGTTACACTGTGGCTCGGAAATGTTTTGGTGCGCCGGCGCTCATGAACTAATGCACATTTGCTTGATGCAATGCGGGAAAGTTTGCCCAACTCGTCAGCTAACTCTATGTCTTACGGTGGCGAAATGGCACGATAAAATTTTGTGGGAAAGGGATTCGCGTTTCCGTCGGTAACTCGTGCGCGATTTGAGTGGCTCGAAATCAAAGTGATGAACTCCCAATCAAGCAGGTTGGTCGAACCCAAAATAGCGTACAATGTCTGCGGTATAACTGTGGCATCTAAAACAGCGTTGCGGTTTGAGTCAAAAGCAATTGCGTTGAATACAAGCGACCCCTGTGGGCGCGCGCCAACTGTATTGCCTACCGAAACCAATGTTGCGTCCTGCCGGCCATAGACAAGGAGGTTGCCGTTAGGCGAAAATGCAATGCACGCCGCTTGAACTGTTTCCTGTGTGATTGTCTGCGTGCACATGCCTGTTGCGATATCCCACAGTTTAACTGCGTTTGCGGCGGCTGATGCAAGCACGGTGCCGTCGGGTGAAAAAGCCACGCAACTGACCATACTAGTGTCTGTGCCCAGCACACGTATTGAACCGTCCGAGACCCGCCACAGCATAAGCGCATTAGTGCCGCTGCTGCCAGAGGCTACTGTGTCGCCGTCGGGACTAACTGCAAGCGCCTCGATGTTGTTTGAATGCCCTGTGAAGATGCAAACCAAACTGCCATTGGTCAAAGCCCAAACCTTCACATTATTCTCGAACCTACGCCCGCCTGACACGAGCAGGTTACCAGCGGGCGAGAATGCCAAAGCCGTCACTCCATTCGAGTGTCCGTCCAGCGTTTGCAAAAGCGCGCCACTTGCCGCATCCCACAACCTGATTACTTTCTCGTCACAATCACCTCCTGTGGCGAGCACAGTGCCGTCTGGTGAAAATGCAAGTGCCATCACACCGTTGGTTGTGGCATGGATTGTCCGCAACACTGTGCCTTCGGTCACATTCCACAGTTTAACAGTCGGGTCGAGCGGCCCGCCTCCAGTGGCAAGCACCACATTAGCCGGCGAAAAACAAATTGCACTTACCCACCCCGTATGCCCGGCCAACGCGTGCAGTAACCGACCATCGAGCAGGCGCCTTATACGGATTGTGTCGGCATCGCCAGCGCTAGCGCACAACCTGCCGTCTGCTGAGATGGCGAGTGCACGGACGTAATCTGTATGCGGACCGCTTGACCACAGCAGTGAACCGTCTGCTGCAGACCAAATTTTGAGAAGGTTATCGTCACCACCTGAAGCTAACTGTGTTCCGTCGGCCGAAAAAGCAAGCGCTGTCACCGTCCCAGCATGGGCTTGAATCGTCCGCGTGCATGAGCCGCTTGTGATGTCCCAGAATTTAATTGCGCCGTCTTCAGCCCCAGATGCAAGTGTCATGCCGTCGGGCGCAAAAGAAATACTCGTCACACCGCTGGTATGGCCTGTGAGCGTGCGGATGCAAAGCCAGTTGGTGGTTGACCAGAGCCGAATTGTTTTATCAAAACTGGCGGATGCAAGACATGCACCGTCCGGCGTGAACGCCACAGCAGTTACATTGCTTGCATGCGCACTGTTGGTTGACCAACGTTGTGCCCAAGCACTGTTCCAAACGCGGATTGCCCCGTCATCGCATGCTGAAGCAAACAAACCTGTGGGCGAAAACGCAATCGAGTTAACCGGTGCAGGACCAACTGATGTATTGTAAGCCGCGCGGTTTATCACAATTGCGCCGGCACTGACCGTGCGGACGATATTGCTGCCAGCCGCATTTGCTGCGACGATGTTCGAGCCATCGGGTGAGAACGCAACCGCGGTTATTCTGCCGAACCGGTTTGTCATTGAGCGGAGCATTACAACATTGGTTGCTGACCAACCGTTCGTTGCCTGCCACAGCAACACACGGCCTAGCCCGTTGTTACCGCTACTGTAACCGCCTGCGTAAGTGCCTATTGCCAGTCTCGTGTTGTCGGGTGAAAATGCAACTGCCGTGGCTTGGTATGGGTGCGTTGAGAATGTCCGAATTAGCGTGCCATTTGTTGACCATAGCTTGACGGTTGTGTCGTCACTTGCTGTGGCAATGACGGCGCCGTCAGGCGAGCATACTACGTTGTTGATCTTACCTGCGTGACCTGCTTGAACCCGGACCTGCGCAGTCGCAGCAGCGCAGCAAATCAACAGCCACACCAGGGCAAGCGTTGCGGGTCGGCTTACTTTGGACGCTGGTAGAGTACAGGCTGCACCGCTGGGCGAGTTTTGATTTTTACTGTTGATTTTGTCGGACTGCATTTGGCGGGTCGGGTTCATTCCCGTGGTGTAGGTCTAATGCCTACCAATTCGCTGTAGTTTGGCGGCTTAACGTTCGAGTGCGCGTCGTAGTTAAGCACAAGCCCCGGGTTAGCCGCAATTGTGTCAACTATGGGTTGGCCTGTGCGCGCATCAATGATTTGTGAAATGTCCCAACTGCCGAGCCCAGCCTGCGCGCAGTAGTTCAAACAAGCTGGGAACATTGGACAATCGAGTGTGCCTGGGTCGGTTCCACTGTTGATCACGGTCTGGCTGGTATAGTAGTTTGCGTACCACGAATCGCCCCCCATGAGCTTTACTGCGACCCGGTCGGCTGCAACCCAGTCAAACGCAACAATCGCAGGTTTCAAAACCGGAATGGCTGCGTACCCACCTACTGGTCCATTGCCTTGCATGCCCTCGGATCCATCGAGTACGGCAAGGTGAGGCCGGATGCCGTAAACCTTTGCCAGCCGGTACATGTTGTCGGCGATGATTTGCGACGCAACAAACGCATTCCAAGGATCAGCGCCGTGCATGCCGTTGGCTTTGTCGTCCTTTGCGCCGGGCTGATTCCAGAGTTTACCTGCGTCAACCACAGGCGCGCTCATAGCGATGTTTTTGAGCGACAATGTTGCAACTGCGAAGTTATGAGTTTTGAACCGTGTGGCCGAGATGATGAAATTGCGCGGGTCCAGATAAAGTCTTGAGACTCGGATTGTTGTGTTAGGAGTGCTGTCGGAAGCACGCGACCAGACGCGCACTTGTGCATAGCTTTCTTGGTTCAGATCAATGAACTTGACCGGGTACCGGTTTGCGAGTTTCAAGTACCCCATGTTGTCGAACCCGGCCATTGCACCGCCTGTGGCCGAAGATTCAGCAATAGCAACGTTTGTCGTGCCAATAGACTTGAGAAACTCGAGGATACCCTCCAGTACCTCGTCATGTGTGCATGCCAAACCGACGGTGATGCTCACCAGGTTTGGCTTAATAACAACGCGCCGACCTGCAATAGCAGTGGCAATTTGTTTTTTGAAAACCTGCAACGCACGAAACACGTTATCTGCACGGTCGTTGCCCCAGGTTAAAGCAACTCGCCCAACCGTTGTATGGGCGTGTGTCGTGAATGGGATCGAACCAATTCGCCATGCGACCGCTGTGCCTGCTGCGCCCAACACGCTTCGTTTAATAAACTCCCGTCGGGAAGCGCGATACGGTAGATGGTTCATTTCGATTTATGATGTGAATGTTGCTACAAGCATAGCACCGCAAAGCACAGCCGGCAAATCCGGAACTGGTTGGTGGCCGGAAAACTGCTCAGCTAATCCAGGTTTTGTTCGATAATTCAGCTATGCCGGCAGGCCGTGACTGTGGCCAAAAGATCGGACCGACGGTCACAGACCGCTGTTCCACCCCGTAAAGCAGGATCGGCCGCACACCGATGTGATTACGTGCTGAGGCAGGTTTTATTCCCCTCCGTAACGAGCAGTTAAGTTGTGCGGCTTTGAATATGCTAAGCTACAAAGATAATAGTGGCGTGTTTTGCAGCGAACGGTCACCGGAACGGTGAAGCTATCTTGATTTGCGTAGGGTAGCCTGCCCTTTACGTGAAAAATCAATTGAGTTGGCCAAGATACGTGCTGCTTCCTGAGGCGCGTGAAATCCCATCGAGTTTTCGGACTCGATAAAATCGAGGTAAAACTGCGCTTTACGCTGGAAATTCAGTGCATGAGCCAGCTCAGCTTCACTTACTCCAGCTTCGCGTGCATGTTTGATTTCGCCAATCAATTCTACAAGTGCGTCCAACGCGAGGTTCCGCAACTGAAACGTGCGTTCCTGAATCGTTTCGACACGGTCTTTTAGCTCTGCTTCAGGCCAACGATGACAGGTCTGGCATGCGTGATTGATGTTAAGAAGTGGGCTGCGCACATGATGATCACTGATTTTGAAAGCGCCAACACGTTTGAATGCCATGTGACAATCCGCACACGCAACACCGGACCGAGCGTGAATACCTCGACTCCAAAGCTCGAATTCGGGATGTTGCACCTTTAAAACCGACGCACCCGAGTCCGCATGTACCCAGTCTTTGTGCTGCACAGCATCGTAATAATCGAGCATTTGCTCGACCTGATTTCCCTTGGCCCACGGATAAACAAGTTGTTTTTCGGGGCCTTTGAAGTAGTACTCGACGTGGCATTGCGCGCACACAAACGCACGCATTTCCTGTCTCGTCGCCATACTGTTGACGTCGTAATTTTCGATACCTTGCGACGCTTTAAGCGCGCGTATGCCCTGGATGAATGCAGGTCGGGTAATCCGAAGCCGCATTGTCTCAGGCTCATGACAATCAATGCATCCGATATGGCGTGTAACAAGTTTACGCGCTTCTGCAAACGGCATTTTGTTCATCAGCTCGAAGCCCTTGTGCAGGTCGCCTTGCCCGAGATTTTTGTAGGCAGTGTAAACCGAGGCGTGACAGTGCAAGCATGTGCCGGGTTGCGCTGCTACACGTTGCCGTTCGGTGTACGTCTGGTCATCGAGCATGTACGCGTGCCCGCGGCTTTCGCGTGCGTCAACAGCAAAAGGATAACCCGCCCACATGATTTTGAGGCGCGGATCGGCTTCGAGTTCTGAACGCGCGACAATCGAACGTGGATCAGCTTGGGTTGGCGTGCGCGGCATGGCTTCGCTGCCACCGAATCGAGTCCTGACCATGTCAACTGTGCGCAAATAATCATCGTACTGAAACGGGAAGTTTCTGCCCCAAATGGCCGGGTCATCGGTTGTATCGGTCAGCTCGACGACTCGAAAGAACGGGTAACGCGCTTCCTGTTTACGCTCGAATATGTTGAGCAACAACGCCAGGGTACCTGCGGTAACTAGCGCAGACACAGCCGCAATTAAAAGCAGCACAACACTTCTGGAAAATCCCGCATAGAGGGCTGCGTGCGATTCTGTAGTTTGGACTGTCATTCTACCATTGTGAGTTGATCTTTTTTGTGCGGTCAGCGTGTCATGTGGCCAACTGCAGGGTGACACCGCACACACGAAAGCAGTTCTGTAGAGTGTACAGGTAATTCTATAGCTGACACCATTTCTTGATGACATTTGCGACAGGCCGTTTCTGTAACCGCATGGTTACGCGCCTTGATTTGCATCGGCTCGGGGTAGCGGCCGGTCGTGAAAGCTAGCGAATGCATGAACCCGTTCTGCGTCTTGGTGATGTACTTAGGCACCAGACCCGGCGGTGTGTGACAGTCGTTGCAGACAGCGACGTTTCGGTGACTCGATTTGGTCCAGGCACTCAATTGCTGTTCCATAACATGGCAGTTTACGCATGCGGCAGGGTCGTTGGTAAAATACGAGTACCCGCGAGCATAAACAAACGTGAATCCGCATACACCAAGCGCACAGCCGATCAATGCGCATGCCAAAACCTGGGTTGCTGTCACGGTCTTCATCACAGTCGCTTCTGGAAAAACCGACCGAGTAACAGCTTTAGATTGTATGGAAAGGCCAGCTTGCTCCAAGCTTAAAATGTGTACTTAAGCGTCAGAGCAACGATGTGCCGGCTAAATTCGCGACCTTCAGCGTATGTGGCAATACTGGTTGGTACCTTGTTTTCGACCCAGTCGTATGAATAACTCAGTTCGCCGGTCAGATGTTTGGCGTATGCATAGCTCAAGTTCACGCTGGGGGTGTAAATCCAGTCTTCACGCTGCACCGGCGCCTGCCAGTCGCCGATGTATAGCTGGAACCCGGCGCTGCCTACCAGCTTGTCGCTAAATTTGTGTCGCCAAATTATACTGTAGGTAATGTCCTCATAAACGCTCTGGCTGGTGAAAGCGGGTTGTTCGTAACGCCGATTCAACAACACGACAGTGTCCGCCTTTGTAGGCACAATCGTCACAGTGGCATCAATCCAGTAAAGGACTTCATCACGATTAAAGCCTGCTGGCGTTGTGTTTCGCCAGTTGCGCAAGTCCGGCCCGGTCAAAACTGCCAGGCGCAACCACGAGACCGGCGTGCCCTCAACACCCACCAGGATACGGTGATATTCGCTGTCGTATGGGCTGTCGGCAAAACGTGTGGGGTCAAATACGGACGGTCCCCTAAACTGGTCTTGCCTGCCGTAGCGATACCCAATAATGAGCGAGGTTGCCTCAGCGATTTTGTACCCGATGTCCAGTCCGCCGTTGACATCTTGCCTGTCGTTGTAGTTCACATAAACGTACGGGGCGGGTATATCGGCGCTAAGCTTTTGTTGGGTGCGAAAGTCGTGGATGTAAGCTGAGCCAACCGGACGCATGAACAGTTTCCCGATCGAATACGCCATTTTGATGCTACCCCTGTAAACGAGTGCGTCTCGGCGGTCGCGCAACGGTATACCGCCGACTGCAGGCACATCCTGCGGTCGAGCAAAAAGCGGCCCGAGACTTTCGCCGTCTATGTACGCGAACGCATTTGCCTGTTCCCACGCCAAATGCTCAGTCTTGCCGTTGAGCGTGAGGCCAACCCGATGCGCAAAATGGTCTTCGGTACGCGCATTGTGGTAGAAGACTATATCGGGCGCATAAGACACCGCGGCATTAAACCCTTCGCTGGCGGTGTAAGTAACTGCCAGACGCGGGGTTAGTGTGGTGACCCACGAGTCTTTTTTGGCCGGTAAAGCGCCCGGCGCAGCGGTTGTCGGTGCCGTATCCTGCAAGTACACGTTGCTGTCGTACGCCTCTTTTAGGGCCAGATCAACTTTGTAAACCCAGTTGGTTTTTGCACCTAAACAGCGCACTGGGGCAAACACGGCACATCCCAATGCTAAAGCAAGCGACCAGTATGAAATGGTTTTCGACAGCATTGTCTTTGCGGCAAGGAGCACAATGGCATCGGCTTGGCGGATGGAAACTGTTAGGTTCATTTTTCGTGTGCGGTTTAATTTGGTGCGCATGGTTGGGAACTGATTGGATTTCCGCCTACACGGCGTGGCTGATTATGCTTGAGTTACCTGGGGCGGTTTCGGCGGACGCAATGTCAGCATAACTACTGCCGCCATAATCAGACATGCAACACCGGCAGGCACAAACGCCCACGTCCACGCTTTTGCGTCGCCCATTATACCACCAAGGATCGGGCCAACTACACCCCCAACACCATATGACATGAAAACCCACGGATAATTCGTACCGACACTTTTGTTGCCGAAGAAATCCGCTGTTGCAGCTGGGAAAAGCGCGAAATTGCCGCCGAAATTAAACCCGATGATCGCGGCACCGAGATAAAGGCCGAGTTCTTTCCCGCCAATAAAATAGAAAGCGATCATCATTACGCCCTGCAAGCCGCACATCAGCGCAATTGCATTGCGCCTGCCGAGCTTATCCGAAAGCGTGCCCCAGATGATGCGGCCAATTCCGTTTAACAGTGAAAAAAACAGACCCATCGCGGTTCCGGCAATAATGTTTGCCTGTTCAGGGTCAATGCCGCTTACAGTTAACGCGTCTTTGCCGAATAGTTGAATTACACCAATCACCATCAGACCTGCCGTTGCGCCCACGAAAAACGTCAAGAACAATGTCCAGAACTGCCCGGTCCGCGCCATTTGTGCTGGGGTGAACTCGACACCGCCTGTGCTGCTTGCGCTCGTTGTCGGGGGCGGTGTCCAACCCGCAGGCTTCCAGCCATCGGGCGGGTTTACCAGCAGTCGTGCGCCCAGGCAGACAAACACGGCAAACACTATCCCATACAATATGAAAACCTGGTTAACCGACCAACCCATGCCGTACAAGCCGGTCCAACCCGGCGTAAGGTCAATCGGGCCGAACTTAAATCCGCTCGTTAGCTTGATCCACAGCAACGCGCCGAAACCGAATCCGGCCACGGCAAACCCTGTTATCATGCCTTTCTTGTCAGGAAACCACTTCACAAGGGCTGCTACCGGGCAGACGTACCCCAGGCCTATGCCGGCGCCACCCAGCAAGCCGATGCCGAGCAAAATTCCCCAGAAACTGTTTCCCGCTAGGCCAGCCAAAATGTACCCGGCACCCAGAATAAGCCCGCCCACCGTAGCGACGAGGCGCGGCCCGACCTTCTTCTGCCAGTTACCCGCCACCAATGCCATCACCGCTGCAAATGTCAGCAAGCCAACCGAGAAGATGATCTGAGTTTGCGTTTTCGTAAACTGGAATGGGCCGTCCGCAGCGGTGAGTTTGCCCGTGAAAGCTGACCAAGCGTAAATTGCGCCCAAACAAAGCTGAACCAAAATGCCGCCCAAAACAACCAACCAACGGTTGATAACCTTTTGCTCTGTCATTTTAATTCTCCAATAATAATGAGCTGGGGCAGCGAAAGATTGCACCACCCCAGCTCATCCGGTTATAAACTCAATTGCCGGGGCAGTTATTGCCTGCCCTTTACAAGCACCTCAACCACATGTGGGTCTGCCAGTGTGGTTGTGTCGCCCAACTGGTCAATCTGCCCCTCGGCGATCTTGCGCAGAATGCGGCGCATGATTTTGCCCGAACGCGTCTTTGGCAACCCAGGAGCAAACTGTATCTTGTCGGGCACGGCAATCGGGCCGATTTCCTTGCGCACGTGCAATGCAAGTTCTTTCCGTAGTTCTTCGCTTTCCTGAACGCCTTCTTTGAGCGTCACGAAAGCGTACAGTGCCTGGCCTTTGATCTCGTGTGGCATGGGCGCCACCGCAGCCTCGGCAACTTTGGGGTGGCTGACCAGCGCGCTTTCGACTTCTGCAGTGCCAATTCTGTGTCCAGACACATTGACAACATCGTCAATGCGGCCGAGCAACCAGTAGTCGCCGTCCTCGTCAATCCTGCACCCGTCGCCGGTGAAGTAGATGTTTGGGTACATGGTAAAGTACGTGTCGATAAACCTGTCGTGATCGCCCCACATTGTGCGCGCCATGCCTGGCCACGGTTTTTTGATACAAAGCTTGCCACCCTCGTTGGGCGCGCACTCGGTGCCGTCGTCGCGCAACACCACAGGCTCAACCCCGAAGAATGGCCGGCTTGCGCTGCCGGGCTTAAGAACGTGCGCCCCCGGGAGCGGCGTAATGAGGATACCGCCCGTTTCGGTCTGCCACCATGTGTCCACGATTGGACACCGTCCTTTGCCAATGACCTGGTAATACCAGATCCAGGCTTCAGGATTGATCGGCTCGCCTACACTGCCAAGGATACGCAAGCTGCTGAGGTCATATTTGTTTGGCCACTCTTCACCCTTCATGATAAGCGACCGAATGGCTGTGGGGGCAGTGTAAAAGATGTTAACCTTAAACTTTTGGACGATCTGCCAGAACCTGCCGGGATCAGGGTACGTTGGTACACCCTCGAACATCAGACCTGTGGCGCCATTACACAGCGGTCCGTACACGATGTAACTGTGCCCGGTCACCCATCCGATGTCTGCCGTGCACCAATAAATGTCTTCTTCATGGACATCAAAAATGTACTTGTGCGTGATTGCGGCATGCAGCAGATAGCCACCTGTGGTGTGGAGGACACCCTTGGGTTTACCGGTCGAACCCGAAGTATAAAGAGTGAACAACGGGTCCTCGGCGTTCATGATTTCGGGTGGGCATTCCGCTTTGGCGTTTGCCATCAAATCGTGATACCACAAATCGCGTCCGGCAACCATGTTGCACGGCGAATCGTTACGCCGCACGACGACGACTTTCTCGACACTTGGCGAATTTTTGAGTGCCTCGTCAGCCATTGCCTTAAGTGGTATCGTTTTGCCTGCACGCAACGACACATTTGATGTTATCAATAGACGCGCGGTCGAGTCGTTTAGTCTGCCAGCAAGTGCTTCAGCGCTAAACCCCCCAAACACAACCGAGTGAATTGCGCCAATGCGCGCACAGGCTAGCATGACTATCGGCAACTCGGGTATCATCGGCAGGTAAATGCCCACGCGGTCGCCCTTCTTTATGCCGAGTGACTTGAGTACATTTGCAAACTTGCACACCTCAACATACAACTGCTCGTAAGTGAGCTTCTGAACTTCTTCGTCGGCTTCACCCTGCCAAATGATGGCAATCTTATTGCGTCTGTGTGTGCGCAAATGTCGGTCGAGGCAGTTGACACTGGCGTTTAGTTGGCCGTCTTCGAACCATGAGTGCTGTATTTTCCGAGCTGCAGTATCCCATACATACCGCCGGCCTATGGTTGGTTTTTTGTACCAATCCAGCATTTCGCATTGCTCGAGCCAGAACCCGTCAGGGTCGCGAATCGAGCGCTCGTACATCTTTTGGTATTGCTCGGCGTTTATGTATGCCCGCTGCGCAACCTCGGGCGATGGCGGGAACTTCCTTTTTTCAGTCAGCAGACTACTTACCGATTTGGGTTTGTCTTGTGCTTGTTGCATAGCGTCGTTCACGTGTTTACAAAATTCGGAGTCGAAATAAAACCCAACAACCGGCCAATTGTCAACTACTGCATTAGAAAAAATTTTCCTTTCCAAAGCTGAACTGGCGGGCAACAAAAGGCTTGTTACCTGTGCGAACACAACATTTTTACGTGGAAAAATCAGGCATTCGAGAGCTGACATCAGCGGGCACGTCAGGTTAAATTTTCCTGCAATGATTTTCGGGACACGGCGAAATAACGCTCGAATACCGCGAGTATTGATCGTTGACGACGACCCAGGCCAGCGCAGTCTTCTGGACTCGTTTCTGAAAAGCCAAGGGTTCGATACTCTCACAGCAGAGTCCGGTGAACGTGCGCTCGAGGTGTTGCGGACCGAACAGGTCAACATGATGATTACTGATGTTCGAATGCCCGGCATATCGGGGCTGGAAACCCTTAGACTTGCGCGCGAAACACAACCGCTTTTGCCTGTTCTGCTGGTGACTGCGTATGCGGACATTCGTGACGCTGTCAACGCAATGCGGGATGGCGCGGTTAATTACCTGACCAAACCGATTGATCTGGACGAACTACTGCGCTCCGTCCAACTGGCCACAGGCACCGGAACCGACAGGACCGTGCAGGTTGCACCTGACAAAGTCTTGCCCTCAAACATCATTGCCCAAAGCCCGGTCATGCGCGCGTTGTTTCGCGATGCAGCGGTTGTTGCAGGCTCCGAAAGCCGGGTTCTGATTACCGGCGAAAGTGGCACCGGCAAGGAAGTGCTCGCCGACTTGATTCACGCCTGGAGCCGGCGCGCGTCCGGGCTGCTTGTAAAAGTCAACTGTGCAGCCATACCCGAGACATTGCTCGAAAGCGAGTTGTTCGGACACGAGAAAGGTGCATTCACGGGCGCAACGTCACAACGCGTCGGTAGATTCGAAGAAGCGAACGACGGCACCATTTTTCTCGATGAAATTGCCGACATGTCTCTTGCCCTGCAGGCCAAACTGCTCAGGGTAACGCAAGACGGCAGCTTCAATCGGATTGGATCGAACCGCGAGCTGCATACCAATGCGCGCATCCTTGCTGCCACGAACAGAAACTTGGATGAACTCGTCAAGGCCGGCAGATTCAGAGAAGACCTGTTTTACAGGCTTAACGTTATAGAGTTAAATATACCACCCCTACGCGAACGGCGTGAGGATATCCTGCCGCTGGCGGAATGCTTCATTGGCGAATTTTCCAAGGGCAAGGCGCGTCTTTCGGCAGCAGCAGTTGAATGTCTGTTGCAGTACGACTGGCCGGGTAACGTGCGCGAGCTGCGAAACGCAATGGAACGCGCGGTGCTGCTTGCACATGGGGAAGTGATTTTGCCGGATCACCTTCCAAACCGCATCAAGGCAGCGGCCACGCAAAGGAACGTCCAGCAGGCGGCGGACGCAGGCGAGCTAGAACAACTTGAACGGCAGGCTATCCTGGATGCACTGCGCCGACACAACTTCAATCGCACTGAGACAGCAAAGGCGCTTGGTATCAGCCGCCGCACGCTTGTGTACAAGCTGCAGCGGCTGCGGCAGTTGGGGTACGAAGTTGATCTGCGATAGTCGCACGATCAAAACAAACCCGTCAGTGTTATCATTTGAGCCAGACAACGCGCTAGCCTGTAGCCGACCGGTCGCAGGCTGGACCGCTTTCTAAGCCCAAGGCTTCAAAGGTTCACCCCCAAACTCTTTTGAGATTCAACGGTTCTTACGTTGTTGTGTTTCGGCCATACAACTTCCTGCACGGGCATGGGATTAGAGGGATTAACTGGTGTTCAAACGCTACTTAGGTTAATTTTACCTAGCGCAAGATTTGCGGTGCAATGAAACGATCAGTTGATATACGCCAATTACTCGATAGCTGGCCGTACGACCCGGAGAACGACGTGCGGGTCGTTCACGGTGACGACGGCCGCCAGATCATCCAAGTCCGCACACCGGTCGGCATTGAGCAACTCGAGTTGACGGGCCGACCGGACGGCGCTCGCCCTTATGGCATGGAATCTGTGCTTGAATATCATCTGCACCGGCTTGACCAAGCCAAGGAAACTGGTCAAGCGGCCCAGTTCGAGCTCGGTCCGGAAGAATGCGCTGAGTTATTTGCTGAGGGCACTCTTTACTATTTGCGGTACCTGCGTTTGTTCCAGTTGCAACGGTGGGCTGAGGTTGTCCGCGACACTGCCCGGAACATGCGCCTGTTCGACTTTGTGCACCGTTACGCTGCACGAGAAGAAGACAGGAATAACCTTGAAAAGTGGCGTCCGTACATCATTCGCATGAACGCAGTTGCGGCTGCAATGTTGGAGCTTGAAAACGCTGCGTTCGAGCGCGCGCTAGAGATTCTCAATGGCGCGGTCGAGAGGATCGAATCGCTGCCTGAGCTTGACGATGAGACATTCCAATTTGAGCGGCAACGCTCACTGGTTGCGCTGCAGGAGCTGGTCATGCAAATAAACAAAAACCGGCCCTTGACCGAGCTTGAGCGCTTAGAACGCCAATTGCAACGCGCGATTGAAACTCAACAGTTCGAGCGCGCCGCCGAGTTGCGCGACCGCATACGCAGCCTGCGTAACAAGGCAGAGTCAAGTTAGAAACTCGTAAGCTGGTGTGCTGCAGCCCATTGCCCCAACGCACATGGAACAGCGCTAGGGTTTATGCGCGAAAATTTGATTCGCTTCTTCAAGAGTTTCTTTTGAGCCGATGTCGTACCAGATACCTGGCACTTGCCAGGTGTAAAACGGCACACGCGGGTAAAGCCACTGAACCAACAAACCCGGCTGGTCCGGGTTATTACCGTCGGTAACATACTGCCGAACCAGCGGCAGTACATGTTTCGGGTAGTAATAAAGTGCAATTGCGCAGATTGTGTTGGTTGGATTTTTGGGCTTCTCCTCGAAAAAGGTGATTCTGCCGTCTGGCCCAAGGATAATCGAATTGTATTTTTTGACCTGTTCGAGGTTTTGCACATCATACACCCCAACAACAGGCGAGTTTTTTGCGCGCGCGAACCGGCCGAATCCGTCTAACTTCTCGCTGAACAGGTTGTCCCCCGCTACTACTAGTAGGTCATCATCGAGCTTCTGGGTTGAAATAACAAAATACATGTCGCCGATTGCGCCCAGTTTGTTGCTGTCGTCGGTCGAACCATCATTGAGGATGCTCAACTTAAGGCCGGTGGTTCGGTACCTATTGGCCCACTGCTGAAATTGGTCCGCAAACTTCGCATTTGTAACAACGTAAACCTGCTCGAGGCCATCGACCGGAGCTATGTTGTCCAGCACATATTCAATCATTGGTTTACCGGCCACAGGTAAAAGTGGTTTCGGCCGCGTAAGTGTCAATGGATACAATCTGGTTGCGTAGCCTGCTGCAAGAATGATCGCTTTCATCATTACACCCCCTATTATGGTAATCCGTTCAGCACTTGATCTGGTTGGCCAGCTATGGACTCGCCGGGCTACCTGAACTATTTTTCTCTTCAAACAGGTCCGGTGCTACCCGCTTGAGGAGTTGTTGTGCGTGGGCGAGGATTTCGCTCGCCGATTCACTTTTAAGAGCAAGCTCTGCCAGTGCGCGTGCTTCGCTAAGCTTGAGCCGCCGAATCAGGTATTTGACCTGCGGCACAAGCCCAGGCGCGGCGCTTAGCTCGTCTACACCTAAACCCAACAAAAGTGGCACCAACACAGGATCGCTCGCCATCTCACCACATACACTCACGAAGATGTTGTGTGCATGTGCGGCATCAACTGTCATTTTGATCAAGCGCACAATTGCCGGATGCGTTGGTTCGTAAAGGTGCGCCACGCGTTCATTGGTGCGGTCGGCGGCAATTGTGTACTGAATAAGATCATTGGTACCGATGCTGAAAAACCTGAGCTGTTTTGCCAATGCATCTGCAACAAGTGCAGCCGAAGGCGTCTCGATCATGCCGCCAATCTCGATGTTTTCGTCAAACTGCACACCGTCGGCGCGCAGTTCTGCCTTGCATTTTTCAACTAAAGCGTTCGCCTGTGCGACCTCGTCGGCACTGGATATCATTGGGTACATCAATTTGATTTTACCCTCTGCGCTTGCGCGTAAGATTGCGCGTAACTGCGTGCGAAATACATCAGGTTGCTGCAAACAAAACCTTATGGCGCGCCAACCGAGAAACGGGTTTATCTCCGGTGCAAGCTCAAGATGCGACACGAACTTGTCACCACCCAAGTCAAGAGTGCGAATCACAACAGGGCGCGGCTTAAGCGCAACCACAGCCTGACGATACGAATCGTATTGTTCGTCCTCGGTCGGCAGGCTCTCGCGATTGATGTACAGATATTCAGTCCTGAACAGTCCCACACCCTCGGCGCCGCAGGCCGAAACAGCCTCGGCGTCAGCAGGTCGCTCGATATTGGCCAGAAGCGGGATTCGTTTGCCGTCGAGCGTAACCGCCGGTAGATGCAATACATCGCGCAGTTTTTCTTCAAGTGTTGCTTTTTTGCGGACGAGCTGGCCGTATTCGAAAAGCGTTTGGTCGGTTGGATTAATCACAATCACACCGTTGTAGCCGTCCAAGAGCGCGTCGTCACCCGATACGAGTTCATCGGTAATGGTCTTGAGACCGACCACAGCAGGAATCCGCAACGACCGAGCCATTATGGCAGTGTGGGATGTCTGGCTTCCGATATCAGTAGCGAACCCAAGCACGATTTTCTTGTTCAACTGCGCCGTTACCGATGGGCTCAGATCGTGCGCAACCAAAATGCACGGCTCGGTTACCGCGCGCAGCTCGGCCTCGGTATGGCGGCCGAGTAAGTTGTTCAGCACGCGCGCCGTCACATCTCGCATGTCAGCGGCACGTTCGCGCAGAAATTCATCCGATACCTTGGCAAGTGCCTCCGAGTATTTGGCCACGGCAGTGTGGAATGCTGACTCGGCATTGAGATGTTGCTCTTTGATAAGTCGCGACACCTCGTTCAGTAATGCTGGGTCTTGCAAGATCAGCAGGTGCGCATCGAATATGCTGGCTTCTTGGAGACCGACACTTGAAGCAACTTTTTGCTGGATATCAATAATTTGCCGCATCGTCTCCGCCAAGGCGCGTTCGAGCCGGTCAATCTCTGCGGTGACTTCGTCTTGGGCGAGTTGTCGTCTCGGTACGTGTGGGATGCCTTTACCGAGCACAAATACCTTGCCCCGGCAAACGCCGGGTGAGGCCGGTATGCCACGGTAAACTTTCTCGCCCTTGTGCGGCGGAGTTTGCATAACTCACGATTAACCGAAACGCACGCCATTTGAAAAGTTTTCTTTACAAAAAAACCTTGCGTTCTGCGCGTGAATACCCATTATTTGTGAGCCACAGGAACTTTTCGGTAAACTAAACTGTGCAGCCGCACATAAGGCGCATAGGCGAACGGATTCGAAATCGGACCGGGCCAAATCATGAATGCCAAAAATACACCTGTACGACGCGGTATACTTGTCGGTGGGAATTGGATTATTGACAGGATCAAAGTCATTGACGTTTATCCGCAACCTGAGCAACTGGCAAATATCCGTGCCGAAACACAAGGCACAGGCGGCGCGGCTTACAACGTGTTGATAACGCTTGCAAAAAGCGGTGTGCCATTCCCGATTTACGGGGCGGGTCTGGTGGGGAAAGACCAGGCTGGCACTGGCATAATTCAAGACTGCAAAAACCACAAAATCGACGTCCGGTATCTGGGCACAACACCCAAGGCGCAAACCGCCTACACCGAGGTAATGACCGAACAACAGACGGGCCGACGCACGTTCTTTCACTGGCGCGGTGCAAATGCGTTGTGGGACGGTGCTGGTCTGGATTTTAAGAAAATCAAAGCCCGACTGTTTCACTTGGGCTATTTATTGTTGCTAGATGCGCTTGATGCACCCGACAAAAAATTCGGTACCAAAGCCGCTGCACTGCTCGCAAAAGCACAAGAGGCCGGCCTAAAAACCAGCATTGACGTGGTAAGCGAAGATAGCGACAGGTTCGTCCAGATCGTGCAGCCGGCCTTAAAGTTTGTTGATTACTGTATCCTCAACGAAATTGAAGCCAGCAAAATCACAGGCTTCAAAATTCGCGATGCAAATGGTCAGATTGACCCCGTTGCGGCGCGGCATGCGGCAGGCGCGCTGTTACAACAAGGTGCACGTGAGCTAGTTGTAATTCACTACCCAGAAGGCGCGTTTGCCCGCACGCGCAAAGGTGAGGACGTCTGGCAACCTGCACTCAAACTGCCGCAAAACTATATAGCTGGCACCGCCGGCGCTGGCGACGCTTTCTGTGCAGGTGTTCTAATGGGGCTTCACGAGGGCTGGGAGCTTAAGCGTTGTTTGTTGACAGGCGTGTGCATTGCCGCAGCGTGCTTGTCAGATCTTACCTGCACAGGCAGCATAAAGCCGCTTGCTGCTTCGCTTGCGTTGGCAAAAAAGTTCGGATTCCAACCGCCCGTCGAAAAAGGCGACTGACCGCTCAAACTTCTTCCCTTGTCAGGCGCGTTCGAGGTACTCGCCTGTGCGGGTGTCTATCTTGACCAATTCGCCGGCTTTAATGAACAACGGCGCTTGAACGGTAATGCCGGTCTCGAGCGTGACGGGTTTTTGCACATTTGTGGCTGAGTCGCCCCGCACACCCTCAGGGGCTTCAACCACACGCAATACAACCGCTGGCGGCAGTTCGATCGAAACGATCTTGTCATCGGCGAACTTGACTGTAACCTGCGTGTTTTCGGTCAGGTAATTCCGCGCGTCACCGAGTACGTCGGCCGGCACGGTCACCGATTCGTACGTTTCTGGATCGAGGAACACATAGTCATCGCCGTCCTTGTAACTAAAATCCATTTTCTTGCTGATCAGGGTGACTGTTTCAATTCGTTCGGTCGAACCGAAACGCACATCGGACGATTTGCCTGTACGCAGATTGCGTAATGTGGCCTGAACAAACGCACGCAGATTGCCCGGCGTGCGGTGTTCGACATCCAACACAACACAAACGTCGCCGTTATAATTTATCGCCATACCACGGCGTAGGTCGTTTGCTACCGCCATATTTTCAAAGTCAAAAATGTCAGCTTAAAACTTTTACTGTTCTTTTGCTCTCAGTCGGCCGCCGCATGGGCTGCGCTTGAGCGCCGTTAAAGATAACCGCGCCACACAAAACTGCAAGAGACAATCTTATGGCCCATTTAATGCGCATACATTCAATGCGCATACAGAAAAACCTCTAACGCGCTTGAACGCTAGACCAATGAAGAAATCCAGGGTGCACAAAATTTTTATCCCTAAAACGCTGCGTTCATACTTGACAGCGGCTGTTCTGAGGGTCAATGCTTGTTTAGGTTCGAACAGTGTTTCGGACCGGTTGGCCCAGAATTGTAGAACGAGAGACTTCTATTCGGGCGAAGTAAGAACAAAACTCAAACTCACAAAGCTGCTTAGAGTATCCCATGCAAACGAAATCGTTTCTCGTAAAAGGTAGCGTGCTTGGGTTTGCAATCTGCATTGCCATAAGCTTGGCAATCACTGCGCGCGCACAGATAACTTTTACGGTTGATTCAACCAAAACATGGAGCGGCTGGATGAACGTGTATTCGATTATTGACGGTGGCCAGGGCAGCTATTTGTGGGGCAGTCCGTGGGGCACAGCAGCTTTGATGGCGTTTTTTGACGGTACAAATTCGCTCACCTTGCTGCCTAATACAAACACGTACAACCCTGCCGACCCCTATTGGGTCAATCCTGACGGCACGGGTGCCAAATGGATGGAAGCAAACTTTTACATTGACTGTGGCACAGCGTACGGGGGCCAAACAATTGTGTTCACCGGGCAAGTGTTCAGTAACACGCTTGTGTACCCGTACAACGCAGTCGCTTTCATAAAGGAATTCGCTCCCGGGTACGCTTTTCTGGGCATGACAACTGAACCGCTGTTTGACGGGTTCACATTTGCCGTAACCCGTTCGATAGGCTCAGGCAACATTTGCCAGTACGGGTTCATGCTCACAGGACCAAATGCAAACCCCACTAACCTGCCCAACCTCGGCAAGGTTGTAATAGCAGTGCAAAACCCGGCCCTGTCGGTATTGCCCATGGCCAACCAAGCTGTTGTCGAAGGCCAAACTGCAACATTTAATGTGGTCGCGCAAGGGACTCCCCCGTTCAACTACATGTGGGCACATGTAACCGCTAGTTCGAGCAACGTGCTCAGCGACGGTGGCAGGATTTCAGGCGCAGCTACAGCTAATTTGACTATATCGAACGTCACCTTTGCAGATGTAGGTACTTATTACGTGACTGTATGGAACCGGGCAGGCACAAACAGTGTCTGGGCGTACTTGACGGTTATCCCGCTTGAACTGGCTCGAACGAATCTGCTCATAGACCCAGGATTCGAGCGGGGCGTGTTTGCACCGGCGGGCGACATCGGTTGGTTCAATTTCGGTGGGTCGGCAATCCAAAATACAAACGACCGCTATTACTTCAGTGAGACATACGTGACTGTGGCTGACGGGACGAATTGTTGTCAAATTTATACGAGTGGCGAATGGAACGGCGTGTTCCAAGACAGACCGGCCTCGCCCGGGGAGCTGTACACCGCCAGCGCATGGTTCTTGACGCCCGCTGAAGACCAAATCGCAGGCAGCAACGTTTGCTTCCTTGAAGTGCAGTTCAGAGATGCAGCAGATGTGGTCCTTGTGCAGTACGCCTCAGGAATGGTTGACACCAATTTCCCGACCAACACTTGGATTCAGCTTGTGCCCACCAACATCCGTGCGGGCGATTTCGTGACCGAGCTCGGCACGGCCGACTATTTGGTCGCACCACCCGGCACAGCCAAGGTACGGTTCCAGTTTACCTACCGCTCAGTTGGTGGTTGGGGGTCGGTTTACGTCGATAAGGCCGAGCTAAGGCTGCGTGCACCAGCTTTTGTTAATGCGGCCTTGAGTGGCACCAATATTTTGATTTCCTTTCCGACCAGATACGGGCCGACTTACCAGGTCTATTACAAAACCAACTTAGCGGATACGGTTTGGTTACCACTTGGCTCGCCGGTTGCCGGTGACGGCACGGTTAAGACCGTCCAAGACTCGGTCCTGGCTACCACCAGGTTCTACACAGTGAACACGAAATAAGACCGGCAAAGCCCGGTACCACCACAACTACGGTATACAAGGTGAATGGGCCGCACCACACCCGGTCAGACCCCGTGGTTGGTTCCAACTGATTAAAACCACGGCTGCACGCCCGGCGGCTCTTACGTTGATCGAACCATTGGTTGTGAATGCGATCATTGCGATTTTGGCTGCGTTACTGCTACCTGCGTTAACTCAGGCCAAAGCAAAAGCGCACGGCATTAGTTGCGTGAATAACCTCGAGTAACCCCAGATTGGCTGGCAAATGTATGCAAATGAAAACGACGATAAGCTCGTGCGCGTTGGCGGCATAGACGTGAACGTGACTGACCCAAGCGACCCGGAGCGCACAACCTGGTGGGCCGAAAAACCAATGGGTACTCGGTCGCGTTGACCAATGGCCTTCAGCCACTAACGAGCTGCTAGACAAAGCCACCCTGCTGTTCCCGTATGTAAAAAACATTGCTGTTTACAAATGCCCGGCTGATAAGAAGCAGTTCAACACCCACAACACCGTCCACAGCATGTCAATGAACTGCTGGATGAATCCGATCTAGAGCTGGAACAAAACCCGGCGTTACTCGGGTACTCCAAAAATGCTGCGTGACTACAGGAAACTAACAACTATAGACCAGCCAGCCAAACGTTGGGTGTTCATTGACGAAAACCAGTACGGTATTAATGACGGTTTTTTCGTTTGCGATCCGAACCTGACTGTGTGGGTTGACGGACCAGCGACGTACCATGCAGGCGCAGGCGGTGTGTCATTCGCCGGCGGCCATGCTGAGGTTAAGAAATGGAAGGATGGCAACATACGCGCACTGCGCAGCCCGCCGCGACAATCAGGGCTGCTGTGTGACAAGTCCACAGCCGACCTCGAACGGCTTCAGGAACGGAGTACAACTTTGCAGTGAAATCCATTTTTCAAGATTATCCTTGACTTTGGCCACGATAAGGCGTAAAAAATCCGGTAGTTAACCTGAAACAAAACACTGACCTGCCATGAAAAAAGCGAGCGTGATTGCAGTGGGAATGGCGTGGTTGTTATCAGTCGCGACTGAACTAAAAGCTGTCACTTTTGGTGTTGACCCGAGCCTGCCGTGGTTTGGCTGGATGA
>FMJZ01009930.1_pt1 | contig 27161 bp, 30 predicted proteins | sample 1987881 | NCBI WGS metagenome assembly FMJZ01 (sample SAMEA4378227, study PRJEB15110) | soil metagenome | biome: soil; feature: Field; material: Soil | place: India | collected 2015-03-11 | depth 0 m
GCCAGTATCGCGATAATCGCGATAACTACCAGCAGCTCAATGAGCGTAAAGGCTCGGTGCTTCATCAGACCTCCTCCTTGCAAGGTGTATCGTCCCGCAGTATACAATTTCTAGATTAACTAGCGGTTAAAGGCGTATTAAGAGGTTGTTAAAGCCTACCAAAACGGTAATCCTGCGAGTAGGGTCTGACATCTCTTTGGGCAGTGTCAACGCCGATGCAGTATAATGAGAGCGGGATGGAACGCGATTATCTGCAACAGCCGCTGGAACCTGACCCGGTGATTGAGGCGTACAAACAGGGTATAGACCGCAGTCTCCTGCGAGCGAACCTGCGCCTTTCACCGGCAGAGCGCTTGCGCCGCCTGGAGGAGCTCCTTCAGTTTGCCCAGAAGTTACGGGAGGCGGGGAAGCGGTTGCGCGGGGAGTAAGAGATGTTTCTCAATCTGCTCAAATCGCTCGCAGAACACAACGTGGAGTATATCCTTATCGGTGGGATGGCAGGCGTTCTGCACGGCTCTGCACGATTGACGCAAGATATGGACATCCTGTACCAACGCACGCCCCAAAATATACAGCGTCTGGTAGATGCGCTGGCTCCCTATCGTCCTTACCTGCGAGATGCTCCCGAAGGACTGCCCTTCATCTGGGATGCGCGTACGGTACAGCGCGGGCTGAACTTCACCCTTCACACCACCGAAGGCTACATCGACCTGTGGGCTGAGGTACCGGGTGGAGGCACTTACGAGAACCTCATCAATCACACCGTGCAGGTGGAGATTGCCGGAACGCCGGTACGCGTTGTCGACCTTGAAACGCTCATTCGCCTGAAACGAGCGACCGGACGCCCTAAGGACCTGGAATCGGTCGCTGAGCTGGAGGCTTTGCTGGAAGAACGCCAGCAGAAGGAGCGCCCTGCCGAATAAAGGTTGCGGTCAACAAGATAAAGGCATATAATCAAACTGTGAACACTGTGGAGAGGAGCAACATAGGATGCGAGCGATTGTCAAAACTCGCCCCGAAGCCGGCGGCGAGGTGGTAGATATAGCAGACCCGTCCACTATACCCCCGGGTCATGTACTGGTAAAGCCTCATGCATGGTCTATCTGCGGCACCGACGTGCACATCTGGCACTGGGACAACTGGGCAGCACACCGCATCCATCCCCCGCGCATCTTAGGACACGAGTTTGCCGGTGAGGTTATTGCTGTGGGCGAAGGGGTGACCGAGCGCAGAGCGGGCGACTTTGTCGCCAGCGAGTCGCATATCGTCTGCGGCACCTGCTACCAGTGCCGGCATGGACAGGCGCACGTGTGTCGCAACACGCGCATTCTGGGCGTGGATACCGATGGCGTGTGGGCAGAGCTGGTGCTCATCCCTGAAGCCAATGCCCGTCCTACCCCGCCCCAGGTGCCCGTGGAGGTTGCCGCCATTCAGGACCCACTGGGCAATGCGGTTCATGCATCGCTGGCTGGTCCGCTGGAAGGGCGCACCGTCGCGGTGCTGGGCTGTGGACCGCTGGGGTTGTTCAGTGTGGGCATCGCCCGAGCCTGCCATGCCAGCACCGTCTTTGCCGTAGAAAAGCACCCCTATCGCCTGCAGATGGCGGAACAGATGGGCGCAGATGTGCTGATAGACCCCACGAAGGAGGATGTGGAAAGGACCATCCTGGCTCGCACACACGGCGAGGGCGTTGACGTGGTGCTGGAGATGTCGGGGGCGCCTTCAGCGGTAAAGGTCGGCTTCCGCATTGCGCGCCCAGGTGGAAGAGTAACTCTGATGGGCATCCCCAGCGACCCCATAGAGGTTGACTTTGCCGAGGACGTAATATTCAAAGGGCTGGAGGTTCAGGGCATCGTCGGGCGACGGCTCTACCAGACCTGGGAACAGATGCAGGAACTGCTCACTTCGGGCAGGCTGGACGTGCGCCCCGTTATTACGCACGAGGTCGGCTTTTCCGAAATCGCAAAGGCGATGGAGCTGATTGATACCGGCAAATGCGGTAAGGTGATTCTGCGCCCGGACTAAGCCTCTTCCTCCATCGCGGCGATGATGGCGTCGGTAATCTGGGTGGTGGTGGCGTTGCCGCCCAGGTCGGGGGTGAGTACTTTGCCCTCGCTCAGCACGCGGTACACGCCCTTGCGTATTCGCTCACCTGCCCGCACCTCGCCGAGGTCTTCCAGCATCATCGCCCCGCACAGGATGAGCGCGATGGGGTTCGCCAGGTTCCTGCCGGCGATATCCGGGGCGGAGCCATGTACCGCTTCGTATACCACAATACCGTTCTCCCCCACGTTCGCGCTGGGGGTTAAGCCCAGGCCGCCGACAAGCCCCGCGCACAGGTCCGAAACAATATCGCCGTACAGGTTCTCCATCACCATCACGTCAAAACGCTCAGGGCGGGTCACTAACTGCATGCAGGTATTGTCCACAATCAGCTCTTCATACTCTATCTGCGGGTAATCGCGCGCCACTCGCCGACAGCACTCCAGAAACAGCCCATCGCTCAGCTTCATGATGTTTGCCTTGTGCACCGCGGTCACTTTCTTGCGACCGTGTTTTACCGCATACTCGAACGCGAAGCGCGCGATGCGCAGGCTGGCGGCCTCGGTGATGATTTTGAGGCTCTCCACCACGCCCGGCACCACGATGTGCTCGAGTCCAGAGTAGAGGTCTTCGCTGTTTTCGCGGATCACCACCAGGTCCACGTTCTCGTAGCGCGTGCGAACACCGGGCAGGTTTCGGGCGGGGCGCACATTGGCAAAGAGATTCAATCGCTTGCGGAGCATCACGTTTGGACTGCTGTAGCCCGCGCCGATGGGGGTAGTGATAGGACCTTTCAGCGCAACACGGTTGGTCAGGATAGAGTTGAACACCTCATCGGGCAGGGGCGTGCCGTATTTATTCACCACCTCGGTGCCTGCCTCAAACCGCTCCCACTGTACAGGCACGCCAGTCGCCTCTACCACGCGCACCGCCGCCTCGACCACTTCGGGACCGATGCCGTCGCCCGGGATAAGGGTTACTGTTCGCATGGTATTCCTCCTGACGGGGGTTAATTGCGCGAGACCACCTTCTCCTCCGGGCGGAAGAGATGAACGGTCGCCGCAGGCTGTTCCACCGACTTCAGCAGAAGGCGTTCAATCTCCTCTTCCAGCAGAGCAAGCCCTGCTTCCAAACGCTGAACCACGTCGTCTATCTCTAAAAGCTTCTGCTTCTGTATCAGGGGAACCTGGAGGATGGCGCCAATCGTGTTCGCCAGAACGCGGGGATTATTGGGGAGCTCTATCACAAAATGTTTACTGCCCTCGGCACTGAACAGCAGGCGGACGTACTGCTCCAGCCGGTCGGTAGCCCGGTGCACGAGGGGCAGAACACGCTGTTCGCAGCCGTCACACACATCGGGCAGTAACATGACCTTCGCCACCATGAACGGCTCATGCTGAACAATCTGCACAATGCGAAAACGCTGTTCGCCGATGGTCCACAGGTTCATGGAGCCGTCCGGGCGGTTCTGCAAAGCGGTAATCTGGGCAACCGTGCCCCAGTGGTAGGGTACCGCCGGTCCGCCGACTTCCTTGCCTTCCCGGATAAGCACTACCCCGAACTGTCTGTCCTGCTCAAGCACCATGTGCATCATCTGGCGGTAGCGCTCTTCAAAGATGTGCAGAGGCAGAGGCATTCCCGGAAACAGAACAGCATGCAATGGAAACAGCGGCAACGTTACCAGCGGTTCCATCCAAAAACTCCCCAGTAGTTATGTTGCACGTATCTGATGTTCATCACGCATAGAGTGTACCCCGTGCGATTCATCCAGTGCAAGAGGTTGTGTAGAAAGCCCCTCCACTTCGGGGAGGGGCAAAAAACACCTACCGTTTCTGGTTTTGGGGCTGTGCACGAAGTCGCTCCAGCAGCTGACGGGCAACCTGACGGTCATCTTCGGGAGCGTTCTTCATGTTTGCCACTGCCTCCAGCTCGCGCTGAGCGTTCTTAGAGTCGCCCGTACTCAGGTAACAGACGGCAATGCTCAGCCGGGCGTAAGAAATCTCTTCGGGCTTTTTGCTCAGCGTTGCCGCTTTGCGGAAGAAGGAGATAGCCTTCTGGAACTGCCGGGCGTTCTGAAAGAGGTCACCGACGGCGTTGTACGCGGCGCCAAGCAGTCCCGTTCCGTTGCGCGGGTCCGCCTTCTCCACCGATTGCAGAGTCTCGGTTGCTTTCGCTTCATCCTCCCGCATGGCATATATCATCGTCAGGCGGGCAAGCGCCTCGGCGTCCTGGGGATTCTGCTGGACGCGCTGAAGAAGCTCTGGCAGCGCCTTGTGGGATTCGGTAATCTGTGTGAGCTGTTTGGCGAAGGCGTCGGGCGGCAGGTATCCGACGATTTTACCGATGGTGTTCCCCTCGCTATCCACGAAGAGCACGGTGGGATAGCCGCGGATGCGATACTTGCGGGCAACCTCTGCGCCCTCTTTTTCCGCATTGAGCTTCAGCGGGACAACCTGCCCCACCAGCTGAACCACCTTCTCGCTGGAGAAGGTATCCTGGTCCAGCCTTTTACACCAGCCTCACCAGTCGGTGTAGAAGTCGATCATCACCACCCTGTTGTTCTCTTTCGCCTGCTTCAGCGCCTCGTCGTATGAGTGGAGCCACGCGATGCCGTCAGCGTGTGCTGTCGTAACCACCCAAAACAAAGCCATCGCAGGCGCAACTTTTCGCAGGGCGTCCTGCATGTTTGCACCTCCTTGAATTTAGTACTGGTCAAGGTCTTTGAACAGAGAGGCAAAATATTCCGCGTACTGATGCTCGACGGCAGCAAACGCAAGGTCTATCGCCAGCGTCCACAGCAGAATAATCGCCTCATCACGGGGCATCTCCAGCACGCGCGCAAAGAAGTCCTTGATAATCTCCTCGTAGGTGGTGCCTGTTTCGTGGATTTCAAAACGTTCGCCCGGCAGTCTGCGGGCAACCTCCTGCATCTGGAGCCTGTCCAGAAACTCGCGCACGTTGGCAGGAGTAGCGTGCTCCAGGTGTTCGCCAAACTCCCGATAAACCAGTTCTTTAAACGTCTGCAGGTCCACCGCCGTGTCATTCCTTCCCAAGAGACTAACATAGAGTATAACTGTTCAGGTAACAGTTTGACAAGTGCCCTTTGCGCAAAATCGGGGTACAATAATCGCAGGTTATGGACGTCAGGCGTCTGCATGAGATCGTGCCTGCTCTGCACGCTCTGCCGGGCGTGCGGGTGTTCGCTCATCTGTTCACCCCTGCCTCCCACCGCACGGAGTTCATCGGCGTATCGGGAAACCTGCTACCCCTGATAATTGCCGGCGCGGTGGCTGAAGGTCATCCCCTGCTCTGCGTGCTGGTGGCAGATACTCAGCGGGCAGAAACACTCGCAGGCGACCTCGCCGTGCTGGGCGTGCCCGAAGCGCAGGTGGTGGTGCTTCCCTCTATGCTGGAGCAGCTCTTTGAAGATGCCCCACCCGACCTGCATCTGATAGGCAGTCGCATCGAATCGCTGTGGAAGGTGGCTACCGGTCAGGCGAGGGTACTGATTGCCACGCCCCAGAGTCTCTTAGAGCCAACCCTGCCCCCCGAATCGGTGCGCGAAGCGACTTTCACCCTGCGCCGGGGCGAGATGGTGGATATGGAGTGGTTGACGCGCCAGCTGGTGAACCTCGGCTACGAGCGCGAGGAGATGGTCGCCCAGCGCGGACAGTTCAGCCGACGCGGAGGCATTCTGGACGTGTTCCCCGTGCACGCCGACGAGCCGGTGCGTCTGGAGTTCTTCGGCGACGAAATCGAGCGAATCCAGCCCTTTGACCCCGATTCCCAGCGCTCCGCCGGACATCTGGACGAATGCACCATCACCCCCGCCCGCGAAGTATGGTGGCAGAGCGCAAGCGTTCAGGAAGCCTGTGAGCGCCTGCAGAGCCTGCTGGAGGAAACCGTTCAGCAACTCGTGGCGGAAGGCGCGGGACGCTCCGCTGAACAACTGCGCCAGCGGATTGAGGACGACATCCTGCGCCTGCAGAACCGCGTGACGTTCGATCGGTTGGAGCACTATATCGCCCTGCTCCATCCGGGCGTCTGCGCCCTGCAATATCTGCCTTCTGACTGCTTGGTAGTACTGGACGAGCCGCTCCAGCAACAGACGGCGTACGGGCAGAGCAGTCGCGACGCGCTGGACGTGCTGTCGCACCGGGCGAAACGCGGCGAGATGCTCCCTGTCGAGCGACTGTGGGCGAACCTGCCGCTTGCCGTGCCACAACCCGAAGGTTTTGCTACCGTGCTCGCGCATATCCTTGCGCATCGGCAGTGGATGGCGTTCAGCAGTATCCCCTCACCGCGCGAGCTGATACCCAAAGTGCGCGAACAGGAGATGAATGCCCGCGCCCTGCCCGGCTACCGCGGACAGCTGCCTGCGTTGATGGGCACTATCCGTAACTGGCTGGAGGGTCGCTGTGTGGTCGTAGTGGCTACCGAACAGCCTCACCGCGTCAGCGAGATACTGGAAGAGCACGACCTGTACCCCACCGACCTCCCGCAGGACGACCAGCGAGGTGCGCTGGTGGTGGTGCACGCCCGGCTTTCCAGCGGCTTCCTGTGGGAAGAGGCGAGGCTGGTGGTGCTGACCGATGCGGAGCTGTTCGGGGCAAGTCGCCTGCGAATCCTGCGACGCCGGGTGCACGAGGGCATCCCGCTTTCTTCCATCCTTGACCTGCGCCCCGGCGATTACGTGGTGCATATCCATCACGGTATCGGCATCTATCGGGGCATTGTCCAGCGTGAGGTGCTGGGCGTGCGGCGCGACTACCTGCTCATCCACTACGCTCCACCCGACACCCTGCTGGTTCCCACCGACCAGATTGACCGCCTGCAGAAGTACATCGGCTCGGAAGACAACCCCCCCGAGGTGCACCGGCTGGGTGGTTCGGATTGGGCGCTGACCAAGCGACGGGCGAAGGCAAAAGCACGCAAGATAGCGGAGGAATTGATACGCCTCTACGCCGCCCGCGAATCCGCTGAGCGACCACCTTACAGCGCGGATACCCCCTGGCAGCAGGAGATGGAATCGGCGTTCCCATACGACGAGACGCCTGACCAGCGCCGCGCTATTTTGGAAGTGAAGCGCGACATGGAAGCCAGCCGCAAGCCGATGGACCGGCTGATTTGCGGTGATGTGGGCTTCGGCAAAACAGAGGTGGCGATTCGCGCCGCGTTCAAGGCGGTGATGGAGGGCAGGCAGGTCGTGGTCATCTGTCCCACCACCGTGCTCGCCGCTCAGCATTACAACACCTTCCGCGAGCGGTTCGCTGCCTATCCCATCCGCGTGGAACTGCTGAACCGCTTCCGCACCCCAAAGGAACAAAAAGAGGTGATAGAGGGGCTTCGCGTGGGAGCAGTGGACGTGGTTATCGGCACGCATCGCCTGCTTTCCAAGGATGTGCAGTTCCACAACCTGGGCTTGCTGGTTGTGGACGAGGAACAGCGATTCGGCGTGGCGCAGAAGGAGCACATCAAACGCCTTCGCACGCAGGTGGATGTGCTGACGCTGACCGCCACCCCCATCCCGCGAACTCTGCACATGGCGCTGGGCGGACTGCGTGCGATGAGTGTTATCAACGACCCGCCTGTGGGACGCCTGCCGGTACGCACGATTGTGCGCCCGTACGACGATGATGTGGTGCGTGAAGCCATCCTTCGCGAGATGGAGCGCGGCGGACAGGTGTACTACGTGCACAACCGCGTGCAGAGCATCTATCATGTCGCACAGCACGTACAGGAGCTGGTGCCGTTCGCCCGTATCCGAGTCGCGCACGGACAGATGCCCGATGACGAGCTGGAAGAGGTGATGCTGGGCTTTTACCATCACGACTTCGACGTGCTGGTGTGTACCACCATCATTGAGAACGGGCTGGACGTGCCCAACGCCAACACCTTGATTGTGGAGCGCGCGCACCGGCTGGGACTGGCGCAGTTATATCAGCTGCGGGGGCGCGTGGGGCGCAGTGACCGACAGGCGTACGCCTACTTCTTCTACCGCAACGACGCGCGGCTGGACGAACGCGCCCAGCAACGCCTGAACGCCCTGCGCGAGTTTGCCGGGCTGGGTTCGGGGCTGAAGCTGGCGATGCGCGACCTGGAGATTCGCGGCGCGGGCAACCTGCTTGGTGCGGAACAGCACGGCGCGATGATTTCCGTCGGCTTTGAACTGTACGCCGAGATGCTGGCGGAGGCTATCCGTGAGCTGCGCGGTCAGCCCGAAGAGACCTTCTACCTGCCGCCCGTGGATGTGCCCGTGAACGTGTACATCCCTGCCAGCTACATCGCGGACGAGTCTCAGCGCATCCTGTTCTATAAGAAGATGGCGGCGGTGCGCCAGAACAAAGATGTGGACGAGATAGAGCACGAACTGCGCGACCGCTTCGGTCCCCTGCCGGAGGTGGTGCAGAACGCGCTGTGGCTGTTGCGCCTGCGCCTGCAGGCGGCGCGCATCGGCGTGGCGGAGGTGAAAGCGGACAAGAAATGGGCAAATATCCGTTTCGCCAGCCATGTTCGGCTGACGCCGCAGGCGGTGCGTGCGCTGGCGCATGTCTATCGCCAGCATCAGTTCACCGGGGAAGGGGTGCGCCTGTCGCTGACGGACGCAAGCTCCCCGCTTTCGGCAATTGCCGACATGTTTGACCTGCTGGAGAACGCATTGAAAGAACCTGTGGGCAGATAGGGAGGGCATGGAACGTGTTCGCGCAGGCATCACAGCGAAACCTGAATCAACCGTTGAGCGCCTATGTGCCACGACAGATTGTGGGCTTTACGGTGCTGATTCATCACGAGGTGCTGAAACACCCCGCCGACGCTAAGGAGGCGTTGCGCGAACTGGAAGGACAGGCACGTCAAATCGTGCGCGTCGTGCCGGCTGAAGCCCTCGCCCACCTGCGGCGGGTGAGAATCTGGCTGGAATGGGAAAACAAGCCGAACGGCGCCGCGGAGTACCATCCTTCTGCAGAATGGCTGAGAGAGCATGGCTACAACCCGGAGAAGGCAGGCGGCATTGAGATTAACAACGCCCGCAACTTCGTCCTGTGGTCGCGCGGTGAACAGCCGTGGATGCTCCTTCACGAGATGGCGCACGCGTACCATCATCAGGTGCTGGGATACGATAACCGTGCCGTGCGTATCGCCTATCGTCACGCACTACAGCGAGGGCTGTACGAACAGGTGGACTACATCCGGGGCGGGAAGCAGAGAGCATACGCCCTGACGAACGAACAGGAATACTTCGCCGAACTGTCGGAGGCATACTTCGGCAAGAACGACTTCTACCCCTTCATGCGCGAGCAACTCGCCGGGTACGACCCCATTGGCTACAGGATGGTCAGGCTGGCGTGGGGGGAGTGACCTGCGCCTTCCTGCGCCCCTTTTCCACCAGCAGGTGGTTCAGCCACTTCGCGCTCTCGGGGTCCAGCGGAGGCTCAGGGTCATACGAGTAATCAATCAGCGTGTCGTAACGCCCCGCCTCGTAACAGCGGTTCAGAACCTCCTGCAGATTCAGGGGCACGTCTGCGTCACTCGGGCGCAGAGGGATGTCAACAGTGGGCAGAGGCTGATTCAGATAGATGGGGTACACCTCCCGCTGACGCGGACGGATGCCTCGGAACACACAGACCACATAGGGCGCGCGCTGAGACGGCGCCAGACTGCTCTCCGGCATACTCAGCACCCACTCGCCTGAGCGCAGAAGGTCAATCTCCACCAGGTTTATCCGCGCCTCCAGCAAGCCCTTCTGCTTCTGACGGTAGGCATCCTGCCCCGCACCCGGCACCTTGTTGGAGATGCTTAGCACCTCTATCACGGTCACAACCTGCCCTCCGGCAAGGTCCACCACCTCAATGTAGGTTTCGGTAATCGGCTCCTCCTCCAGTTCCACGATGATGCGCGTGGCAGTGGCAACAGCCTCTTCCAGGGCGGTTGCAGTGGCTGTTGCCGTTCCTCCTGAAGACGTGAACGGCTGGTAAATCTCCTTCACGCGGATATCGGGGTAGATAACGCGGCTGATGCCCTCGCGGGGAATATCCACATAGACGCGCTCCTCAATGCGCGCTATCAGTCCGGGCGGCAGACGCTCCTGCAGGGCGTCGCAGGCATATACTATCAGTCTGGCGTGCACATCCCGCCAGTACCGCTCCAGATATGGGTTCATGCCGGGGAACGGGTTGCTCATGCTTCTATTATACCGCCGAAAGCGCGGAAACGGTATTATCGCTGAACCATCAGCGTTTTGGAGAGGCGGGCGGCGCGGTCGGGAGGCATCAGCGCGAGGATTTGCGCCACCTGCCGCTGTTTCATCCGACGCAGAAGGGCGATGACCTCGCGGTCGTTCATCTTATCCAGAATACGCACCGCCTCCTCCGGCTCCATGTTTTCATACACCTTTGCCAGCCAGCCAACCTGTCGGGCTGTAGCGTCCTGTGCAGAGTTAGCCGAAGAGTTCAGAGGCACAGAAGGAACAGAAGATGGCTGTGCGGGACGAGATGTAATGGTGGGCGGCTCTGTGCGCTTTTGCGGAGAAGTGTTATCCGGCTGTTTGGTATCCGCCTTTACGCTTCGCGGACGGGGCAAGAGCCCAACCGACCGAGCGAATTTCGCCAGGGCAGGGTTCTTCGCGGTGAGCCTGGCGACCGGGATGATACCGACCTTCGCCAGACCGTACGGCACACCCACCAGAATCAACAATATCACCACTAACACCAGCAAGCGTTTCACCGTTCATCACCCTGCCACGCCTGCAATACACGCTGAATAAACCTGCGGGTCTCCGCGAAGGGCGGGATTCCGCCGTACTGGCGCACGGCAGGACCGCCCGCGTTATACGCTGCCAGCGCAAGGCGCACATCACCGAACTCGTTCAAAAGTCCTTTCAGCAGGCGCACACCGCCGCGCAGATTCTGCTCGGGGTCAAAGGGGTCGCTGACGCCCATCGCCTCGGCGGTGCGGGGCATCAACTGCATCAGTCCCATTGCCCCCTTGGGCGAAACGGCGTTGGGATTGCCACCCGACTCCGCCTGCACCACCGCCCGCACCAGTGCCTCATCCACGCCTTCCTCACGGGCGACACGCGCTATCAGTTCGCTGATAGGAACAGGAAGCGCGGCGCCCGCCCCGCGCTGGGCAGTGCGAAGTACCTGAGCAAACGTCACCGGCTGAGGAACGGGCAGCGTGCCGGCAGATAACTGCTCCACCCTCTGCCACAGAGCGTGCATTCGGGCGACAGCCTGTGCGTAAAGGTCGCTCATTCCCCACCTCCCACATGAATGCTCATCTCGCCCGGCTGGAACACCGCCCGCACGGTCGCGAGGTCATCCAGCGCCTGCTGTTCGGTGCGCAGGAACTCCTGTCGCCAGCGTTCGTAGTGCTTTTCGCGCAGGCGTTCCAGCGTTTTGCGCTCGCGCTGTGCTTCTATCAACGCCTGCCGGCGCTCTTCCAGCACCCTCTCCGCCTCCGCGACACGCTGGCGCTGCGCCTCAATACGCTCCTCCAGCACGGAAAGATAGTTTTGCTCCACATCCAGCATCTCCACCACCAGCTGGTGCTTCCTCTGCGAGCGATTCAGGCACTCTCCACGCAAAGCGATCAAACGTGCAAGAGTTGACCGTTCATGCTCCAGCTGCCTCTGCGCCTCCGCGAAATCACGGATCGCCTGCTCCTCCAGCCGTCGGCGATAGTCCAGCACCTTCTGCAATGAGAACACAAACCGCCGCATCGCACTACTCCGCGAACAACGCCCTCAGTCGCCCAATCGTTTCCTCCAGCGAACAGCCCTCCATCTTGCCCTGCTGAAGGAACTCGCGTACCCTGCCGATGTAGCGCAGGGCGTAATCCACGTCGGGGTTGCTGCCCTGCTGATATGCGCCGATGTTAATCAGGTCCTCCGCCTCGGCATAGTTTGCCAGTACTTTGCGTACCTGCCCCGCCAACCGCCGGTGCTCGTCGTCCGTAATCTGCGGCATCACGCGCGATACACTTGCCAGCACGTCAATCGCCGGGTAATGGTTGCGGTGTGCCAGCGCACGCGACAGCACAATGTGCCCGTCCAGAATACCGCGCACCGTGTCGGCAACCGGCTCGTTCATATCATCGGCTTCCACCAGCACGGTGTAAAGCCCGGTAATCGTGCCCCTGTCCGAAGTACCTGCACGCTCTAAGAGACGCGGCAGAAGAGCGAAAACGGAGGGCGTATAGCCGCGAGTGGCAGGAGGCTCACCGATAGCCAGCCCCACCTCGCGTTGTGCCAGTGCCAGGCGCGTCACCGAATCCATCATCAACAGCACATCCAGCCCCTGGTCGCGGAAGTACTCGGCAATCGTAGTCGCCACCATCGCCGCTTTGATGCGCAGCAGCGCGGGCTGGTCCGAAGTTGCCACGACCACCACCGACCGCTTCAGCCCCTCCTCGCCAAGGTCCTCTTCCATGAACTCGCGCACCTCGCGCCCTCGTTCGCCCGTGAGCGCAATCACGTTCACATCTGCGCTGGTGTAGCGAGCAATCATTCCCAGCAGGGTGCTCTTCCCCACGCCCGACCCGGCGAAGATTCCGATACGCTGTCCTCTACCCACCGTCAGCAAGCCGTCAATCGCGCGCACTCCCAGGCTGATGGGCTCGGTGATGCGCTTGCGGGTCAAAGCGTTCGGAGGCTGACGATTGACAGGATACAGAGTGTCGGGAGTGATTGGCGGTCCGCCGTCCATCGGTCTGCCCAGTCCATCCAGCACGCGCCCCAGCAGGCACTCGCCGACCGGAACCTTATGCACCATGCCCGTCGCCACCACCTGACTGCCCGGCGTGATGCCCTCCATCTCGCCCAACGGCATCAATAGCACCCTGTTCTGGCGAAAGCCCACCACCTCGGCAAAGATGGGCGGGCGCGTGCGCTGGAAGTGGATTTCGCACACCTCGCCCACCCGCGCAGCGGGACCAACGCTTTCAATCACCAGCCCGATAACCTGCTGGACGCGCCCGTGTACCTTAATCGGGTCCAGCAGGCGCAGGCGTTCCCTCGCCGCCGACAAATCGGGAGGGGACAGTGGTGGCAGAAGGTCTACGCTCATGCCGCCTGCTCACCCTCTCTCAGCACCTTTTCTACCGACTGCATCTGCGTGCGCAGGGAGGCATCGATGGTGCCGCTGGGCGTCTCAATGATGCATCCCCCGCCTCCCACGCGCTGGTCGTCCACAATCTCAATCTGTTTGACCCCGTCACAGACGGCAAGGAAGTCCTCGCGATGCTCGCGGGCGATTTGCAGGTCGTCCGGGTGCACGCGGATACGCACATGTTCAGTATCGGCGACGCGCCGCAGGGCATGTTTGATGATGGAGAGGGTCGCCTCGCGCCGAGCCTGTATCTCCTCGCGCAAAACCTTGCGGGCGATATCCAGCACCATGTCCAGAATCTGCGGCTCCATCTCCTCCCACAGCCTCTGTCGCTCAGCGAGCAGGGCGTCTACCAGCTTCTGTACCTCCTGGCGCAGGGCGTCGATAGCCTGCTGATACTCGCGCAAGCCCTCCTCCCGCCCTATCTGCAAGCCGTCGGCATATCCCTTGCGCACCGCATCCTGTCTCATCTGTTCCGCCTGCCGATGTGCCTCTGCCAGTACCCGCTTCGCCTCCGCCAGCAGTTCTTCAGGAGTGGGACCGGAAGGCTCTTCCTGCTTCTGTTGTTCTGTGTTCTCCTGCAGCCCCAGCAGAGGCGCACCTACCCACCGGGTAAATCGCACCAGCCGTTCGCCTTTCAGCACCTGCCCCTGCATGGCTTAAACCACCATCTCTTCTGCACCGCCGCCTCGCGCGATGACGATTTCGCCCGCTTCCTCCAGACGGCGGATGATTGCCACGATGCGCTGCTGCGCCTCCTCTACGTTGCGCAGACGCACCGGACCCATGAACTCCATGTCCTCCTTGAGCATGTTCGCCGCACGTTCGGACATGTTCTTGAAGATGCGCTGCTGTACCTCCTCGCTGCAGCCCTTCAGCGCAAGCGCAAGCTCCTTCATATCCACCTCTTTGAGCACCTGCTGGATGGAGCGGTCGTCCAGCTGCACGATGTCCTCGAAGACGAACATCATCTTCTTGACCTCTTCCGCCAGCTCGGGGTTGGTCTCGGAGAGGCTGTCCAGTATCATGCGCTCGCTGGTTCGGTCCACCCAGTTCAACAGCTCCACCAGCGCCTTCACGCCGCCCGCGGTGGTGAAGTCCTGAGAAATCACGGACGAGAGCTTGCGCTCCAGCACTTTCTCCACCTCGCGAATCACGTCAGGTGGGGTGCGGTCCATAATCGCGATACGGTGTGCCACCTCTGCACGCAGTTCGGGCGGAAGTCCCTGCAACACCTGCGCCGCGTGGTTGGGCGGCAGATACGCCAGTATCAGTGCAATCGTCTGCGGGTGTTCATCCTGAATGAAGTTCAGCAGCTGGCTGGGGTCGGTCTTCTTGATGAAGTCAAACGGCACAATCTGCATCGCCTGAATCACGCGCGTGATGAGCTCGTTGGCTTTCTCAGGACCAAAAGCGTTCTCCAGCACCTGCCGCGCGTGCTGTAAGCCACCTTCGGCAATATACTCCTGTGCCACACACAGCTCGTGGAACTCTTCGATAACGGCTTCGCGCACCTCCGGCGCAATCTTGCCCATGCGGGCGATTTCCAGGGTGATTTGTTCCACTTCATCCTCGTCCAGATGGCGCAGCACTTTGCCCGCCACCTCCGGTCCCATCGCCACAATCATCACCGCCGCCTTCTGGCGATGCGTCAGCGAAGAGGTTGAAGTTTGCCTTGCCATTATCGTTCATCCTCCGCCAGCCAGCCTTTGATCAACATCGCCACTTTCTCCGGCTTCTGGTCCGCCAGCCGGATGACGCTCTCGAGGTTCACATCCACGCGCTCGCGGATGGGTTTAATCTCCACCTCTTCCTCGGGTAGCTCTTCACCCGCAGTTCGCGCTTTTCTGGTGACCGCTTCAGCCACCTGCTCAGCCAGTTGCTCCTCTTCACTGGCACCCGCGCCCTCCTCCGGCAAAGTGCCACCCGGCAGGGACATCACCACGCCTTCCGGCGTCTGTGCCACGCGCGCCGGTCGCAGAGCCTTCGCCAGCAACAGCAGAACAATCAACAGCATCGCCAGAGGCAGGTAGCGCAGGGCGGTGTCGATGATCTGGCGGCTGGCAAACTGCTTCCGTGCCGCTTCCGCCTCTTTCGCTAAGGTGTTGTCAAACGGGATGCTTTCCACAATCACGCGAAAACGGCGGTTCGGGTCGTTTGCCTCCGCACCAACCGCTCCCTCCAGAAAGGTGCGTACCTTCTCCACCTGCTCCTGCGGCACAGAGGCGTCTATCATCGCCGCCACCGACAGGCGCACCACTCTGCCAGGCGTCTTCACCCGGTGGATGGTACTCTGCCCCACCTCGTAGTTGGTGGTGGTGGAAGAGTGTTTGTACTCACCGGGCGAACCGGCAGGAGACATCGGATAGGTGGGCACAGCCCCGGTAGCACCCGTGCCTCGCGGACCTGCGCCGCGCACGGTCTCCTCGGTTCGCGTTTCACTGATGGGTGTGCCCTGCCCATCGGGACCGGTCTCTATCTGTTTCTGGTTCACCTCTTCGCGGTCAAGGTCCAGCTCGGCGGTTACGGTCAGACGCGATTTGCCCGGTCCCAAGACGGCATCCAGCTGCTGTTGAAGTTCGCGCTGGACCGTCTCGGCGTATGCACGCTCCAGTTCCAGCTTATTGCTTGCCACGCCGGGCGCCATATCGGAAGCCTGCGAGCCGTCCCATAACAGGTTCGCGTACTCGTCCACCACCGACACGTTCTCTGGCGACAGCCCTGCCACACTGCGCGACACCAGAAACACGATGGACGCAATCTGCTCGCGGGTGAGCTGTTGACCGGGTTTCAGGTCTACCATCACGCTCGCTTTGGCAGGCTTCTTCTCTCCCACAAAGGGCGAATCGATGGCGGGTGTGATGTGCACTCGTGCTCCGGCTACCGGCTGAAGGCGCGAAATGGTGTTCTGCAACGCCTCTTCGTGTGCGATTCGGGTGGTCTCCTGTTCCACCGTCTGCGTGGTGCCAAAGCCCAGCTTCTCCAGCCGACTGTAGCCCAGTGTGCCCTGATTGGGCAGTCCCTCCGCCGCTAAGGATAGCAACATCTCGTCGCGGTGCTGGGCAGGCACTTCAATGGTGCTTCCCCCAGCCGACAGGCGGTAAGGCACTTTCGCCTGCTTGAGACGCGCTACAATCGCGCCCGAATCGGTTGGGGATAGACCGGTGTACAGCACGTCCCATTCGGGCTGAGTTGCCCAGAACGAGAGGGCTATCATCACGACCACCAGACCCACCGCCGAGCCGACGGCAATCAGGCGCGTCTGTCGGTCACTGGTCTGCCACCACTCGCGCACACGTTCCAGCATTGCTTACACCTGCATCCGCATGATTTCCTGATACGCCTCCACCACTTTGTTGCGCACCTGCACCGCGAGCTGCAGGGCAACGGAGGCTTCCTCCGCCGCAGTGACCACGCGCACCAGGTCGTCGGTCTCTCCCGCGGCAAACTGGCGCGCCAGCTCGGCGGAATCGTTCTGCATCTGGTTAATTCGCTCAAAAGCGGACTGCAGGGTCTCTGCGAAGGAAGGGACGGTGTCGCGGTCCTCGGAACGAGAAGTGCTGGTCACAGAGATCACAGCGTTGGGCAGCACACTATTCAAGCGAATCTCCATCCCTTATCCCCCCTTATGCGTTCCTGCCGATGTCCAGCGTGCGCAGAGCCATCTGCTTCGCCGCGTTCATGGCGGTGACGTTTGCCTCGTACGCGCGCGTGGCGGTAATCATGTCCACCATCTCTGTGACCACATTAACGTTCGGCATCTGCACGTAACCGTCCGCATCGGCATCGGGATGACCCGGGTTATACACGCGCTGAGCGGGAGCCGTATCCTCCACAATGCCGACAACGCGCACGCCGCCTCGCCCTATCGCCGGTTTTGATTGCCCGCCCAGCAAATCGGCAAAGGCAACGGGACGCTCCTCCAGCACCGCTATCTTGCGCCGGTAGGGACCTCCCGCCGCCGTGCGCGTGGTGTTGACGTTTGCCAGGTTGTTGGCGATGACGTCCAGGCGTACCCGCTCAGCGGTTAACCCGGATGCACTGATCTGCAGGGAACGGAACAGGCTCATCGCTTATCTCCCTCCTCCGCCGGTGATAACCAGCTTCAGGCTCTGGTAGCGACCGGTAATCAGCTGGCTCAACGCATGGAAACGTATCTGGTTCTCGGCGAGCTGCGCCATTTCGTAATCAATATCCACCGTATTGCCGTCCGGGCGCATGGGAGCGTCCTCTTCCTGCACCTGCGGGCTTGCGTTCTGAGAAGGGGGCAGTGCATAGTGCCTGCGGTCGGTGGTCTGCAGGGGTGTCGCCTGTGCGGCACGCAGAAACTGCTCAAACGAGACGTCGATTCGTCGGTAGCCGGGGGTGTTTACGTTGGCGATGTTGTGTGCAATCGCCTCCTGCCGCAGGGCACACGCATGAAGCGCCTGCTTCAGCAGGGGATAGTGTCCTCCAAACAGTTTATCCGTCATCAGTTTCCCTCCTTAAAACTGCCCGCAGAAATCGTTTCCATCGGCTTTCGTCGGTTGCCCCTTTTTGCCATATCTGCGCCAAGTCTACTTTCTCGCCCCGCAGGAGCGCCTGCGGCACGGTGGTCGTCAACATCTTCGCAATACGCTGTCCAAACGCACGCTGAAGGGTCTGGTACGCCTCGCGCATATCGCATCGGCGCCCGGTGACATCGTGACAGTCGGACGCCACCACGCTGACCAGCTGTCTCTCCAGCAGGTCATAGGCACATCGCGCCGTTTTAGGCGAGCTCCTGCCCGGTATCAGGGAGCTGGCGGTGGCCTGCAGATGCACGTTCATGGCGACCAGCTCCTCCAGCAGTGCCAGATTGCGCTGGAAGATACTGTGGCGTTCGGGATGCGCCAGCACAACCGTCCAGCCCGACTCTATCAGGCTGTGAAGCACCTCTGCGCTCCAGGCGTGCCACTCGTGCCACGGCGGTTCCACCAGCACGGTGCGCGTCTCCCCTCCCAGAGGCATCCACTCGCCGCGTTCCAAACGCGCCAGCAGGTCTGCCGACAGCGGGATTTCACAGCCGGGCAAGACCTTCAACGGGATGCCTTTCGCCTCTATCAGAGCGTTCAGCTGCGCCACTCCCTCACGAATCTGGGCGACAGACAGCGCATTACGCTCGCCCCAGAAGAGGTGGGGAGTCGCCACCATGAGCGTGACGCCCTGCTCGGCAGCATCCTCTGCCATCAACAGCGCATCCTCTACGCGCTGGACGCCGTCGTCGACGCCGGGCAGGATGTGGGTGTGGAGGTCTATCATGCGGGATTATCGACGGAATACAGAATAGACTGCCAGCAGAGAACCAAGAACCGCCGTCCATTCGTAGTTCGGTCTCGGACGGGAGGGCACGATGACCACATCGGTCGGCTGGAGCGGGAAGCGTGCGCCCTGAGGGGTTGTAGCGTTCACCTGCAGGAACCTGTTATCGCGGTTGACCACCACGCGGTCCAGCCGTGCCTCCCGGGTTGGTCCTCCCGCGGCGGTGAGCGCATCCATCAGCGTTTCACAACGCCCCTTAATCCAGCCGTATGCGCCGGCGCGTGCCACCTCGCCAATGATAAAGAGCGTGTTTTCCCGCTCGGGCACGCGAACGGTCATGCCTGCCTGCAGGGGTCGCTGGCGGACGTTCCCGTCCAGCAGGTCAACCACCTGCACCTCCTCGCCCACCTGCACCTCGGCGCGAGACGGGTCTGCGAATGTCAAGGTTCCCCCGGCGGTCGCCAGTGCCTCTTCCAGATTGCGCAGGTTGCCAATCGGATACACTCCGGGGCGCGCCACTGCGCCTGTGATGGTAAAGGTCGCTTCGGACACAATCAGGTTGTCGCCCGGTTGGAGCACGAAGCGCACCGCCGAATCCTCTCGTGAGGGATTATCGGTAAATCTCACAGAGAACTTTACGTCTCGCGCCCCCTCCCTGCGCAGGACGGCGAGGTTATTTCGGTCAGCAGAGGGGGTAAAACCGCCAGCAAGGGCAATGGCTTCGGCGACCGTCAGCCCCGCCTGCAGGGGATAAACGCCTGGACGAGCCACCGCCCCCAGGATGAAAACCTGATGCTGAGCGAAAGATTTGACGATGACGCTGACGCGCGGATTCTTGACCCAGCGAGAGAGGGCATTGCCAATCTGCTGAGCCAGCGAGTCGGGGGTAACGCCCTGCGCGCGCAGTTCGCCGACCACCGGCAGAGAGATATTACCATCCGGGCGAACGATGACGGTACGCGAGAGGTCCTCATAACCCCACACGGCGACCTCCAGCGTATCGCCCGGGCTGATGCGATACTCGTCGGCATAGCCTGCGATGCCAAGCAGAAACAACATGCCAACCAGCAGGGCGACCCTGCCCCACATCGGCGTCTACTCCTCTTCTTCCTCTTCCTCGGCGACCTTCTCCTCTTCCTGAGCCAGCTCCTCCAGGGAGGTGGTCTCCAGCCCCTCCTCGCGCTCGATAATGTCCAGGTCCTCCGCCGGCTCGTCAACCAGAGGCAGGTCGTCCACAATCACCACAGGGGTCCGATGCTTCGTACGACACTCCTCACAGGTGAACTTGACCTTCACGTTTGCCAGCCAGGCAGGGATTTTCTCCAGCGGCTTGCCGCAGTCGATACATGTCACGACACTCATTGACGCACTTCCTCCTCTTTCTTTGGGGATGAGCCCTTCTGCTCTTTCAGCTTCTGCTCATAATGGCGCACCGACAGGATAGCGTTCACCACCATCAGCACGGCAGCGCCAAAGTACAGCCAGGGAAGCAGTGGGTCATGCGGTTGACCCGGGTCACGGATGGCATCCGCCCCGTACACCAGCCCTGCCACCCCGATAATGAATAACAACACCGCCAGACCGGTGAAGCTGTTCAGAAACTTCCACACTTCAGGAGCCTCCGTAAGAAGTAAATCACACCGAAACTATTGTACCCTCTTTTTTGCGCCGTGTCCTGCTCAGGACGTAGACGCCAACCAGAACAGACAGGCAGACGACGCCAGAGCCATCAGGCTGGTCACGGGATCTTTTTTCTCGCCCCCCTGCCAGTCCTCGGGATAGTCGCCTTCGGGTGAGCGCAGGGTGCGCACGAACTCCGCCGTCCGCTCCACCAGCACCACCCAGCGGCTATCATCGGCTACCTGCGCCAGATGCCTGTACGCCTCGCACAGTTTCACCACGAAGGGCGCAAAGCCCTCTATCGCCCGGCTCTGCCAGCCCAGCCAGTGTTTCTGTGACGCCCTCGCCAGCCGTTCCGCCTCGCGTAAAAACTGCTCCCCCCGCTTCAGCCGATACCACCACAGGTTGGCATCAATCATCAGCGCGGTGTTGTAAGGGAACTTGGCGCGGTCCACCCTGCCATCCATCTGAATATTGTCCCAGAACAGCCCATCCTCCGGGTCCTGCAAATGGGTGGTCAACCAGGCGTGGAGCCGTTCCGCCTGACTGAGGTACTCCGCGTCTTTGGTTACAGCGTACAGCCACAGCGCCGACACCAGCGCGGGCGCGTTGGAACAGGTGTTCTTGCTCTTGCGGCTCTGGTGCCAGTAGATGCCGCCGCCCAGCTGTTCGTCCCAGCCACTCCAGACAAACCGATGTACCTGCTGCGCCCAGCGGAGCCATTTTCTATCGTGCGTCAGAGCGTGCAGTCGCAGGTAGTTCAGCACCATCCAGGCGTTGTCATCGTAATACTTATCGTTGCCTTTGGGATAGGCGTCGAAGCCGGGCGGCTGGTGTTTATCGTCCCAGTAGGCAAGCAGGGTCTGCTGAAGGCTTTCCAAACGGGGCAGGTAACGCTTTGGCTCGCGCTCAGCCCCAGCAATCAGGGCGGATTGCAACATGCTGAGCGGCCACAGCGTGGCATACGGCAAATCCGCCCGCGGCATCCGTTCGCGATACATCGGGCTGTTCGAGATGCGAAGAGTCCCCTCGATGCGTTCCAGTGCCTCCTCTGCAAACTGCCGGTACATCTGCTTCCCCCTCTGAATTCCTTTTCCACTGTGGTATGATAGCGATTCTTCGGGGGGATGTCAAAGTGAGATTGACCTGTGCGGCCAGGGTGCAGTGCTGAAAAGACGCAAAGCCTGTCGTGTTCTGTCCCTACAGGCGAAAAAGCCCGTTCTCCTCTGCACGGTGAAACCTCTTTGTGCTATCATAGTCTAATAAAACAAGAACCTATAGCCAACAGCGTAACTCCTATTGTCGTGGACATCGTGGGTGCTGACCAGGAGCCGTCGGTTCTGGCTAACGAGGGAATTGACATGAGGTATCGAGTAGCGAACAGGAGGTGTTAGGGGTGAAAAAAGCGATATTCTCCCTCATCGCAGTCGCAGTTATGTTTGCGCTTTTGCTTCTTGCAAGTTCTCACGTTTCCCCACACCGTGCGATTTCACCGGAAATCGTTCATCTCGGACCGGTAAAGCCTGACATCATCGGAGTTACCATCCAGGTTGGACGAATTGAATACGGTAGACAAATTCCGTACAATCGTCAACCGTCGGACAGGATTGTGATGCAAGACAAAGAGAGGTTAGTCTTTCGGGGTGAGAAGTTTCTCGGGTGGCTTGTAGGGAAAGAGGGGAAGCTAATCTACACCGAGGACAAACTTGTGGGTGAAACCATAGACGCGAAGATATTTGACGACCCTGGTTCCTACACAATCGTTTCGCCTGACGACCCTTATTACCGCGCTGGACAACATCCTGTCAGAGTTTATCGTAAGAGCAAACCTTCAGATTTTGGGCGCTGGAATGGGTGGCCTTTCCTCGCTTCCGTTCGCCATGTGATTTATCTTTGCCTGCCTCAGCCGTTGAAGGTCGGCTGCCAATATCAAGTTGAGTTTGCACGCGAATTGCTTCCCAGACAGAAGTTCGTGCATGACCCCCAAAAGATGCGGAGCGAAGCCATTCATGTGAGCCACATCGGTTTCCGACCTGACGACCCGGTCAAAACAGCGTTCCTTTCGCTCTGGACAGGAACGGGGGGACCGCTGGAGTTTTCAGAAGGAACCAAGTTCCACATCCTGGACGACAGGACAGGTAAGACGGTTTTTACTGGAACGACACGCCTTATCCATCGCCCCGGAGAGCCAGAAGACGCTTACAACAAGGACTATGCGAGGACATTTGTTTACGAGATGGATTTCTCAACTTTGGGCCGTCCCGGAACGTACAGGGTTTACGTTGAGGATGTGGGATGTTCTTACCCCTTCCGTATTTCCAACGATGTCTGGCGACGAGCGTTCTTTGTTGCTGTGCGGGGCTTCTTTCACCAGCGAAGCGGAATAGAATTAGGACCTCCCTACACCACTTTTCGGCGTCCGAGACCCTTTCATCCTGCCGACGGAGTCGTCGTATATCACTCCACATGCCCCTTAATGTACAGTGGGAACGGGCTCAACGCTCTTGGGACGGATAAAGATAACTTCGGTAACCTGGTGAAAGGTAAAACTGATGAGATTGTGCCGAACGCCTGGGGTGGCTATATGGATGCTGGTGACTGGGACAGACGAATCCAGCACCTGATCGTCACCCGATACTTGCTTGACCTTGCCGAGTTATTCCCAAAGTATTTCAACGGGCTCAAGATGAATATCCCAGAGTCTGGTAATGACCTGCCCGACATTATTGACGAGGCGCTCTTCAATCTTGACTTTTACCGCCGACTACAGACTCGCGAAGGAGGGGTCAGAGGCGGAATAGAGTCCTCAGAACACCCCCGACACGGAGAATGCAGCTGGCAGGAATCATTGACAGTGATGGCATACGCCCCTGATGCGTGGTCGTCCTATATCTACGCTGGCGTGGCAGCGAAAGCAGCGTTTGTTTTCAGGTTGAGAGGCGATAAGAAGAGAGAGAAGGTTTACACCGAAAGTGCTCTGCGAGCGATGCTCTGGGCTGAAAAGGAAAGAGAAAGGATGGAACAGGCTGGTGAATTCAAGGAGTGGAAAAAAGATGCGTTGATCACTTTCCGAGATGACCGAAACCTGGCTGCTGCCGACCTTTATCGGCTGACCGGAGACGAGAAATGGCATCGTATCTTCCTTGAGACGACCGCCTTCACTGATCCGAAAGCAGAACTTTACGAATGGGATAAGCACGATCAGCGAGAAGCAGCCTGGGTTTATGCGCAAACGAAGTGGAAAAGCGTCAACAGGTCCGTTCAAGAAAATTGCCGCCAGGCGATACTCCGGGAGGCTGAGGACAGGCTCAGGAGCGTGGAACGGACAAGTTTCCGATATGCCAAATATGCCTGGATGCCGGGCGGGTGGGGCGCTTTTACGAGACCCGATGCAGTCAGCGTTGCCCGTGCTTATTTGCTGACTGGTGACATCAAATACCTTAAAGGCATGATCCTTGGCTGTCAATATGTGCTCGGAGCCAATCCAGTAAACCTGTGCTACACCACTGGGCTTGGACACGATTACCCTCAACACCCGTTACACATCGATTCGCGCTTAACAAATCAACCTCCGCCTCCGGGCTTGACAGTGTTTGGTCCTACGGATGTTGAACTGCACAAAGGGCATTGGGCTCAAAATATCGTCAATACGTATTGCCATCCAGAAGTGCTGAAGTGGCCGACCCTGGAGGCATTTTGGGACGTTTTCTGGTATCCCGAAGTGTGTGAGTTCACTGTCCAAAGCCCGATGGCGACAGTCGCTTATATCTGGGGCATTTTGGCAGGCAGAGAGGATTTGAAGCGGTTAGAAAACGCCAACCAAGGGAAGTGAAGAGGTTCAGGTTCTCCAGCCCCGAATACCACATGTGCTTGACACCTGCGTCGGTTTTATGTTATAGGTATAACACCTGATGATGAAGGCTCTCGTGACAGAGGACGATAACCTGCTTCTCCCTCTGTTCGCCCTCCTCACCCAGCCTTCTCCATCAGCAATCTGGTCTGGAAAGGAGAATCGCCATGAAACTGTTCAAACTTCCCGGTTGGACAGTGGCGACAACACTCCTTCTGATGTGCTGCCAGCTGCTGTCGGCTCAACCCTTCACCTATCAGGGAATGCTGAAAGAGAAAGGTATCCCCGCCGATGGAAAGTACGATTTCCAGTTTCGCCTTTACGACTTTCCTGAAGGGATTGGGCTTCCTCTTGGCGTGATTACCGTTGCCGACCTGCCGGTGGTTCACGGCTTGTTCACGGTGTCGCTGGACTTCGGCGCGATATGGGATGGTAACGACCGCTATCTGGAGATTGCGGTACGTCCGGGCGACTGTACTGGCAAGTACACTGTGCTGTTGCCTCGCGTGAAGGTGAACTACGCACCTTACAGTATCCTTGCACTATCGGCGCAAAGCGTACCATGGAGCGGTATCACGGGTGTGCCCAGTACCTTTCCACCGGGTGGTCCCGCTGGTGGTGACCTGTCGGGTACCTATCCCAACCCCGTCGTCACAGGTTTGCAGGGGCGCGTGGGACGGTAGCGCATGGTCGCCGGCGGAAGACCTCCGCGATGCATTCTGGCAGGCATCGGGAAGCAATATCTACTACCTTGCGGGGAATGTAGGCATTGGCACCAACCGTCCCGACAGCCCAATCCATGCGGAGAAAAACGCAGATGGTCCGGCAGGTAGGTTTACGAACCGTGGGGGCGCGACATGGAGCGTTGGCGCTCTCGGCGAATCCCACGCCGCATCGGGCATCGGTGTGGCTGGATACGCCCATCACACCACCGGGGACAACACCGGCGTCTACGGACAGACGAGCAGTGACCACGGCAAAGCGGTGCGCGGCTGGGCGAGCGCCACGATGGGCTGGACGTATGGAGGTCTGTTCAAGTCGGAGAGTCCACAGGGCTGTGGCGTGCACGGCGAATCACCCGCTCTCGGAGTGCGCGGGGTAGCAACTGCTACCAGCGGCAGCGCGCGAGGTGTGGTGGGCAGCACATCCAGTACCGATGGTTTCGGCGTGTACGGAGAGGCGAGTGCCAACAGCGGTTACAACGCTGGAGTATTCGGTATCAGCAGAAGTAGCACAGGTAGCGGTGTCAAGGGCACTTCCCCATATATCGGCGTATTAGGTGCCACCGATGCATCCAGCGGGCATGTGTACGGTGGCTGGTTTGAAAGCGGAAGTACCGAAGGGCGCGGTGTGCTGGGATATGCTACTGCCTCTTCTGGCGAGACTATCGGCGTCTACGGGCGCACGAACAGTTCGTCGGGCACAGGGGTGTACGGCGTGGCAGTGAGTTCCTACGGAAGCGCCTCCGGCGGAAGATTCGAGACCAACAGCCCCGATGGAGCGGGAGTATATGGCGAGGGAATGGCAAATCAGGGATGGTCTATCGGCGGTCATTTCGTCAGCCGGAGCGACTGGGGCATGGGGGTGTTTGTCGAAGCTGTCGGACGCACCGCTACCAAAGGCATCTGGGTATTGAGCCAGGGTGATAGCGCCATCGGTGTCGGCGCAGTCACCAATCATCCATCAGGCGGCACCTGTAGCGGATGGTTTGAAAACCATAGTACCTCGGGAACCGGCGTGTATGGCTATACCACCGCCTCTACAGGCACTACCTACGGCGTGTATGGGCGAAGCGAAAGCACCAACGGCTATGGAGTCTATTCCCGCGGACGCTTCGCCGCTACAGGCACCAAGTCGTTCCAGATTGACCATCCTCTCAACCCAGAGACGCACTTCCTCAACCACTACGCCGCCGAAGGTCCTGAACCGCAGAATATCTATAACGGCGTGGTGGTGCTGGACGCGCGCGGCGAGGCGTGGGTGCAACTGCCCGACTACTTCGAAGCCATCAACCGCGACCCGCGCTATACACTCACCCCTATCGGCGCGCCCATGCCCAACCTGCATGTGGCAGTAGAAATCCAGAACAACCTGTTCAAGATTGCAGGAGGCGTTCCCGGCAAGAAGGTCAGCTGGGAGGTGAAAGCCATCCGCAACGACCGCTGGATTCAGGAGTACGGATACCAGACAGAGACGCCCAAACCTGCCCAGCATCGGGGCAAGTATCTGCACCCTGAACTGTATGGACAGCCCAAAGAGCTGGGCATCCACTATCGCCCTGAACCTGAGCGGGAGGCGCCAGTAAAGCAGTAGGTTCGGTGGGGAGAAAGGAGGTCTTCATCCATGCGAAAACTGCTTGCAACACTCGCCCTGCTGGGTGTGGCATCACTCACACTCGCCCAGTCGGGAGGGGACTTTGACCTCTCGTGGAGCGTCATTACCGGCGGCGGTGTGACCTTCAGCACAGGCGGAAACTTCCAGTTAGGTTCCACGCTCGGACAGCCCGTCGCCTTCGGAGCCAGTCCACTGCACACCGGCGGAACCTTCGACCTCAGCGACGGCTTCTGGTTCGTGCGCCATGCTACCCTCAGCGGGGTGATCAACCTGCTGGACTTCGGGGGAGATGTGACGCTGGTTCCCGTGGAACTGCAGGTTCGCGCACCGGGCATCCTGACCCCGTTGCAGGTGCATACGCTGTCGTTGAACGGTTCAGGTGGCTACTCACTGGTAGCACCGCTGGAGGGGGTATATGACCTGTCAGCGAAGGCGTCGCACTGGTTGCGCCAGACGCTCCCTTCGGTGGCGGTGAACGGGTCTGGGGTAGCGAACTTCAGCCTGGTGAACGGCGACGTGGACGGCGACAGCGAGGTGACTTTGTTTGACTTTGGTGCGCTCGTAGCCGCTTTTGGTTCCATGCCGGGCGACCCGAACTGGAACGCCAATGCGGATTTAGACGGGGATGACGAGGTGACGCTGTTCGACTTCGGCATCCTGGTTCGCAACTTCGGCGCGATAGAGGACGACTGACCATCCCCTGCTGGGGGGCGAGGCTCCCGCCAAGCTGTCTAAGTCCCTCCCCGCCTGCGGGGAGGTCAGGAGGGGCTTTTTCAGGATCTGTCAGCCCCCTGCCGTCCCCCCCTGCAAGCAGGGGGACAATCTCTTTCCGCCCGCTGGAAATCAGAGGGCAACCACGGAGGGTTGCCCCTACACACGGCACATCGGCAGATTCTCCTCTCCCCGCGTCGGGGAGAGGTCGGGAGAGG
>FMJZ01076774.1_pt1 | contig 27136 bp, 28 predicted proteins | sample 1987881 | NCBI WGS metagenome assembly FMJZ01 (sample SAMEA4378227, study PRJEB15110) | soil metagenome | biome: soil; feature: Field; material: Soil | place: India | collected 2015-03-11 | depth 0 m
ACGTATTGTAGCATCACATCATATGACAGTCAACCGCAATTATACCTAAATACGACACCGAGAATTTAGAGTACGACACTGTCGGAATTTATCCCGTGCAGAGCTGCCTGAAAGCTATTCAGAGTCTGAACCGCTTAATGTAGTAGCCAGGCCATGCTGCACAGCATAAGCAGCTAAATGCTGCCGGTTCTTCAACTGCAGTTTACTGAGAATGTTTTTGATATGGACCTTGGACGTATTGTCAGTGATACACAGCTTTTGGGCTATTTCTTTGTTCGTCAACCCGTTTGCTACTAGCCCTACAATCTCCAACTCTCTACTGGAAAGACAAGGCTTGCTCTCTGTATCTTTGTGCCCTTTGGCATCGCGTCGAGAAACCATGCCCTTGAGGACACCTGCGGGGGTAAGAGGAGTGATCACAATCTCACCCTGGGCTATAAGCCCAATACATTTGATCAGAGCCTCCACCGAAATACCCTTGCTCAAATACCCTTGAGCGCCTTGTTCCATAACGAAAAGGAGTTCCTTTTCGTTACCATCCTCGGTGAGAACGGCTATCTTCGTATTGGGGTACAGCCGACTGATCTGTCTGGTAGCCATTAAAGCATCCGTAACCACAGGGGTCGTATCTATAATGATCACGTCTGGCTTGGTCTCTCTGACCTTTGTTGGGGCCTGCCTGCTGCTGCACTGAGAGACCACATTGATATGCGGTTGCTCCTTCAATAGCCTCATCAACCCCTCACGAAAAATCTCCTTGCCACCGGCTAGCAAAACCTTTATCTCACGCATTGCTCTCCTGCCTCGCAGCTCCGTCCCCCATCACACCACTCTCCAATTAAATACTCTCTGGCGCAAGTCTAACATTTCGTTAGCAAATAAGTCAAAACTTCCTCCGTCCTTTTTAATAATCAAAGAAACGGAGACCCACATTTACATCTGACCTGACACCAAAGATTAGTCTGTACCAACAGAACACTCAAGCGCCGACAACCGGGTTTGCCAATGCCCCGATACCTTCTATCCTCACCTCTACAACGTCCCCTGGTTTGACAGGCCCCACACCGGCAGGTGTGCCTGTGGCAATAACATCCCCGGGAATAAGCGTCATGATATGCGAGATAAAACTCACCAGTTCCGGCACATCGAAAATTAGCTCCCCAGTGGAAGCGGACTGCCTAAGCTCACCATTGACATATGTCTCCAACCTAAGGTTGTCAGGAGAAATACTTGTCTCTATCCATGGACCCAGTGGTGCAAAGGTATCATAACCCTTCGCCCTAGTCCATTGCCCATCCGCTGCCTGTGCCTCACGGTCAGACACATCATTAAAACAGGTATAGCCCAAGATATATTCGGCTGACCTCTCCGCGGGCACATTCCTTGCCCTTTTGCCGATAACGACCGCAAGCTCACCCTCGTAATCAATGCGCTGGTACCCACGCGGCAAAACAATGCATTCGCCAGGACCAATAACAGCAGTGGAAGGCTTCAAGAAGATGAGGGGCACAGAAGGCATAGCTAATCCCATCTCCCGGATATGTCCCCGATAATTAAGCCCGAGACAGACGATTTTCGAAGGGATACAGGGGGCTAACAGCCGAATATCGTCCAAGTTATAGGAAACACTATCGAAGTAAGAAATCTTGCCCGAACATGCAAACTGGAGAAACGGATCACGACGCAGACGCCGCACCTCGGCACCAAGGAGAATGCCATAACTTGAACTTGTTTTTCCCGCTGCGCAAAAACGGACGATACGCACTAGTTACCACACCATTGCCCAGCTTTGCTACCTTTACAGCCCAGCCGCATCCAGAATGGCAGGGACTTTCGATTCCAACCCGATTGCCATAATATGTACGCCCTGACACATGTCCTTCATCTCTCTGATCAATCGAGCGGCTATCTCAATGCCCTTCTGCAGCTTATTCTCAGCCTTGTCCATTTCCGCAATTAGCTCATCAGGCACATGTATACCGGCAACATTTTTATTCATGAACCGCGCCATCGCTGCTGATCGCAGCAACACTATGCCCACAAGCACTGGCACTCCAAATTTCCTTGCTTCCTTCATAAAAGCCTCAAACTTCTTGGGCTCATAGACTGCCTGGGTCTGGAAAAACTGAGCGCCCGCCTTGACTTTCCTCTCCATTTTTAATAGCTGTGGTTCCAGTGGTTCAGCGCCGGGTGTCACGCAGGCACCCAAGAAGAACTTGGGAGCACCGGTGAGGTCTTTTCCTGCCAGATCCTTGCCCTGTTCCAGTTGCCTGGCAGCATAAAGCAGGGAAACAGAATCAAGGTCAAATACGGGTTTTGCGTCCGGATGGTCACCCAGCGTAACGAAATCGCCCGTGAGACACAGGACATTCTCTATCCCAAAAACATAAGCACTTAGCAAATCAGACTGCAAAGCAATACGATTACGGTCACGACAGGTCATCTGAAAGATAGGCTCGCCACCCTTCTGCTTGATAAGGTAGCAACCTGCGAGAGAACCGAGCCGCATCACCGCACTCTGTTGGTCGGTACAATTGATCGCATCCACGCGGCTTTTCAGCAACTCCACGTTCTCCAGAAACTCATGGGTATCTATCCCTTTAGCTGGACCGACTTCTGCGGTCATCACAAACTTGCCACTGCTGAGCTTTTCCCGTAGAGTCATCGGTATTTACCTCCTTTAACAGGTAGCTAGACCTTGGTCTCCTGCTGCTCAAGTGCCCACATCAACGTCGACCTCAGTTCTTTCGGTGGCATCATTTTCCTGTAGTCCTTGAGCACTGGCAATCTCACCATTTTGTCCAGTCTGCCAAGCCTCTTCAGCCTCTCGTAAATAAGGTGCCAACCGCACTCCCTGACCTCTGGCTCGACCTCGCATCTACCGTCTTTGGCACCACCACACGGCCCATTTAGCAGCCCTTTAGTACATGCGGTCAAGGGACATATGCCTGCAGTCATATCCAAGACGCAATCGCCACACTCGCGACAGCGCTCGGCGCCACGCCACTCACCCCTGCTTCCGCCCATATTGATGGTATTGGCCGCCGGGTGAATCAGTTTGTTGACCACAGCAGCTACAGCCTGTACCCCTATCCCACAGGTCATAACCAGCAGGGAATCTGCAGCCTGTATTTCGTCCTGGTGAGCCAGCAACCGCATCTTTACCAGCGCCTTATCACAGAGAAAGTCAACCACACAGTACCCGGTGACAGTCTTACCTTCCTGCTCGAGCTTCTGCTTCATATCTAGCACCTGTGCCTCGTCCCCAGTGTGACAGACCTCAGCACACCCCTTACAACCGACTATAAAAACCTTTTTTTCTCCGTTCAAATAGCTCAAGATTTCCTGCAACGGCTTTAGCTGAGAGACTATCATGTCACTTTACCTCCATAGACTGTTTTGAAAACTCTTCGATCTCCTTCAGTACTAGCCCAATAGCCTTAGGCAATGCCATCTCCACCTCGGGAGAAAGCTGCGTGCCAAATTCAATAGTTTTTGGCTCTATGCCTATAACAACCACAGAGTCCAGTCTGCTACCTAGAAGCTCTAATAGCTTCAGCTCATCCAACAAAGTGAAGTCATGCAGTGAAAGCGGTAGCCTAGATTGCGCCTCAAGGTCATCCAGACTGAACCGATACACAGAGCCAGGCAACCCACCCCCCCTGGCAGCATCAACAAAAATCAACTTCTTAATCCTGCTATCTGCTAGTAGAAGCAATTCAGGCACAGTACCAGCATCGATAATGGCAACATTACTTTTGTCGATTCTCTCGGCTAATCTGTGAACTAAATGTACACCTACACCATCATCGCTCAACAACAGGTTACCGATGCCGACGACGGCGACTTCGGGATAAGGAGCGAAGCCTTCGTTGTCACTAAGCGACCTTGAACACCCCAATAGTTTCCCCCTTTGGTCTAACTAAATGGATAGCGCAAGCCAAGCAGGGATCAAAGGAACGCACAATACGTCCTATTTCGAACGGATTCTTCTCGTCCTTTATCTTGGTGCCAATGAGGGCTTGCTCCACAGGACCGGGCTGCCCTTGGTCGTCCCTCGGGCTAAGGTTCCACGTGCTCGGTACAACACACTGATAGTTGGCAATTTTCTTATCTTTTATCTCTATCCAGTGTCCCAGGGCACCCCTGGCAGCATCTGTAAGTCCCATACCAAAAGCCTGGTCAGGTATCTGATAGTCTATATAAGCAGGCTCACCAGGTTTAAGCTGAAGCAACCACTCCGGCATACTGTCAGCAGCATACTTGGTTATCAAAGCCCGGGCAGCATGTCTCCCCAAGACTGAAAACAGTACCTTTGGGCTCGCTTTAAATTTCGACAGTATCGAATCAACAAGGTTCTTTACCGTTGGCTCGCCGCTCGCGTATGTAACAGCTATGCCAGCCAACGGTCCTACCTCATAAACTTTGCCGTCATAACGGGGTGCTTTGACCCAAGAGTAAGCTCCCTTTTTACCATACTGCGGATCGGTCACGCCTTGAGTGGGATGTTTTCCCGTACTTGAATCCGCATACCACGAGTGCTTCACATACTCCGCAATCTTGTTGGGATCCAAGTTACCGACCTTCAGATCCAAAGATACGGTACCCTGCCTGATCAACCTTTTCCGCTTGGTATAGTCGGGATTATCCCCCTCCAGATCCCACAGCCCATAAGAAAGCAGGTTACCACATCCAGCTCCGATCTCGAAGTAATCAGGGTAAGCTTCGGCTACAGCAAGAACATCAGGTATATAGACGTTATCGATAAATTCCCTGAGTTCATTGAGTCTCCACAAGAAGGAGGCTATTTTATCTACAGTAACAGTCTCAGTAACACCGCCGGGAATAACAGCCATGTCGTGAGGCATCTTGCCACCAAATATAGTGAGCATCTCCTGAGCTTTGCGTCTCATCTCCAGCGCCTTCACATAATGGGCTGCAGCCTCTATGTTCATCTTATCGTTCAGACGGTAGTCCCCCTCATATCGTGGCACAAAAGGTGCCAATTCCCCGCGCTCGATAAACCGTTTCACCGAATTGAGCACCGGATCATTCCCATCATACTGAGCCACCTTGGTCACATCGACGTAGTCGAGCGCAGCCAGATGGTAGAAGTGTAAGATATGGTCTGCAATGTGGGCAGCCCCAAAAATGAGATTGCGCACAATACGGCCGTTATCAGGTATCTTGTCAGCAAGGCCAAAGGCGCTGTCCAAGCTAAGTGTAGCTGCTATAGAATGATCAGTAGGACAAACCCCGCAGATTCGTTGGGTATATCTCTGTGCATCCCGAGGGTCTCTGCCTCGCAAAATCAGCTCAATCCCACGAAACATCATCCCCGAACTATAAGCGTCCTTGACGACGCCTTTTTCCACAACAACCTCTATTTTAAGATGCCCCTCAATTCGAGTAATCGGATCCACTACGATTTTGCTCAATTCTAACCCTCCTGCATCTTTTTCAAATGTATTACTTCTTCTGCTCCACACCTATGGCAGGTAATACGGCATCAGTAAGCTTCTGGTAGAAAGGCGCCATCAGATCCGGGAACCCCGGCTCGCAGCAGCCGATGCAAGGTGACCCGGCACCTATACACCAGTTTGTCCCGTGATTCCAAAGTCTGAGAGGACAATCAGCATAGGCCACCGGACCCTTACAACCAAGTTCATTAAGGCACCCTGGTTCACCGAACTTCCTGGCAAATTTTCCCTCGTCAAAATAAGCCCGCCGCGGACAATTTTCATGGATCAACTTCCCGTAAAAAGCCTTAGGACGCTTGAACTCGTCCAAATCTTCTGGTTTGGGCAAACCGTGGAGCAGTATCGCAACTACAGTACCCACAAACCAGTCAGGATGAGGCGGACATCCAGGCACGTTTATCAACGGCTTGCTGATTTTTTGATCTCTCAAAAAACTATCGACGCCGGCATAGCCACCAGGATTAGGACTACCAGCAGCTATACCACCGAACGCAGCACACGTGCCCAGAGAAACTATCGCCATGGCACTCTTGGCTAATTCCTCAACCCATATCTCCATCGGCAAAGGTTTGCCATCCCTCTCCCCCAGCGTGCCATAGATCCCATTGTCCTTTGTGGGTATAGCACCCTCAACAACCAGAAGATAGCCATCCCTGTTTTTCTTTGGCGCATCTTCAAGCACCTTGAGCACAGCTTCCCCCTGACCTGCCATTACAGTTGCCTGAAATTTCAGATTTACATGTTTTCCGGGGATGACCTCATCAACAAGCACATTTTTGATGGTGGGACTAACGGAGTTTAAGACGGAAACCGAACAACCAGTGCAAGTGCCAGTTTGTATCCATACCGCGGGGACTTCCTGAACTTTCGCTTTAGCCATGGAGCCTCCTTTCTCTAACAAGGCAAGATTGCCAAGCGCATATTTTACCCTTTTATAGCCGCCCCTGCAAACACCGCTCCAAATGGGCAACCCAGGACAGAAATGACGCCCACTAGCCGCTGAAAGTCGAACTGACTGCGTGTCAAAAATTAAGTGACAACCTAACAAATTCTGGGCAATAGCTCGCCTGTGAGCATATCCACGATGCGCGAGGCGCCCAGTCTGGTCTTCATCACCACTTTACCCCTGTGTTCCTCGGTCACCTGCCCAATAATAGCAGCCTCGCCTCCGTAGCGGTCTTGCCGCACCTTTTCCAGAATTTTGTCTGCATCTTCCGGAGCAACAAAGGCGACCAGTTTACCCTCATTAGCAACATAAAGAGGATCGAAACCAAGCAGTTCACAGGCCGCCCTTACACCCTCGTGGATAACTATTTTCTCTTCTTCTATCCTTACGCCTACGTTGGACTGTTGGGCTACTTCATTAAGAGTGGTCGCAAGCCCTCCGCGCGTTGGATCACGGAGGCAATGTATCTTCGATGAGACAGCAAGCATCCCCGCAACCATTTTATTTAATGGAGCGCAATCGCTTTGGACAGGCACGGAGAACCTCAATCCTTCGCGCTGGCTCATCACAGCAATACCGTGGTCACCTATAGAGCCGCTGAGAATAATCTTATCCCCGACGCGGGCATTGGCACCTGAAATGTTTACCTCACCCGCCACCACACCAATACCCGAGGTGTTGATAAACAACTTGTCGGCAGTCCCCCTATTCACCACCTTAGTATCGCCAGCAACTATGGTTACCCCTGCCTCTTCAGCAGCCTCTCTGATAGAATCGAGCACCCGTTCAAGTTCCTCAAAGCTAAGCCCCTCCTCGATAATGAAAGACAGGCTGAGATATAATGGATTTGCACCACTCATAGCAAGATCGTTTACAGTGCCACAGACAGCCAGCCTACCAATGTCACCGCCGGGGAAGAAAATGGGACTTACAACGTAGCTATCAGTGGTAAAGGCAAAACGGGAGCCATTAAGTTCAAAAACTGCAGAATCATCAAGCTGGTTGAGTATTGGATTGGCTAAAGGCGGTACGAGTTTCTTCTCGATAAGCTCGTGGCTGAGTTTGCTTCCACTACCGTGAGCAAGAAGAATAGTCCTGTTTCTATCTCTCATGTCAAACCCCGTACTGATAATAGGCAGCACAAGCACCTTCTGATGACACCATACACGGACCAACAGGGCTTTCGGGTGTGCATATTTCACGAAATAGGGCACAATCTACCGGCGTCTTCACCCCGCGCAGGATAGCACCACATACACACCCTTTAGCCTCTCTGACAGGCTTAATACTAACTGTAAACTGCGAGCGCGCATCAAACTGTTCGAACTCCGTCCTAAATTTTAAGCCACTGGCTGGTATGCTGCCGATGCCACGCCAGTTAGCTTCGCCAACTTCGAACACAGTGTCGATAAGTTGCAATGCCCTCGTGTTGCCATCTGGCTTAACCCCACGACGGTAAGCTATCTCCACACAGGGATTTCCTGCCTCTATCTGATTTACTAGCATCGCTACGGAAAGCAATATGTCCAGTGGCTCAAACCCGGAGACCACGCAGGCAACACCATAGTCCCTAGGGATAAACTCATACGGCCTAGACCCGATGATAGCACTCACATGTCCAGGACAAATGATGCCATCCAGCTTGATCTCACCCAAGGCCAACAGTGCCCTCATGACCGGCGGACACAATTTCAACAGGCAGAAGACGTAAAAGTTTCTTATTCCCTCCGCTCTCGCCTGAAGTACTGCAGCAGCGATCGTCGGCGCCGTGGTCTCAAATCCTATGCCTATGAAGATAACCTTATTTGCTGGGTTTGCCCGTGCAATCTGTAAGGCATCCTGAGTTGAATAGACGACCCTTATATCCGCACCTTCAGCTCTTGCTTTCTGCAAACTGGAATAGCTCCCCGGTACCTTCAACATGTCCCCGAAGGTGGTAATTATGACACCCGGTAAACTAGCTAGAGCGATAGCGGTATCTATGTCCGCATTAGCAGTAACGCAAACCGGACATCCAGGGCCAGAAAGCAGCCGGACTTTAGGTGGCAACAATTGTCTTATGCCATTCCTCATAACCGCCACCGTATGTCCGCCACAAAACTCCATCAACGCCACTGGCTTAGTAGACAATTTGTGGATCCTAGCGATTAGTCCCTTACCCGTATCGACATCCCGGAACTCATCGATAAACTTCATTTTGCTCTCCGCTCATAATTGAAGCCGCCTTTTTCGCGCTCTCCAGGTGATACAAAAGACCGTCAAGCAAAGCTAAGTACTGCTCACACCGGGCTTTGAATTTATCACCGTATTTCTTTCTGACACCATCGCTGGAGCGCCCAAATTGGGACTCAGTCTCCGGAACAACTTGGTGCACTATGATATCCTTGTGAGCCGAAACAAGATACATAGCACCAGTCAGTGCCGATTCCAGTTGGCACCAAAGTTCTTGCTTTTCATCTGGAGATAACCTTTTGCTGGAGGAGCACACCTTTCCAGCTAAGGAAAGACAATTGTCACAAACAATAGCAAAGTTATTTGCGGTAGCATGGAAAGATAGCTTCTCGGTAAGTGGCATCCATCCAAGCCCGCTAGGTACAGAGCCCTTCTCCGCCAGATAGGTCGTCCCCGTAGCACACACTCCAGGTGGGGGCAGGACAACGCCTATGGCAGCAAACTCTGTCCAAGTAAAGTTGTGTATCTGAGCGACCATTCGCCTGGCTGATTCCAATTGTTGTAGGACCTCTTTACAGGCAAAATCAGGATTATCTCTGCGGAGGTGATCTACACCACTAGTGCCCTCAGAAAACATAGGCAAACGGACGCAACCGGTTAACAACAGAATAGTTAGAAAGGCCAAAACAGAACGAACCAACATTACGACAATCGTTCTCCAGTTCCTACCTCCTGCTGCACTATCAGAAACTTCCTCATTCATCTGTCTGTGCCATCTGTGCAAGTATTTGCAGGGTTTCCTGTGCCTCGGCTTCGTCAATAACGTTGATGGCATAGCCAGTATGAAGCAGTACGTAGTCACCCACCTTTACTTCAGGCGTCAACACAATACTCACACGGCGTCTTACGCCGCCAATATCGACCTCAGCTTCGTCACCATACACCCCGACAACCTGCACGGGCACTGCCAGACACATAGCTTTTCTCTCCTTAACTAACGCTAAAATTAGCCACCACCGCCTGACCCAGCGAAATCCCACCGTCATTACACGGCACCTGCCTATGGGTCAATACCAGAAAACCGGAGGCCTCCAGCAAAGGTATCGCCTTTCTGAGCAACAAGCGGTTCTGAAAAACCCCCCCGCTCAGCACCACATGCAGGATTCCTGTCTGCTTGCTAACACGCTGGCACATTTCAAGGATCAATTTTGCTACAGTGTTGTGGAACTTAGCCGAAATCGTTGGCGTGCTTACCCTATTATACAAGTCTGCAACTATCCCAGCAAAAAGCTCACCTAGATAGACCACATTTATGCCATCCTGCTCGACTATGGAGAATGGATAACAGTCCTCGCTGAACCGGCTATCAGCATCATAAGCCATCATTTCCAGTTCAACGGCTGCCTGCCCATCATAATCCACAGTAGTCCTGACACCGAGCAGAGCAGAAACTGCGTCAAAAAGCCGCCCCATACTGGAGGTCATTGGAGAGTTAAGACCGCTCTCAATCTGATGTTTTATTACCTGCATCTCAACTGGATCAATCTGTTCTAGTAGAGCCAGCCTGCCAACAGCCCCCTGGCCCAGCAATTTGGTGATATAACCGATGGTGGTACGGTAAGGGCGCTTTATGGCTGCTGCCCCACCGGGTAAAGGTAAGTACTCCAGATGCCCGACCCTCTGTGATTTTCTGTAGTCTACAACCAAGAATTCCCCACCCCAGATGCAACCATCGCCACCATACCCCGTACCATCGAAAGCAACACCTATGACTGGCTCATCAACCCCGTTGTCTACCATACAGCTAACCACATGTGCATGATGATGTTGCACCGGAACCAGTGTAATACCATTCTCTTTCGAGCCCAGTTCAATAGCATACTTGGTAGCAAGATACTCAGGATGGAGATCGTAAGCCACCACCTCGGGCTGAACACGAAACAACCTTTTATAAAGATTCAGCGTGTTTTCAAAATGTTCCATGGTCTCTAGGTTTTCCATGTCACCGATATGCTGGCTGACAAAAGCATAATTGTCCTTGATTAGGCAGAAGGTATTTTTTTCTTCCGCCCCACAGCCGAGCACCTCTCTGGCACGGAACTTGAGTCGAATGGGGTATGGGGCATAACCACGCGCCCGGCGGGTCAATTCAAGTTGTCCCCGTTCGACAATAGCCACACTGTCGTCATACCTAGCGTAGATATCCCGATTGTGCACTATGAAATAATCGGCAATCCCGGCAAGCCGTCTAAGGGCCTCATCGTTGTCCTTGGCAATTGGTTCCTCACTGATGTTGCCGCTTGTCATTACCAGCGGCACCTTCACCTCCTGCATCAGAAGATGGTGCAGAGGAGTGTAAGGAAGCATTACTCCAAGGTATTTCAAGTTCGGTGCCACAGCTTGGCAAACGGTGGACTCTGGCTTCCACCGCATAAGGACTATAGGCGACTGCGGTGACGTAAGCACTTTCTCTTCCGGTTTGGATACATAGCAGTGCCTCCTCGCCTCTTCTAGGCTGGCAACCATCAGCGCAAAGGGCTTAAAGGGGCGCCTCTTTCTACGTCGAAGCACCTCCACTGCACGCTCATTGGTGGCATCACAAGCCAGCAGAAAACCCCCAAGACTCTTTACTGCCACAATCTTGCCCGCAAGAAGCAGCTTACAGGCTTCAGAGATCACATCGTTCACTTCAACATGCCTACCATAGCTATCAAGCAATTCGAGCTTCGGCCCACACTTAGGGCAAGCATTGGGTTGGGCATGAAAACGGCGGTTCAAAGGATCCTCGTATTCAGCCTGGCAGTCCGGGCACATCTGGAAGACCCTCATCGTCGTCTTGGGACGGTCATATGGAATGTCTTCGATGATCGTGAAACGCGGACCACAGTTGGTACAGTTGGTGAATGGATAACGATAACGCCTGTCCCTCGAATCAAAAACCTCCCGCAAACAAGCATCACAAGTTGCAATATCAGGTGAGACAAGTTGGTACTTGCCCTCCTGGGCAATGCTTTGCCGGATCTCAAACGTTGTACAGGTACAATCGTCACAGGGATGATAAGTCACCACCATGTCTTCTATACGTGCTAACGGTGGAGCATTATTTTGGAGTTCACCAATAAACTTCTCCAGCTTACTGCGCTCGCCCTGAACCTCTATGCTCACGTCTTCTGAGGTATTGCAGACCCACCCCTTCAGATTGTATTTAGTCGCCAGTTGGTATACAAACGGCCTGAAACCTACACCTTGGACGACACCGCGAGCACTGATCCTGGCTAACTCCATTCTTTCCGCCCTGACCATAGTACACGAATTTTACCTTAACATATGTTCACGAGCAAGGAAAACAATCAATTGCTGACACCACAGACTAAAATCCACAAATTATGTAACCTCTGTTGACATGGTCTATATCAATCAATATAATATTAATAAAGTAATTTAGGAGGCGCAATGGTCGGGGGAGATGCTATGGAAGACAGAGAATACTGCAACGGTGTATACATAATGAGGGTAGCAGCCAGGCTGACGGGCATGCATCCACAGACGCTGCGCAAGTACGAAAAGGCTGGGCTTCTGTTGCCTGCCCGGCATCGCAGACTGCGCCTATACTCCGAGGATGACATAGCACGACTGAAAATGATAAAGCACCTGGTCGAAGAGGGCGGCTTGAATCTGGCGGGCTTGCGCCTTGTTCTGGACATCAGGGCAAAGCTCTTAGAACTCAGAAAGCAGCTGGCTGCAATAATCAACTCTGAAGACAGGCCTCAGCAGGTCCTCAGTTTCTTGGATGAGACCATCCAAATTCTAGAGACCTGTGCCCCGGCTAAAGCCTTTCGCAATAAACTTGTGGAGGGGAGGAGCAACAATGAATATAAACAAATCCACTGAAAAGGCACAAGAAGCCCTGTTGGCAGCACAAAAACTTGCCGAAAGGCACAACCACACGCAGGTTGATGTGGAACATCTACTTTATACCCTTGTGGAGCAAGAAGGTGGCGTGGTGCCACAGATTCTATCAAAGCTTGGGGTGGACACACGCTCTGTAATAAGGCAGCTTGAAAACGAGTTAGAGCGCCTAGCTAAAGCGTATGGACCAGTGCAAGTTTATGTATCGCCGCGTCTCAAACAGGTGCTGGATATAGCCGAAAGGGAAGCCGGTAGGTTCAAAGATGAGTATATCAGCACAGAGCATCTATTGCTGGCCATTCTGGAGACAGAAAACACCGGCGCAGCGCGAATACTAAAGGGCTACGGCATAACCAAGGACAGCGTCTACCAGTCTCTGGCCTCGATAAGAGGCAGCCAACGAGTGACCGACCCCAACCCTGAAGGTAAATACCAAGCGCTGGAGAAGTACGGACGCGACCTTACCGATATTGCCCGCCGGGGGAAGCTGGACCCAGTAATAGGTCGCGATGAGGAAATCAGGCGAGTGATCCAGGTACTGTCCAGGAGGACAAAGAACAACCCCGTCCTCATCGGCGAGCCCGGTGTGGGCAAAACAGCCATTGTTGAGGGGCTAGCCCAGCGTATAGTCCGGGGCGATGTCCCTGAGGGTCTGAAAAACAAGCGTATAGTAGCCCTGGACATGGGCGCACTGGTGGCTGGAGCCAAGTACCGTGGCGAATTTGAAGACAGGCTCAAAGCAGTCCTCAAGGAAATTCAGCAATCAGAGGGTGAAATAATCCTGTTCATCGATGAACTGCACACCGTGGTAGGCGCCGGCGCTGCCGAGGGAGCAATAGATGCTTCCAATATGCTAAAACCCATGCTGGCTCGCGGTGAATTGCATTGTATAGGCGCCACTACCCTAGATGAGTACCGCAAACATATAGAGAAGGATGCTGCTTTAGAGAGAAGGTTTCAGCCCATAATTGTGAGCGAGCCATCGGTGGAGGACACCATCTCCATCCTCCGTGGCCTCAAAGAACGCTATGAGGTACATCATGGGGTACGTATAAAGGACTCAGCCTTGGTAGCGGCAGCAGTGCTCTCAAACCGCTACATCTCTGACCGCTTCCTGCCGGACAAGGCTATAGACTTGGTAGACGAAGCTGCGGCCAAATTGAGAACCGAAATTGATAGCATGCCAGCGGAGCTGGATGAGGTTACCCGGCGCATCATGCAACTAGAAATAGAAAGAGAAGCCCTGAGAAAAGAGCAGGATGCTGCCTCAAAGGAAAGATTGAATACACTAGAGAAAGAGCTGGCAGATCTCAAAGAGGAGGAACGCCGACTGCGAATGCAATGGGAAGGAGAAAAACAGGACATCCATGAACTCCAACAGCTCAAGGAACGTGTAGAACAGGTGAGGTATGAGATAGAAAAAGCAGAACGTGCAGCAGACTTCGAAAAGGCAGCCCAACTTAAATATGGCACGCTCGTGGAACTGGAAAAGCAGCTAAAGGAAAGAGAAGAAAAGCTTTCCTCCAAGAAAGGACAGCGCCTGCTTAAAGAAGAAGTGGATGAGGAGGACATTGCCGAGGTGGTCAGCCGTTGGACAGGCATACCGGTGAATCGCTTGCTGGAAGGTGAGATTCAGAAGCTTGTCCACATGGAAGAACGTTTGCACAAGCGCATTGTAGGACAGAATGAGTCCGTCACGGCTGTTGCCAATGTCATCCGGCGGGCTCGCGCTGGTCTTCAGGACCCGAATCGCCCGCTTGGGAGCTTCATCTTCCTTGGCCCTACTGGCGTGGGCAAGACAGAGCTGGCACGAGCGCTGGCTGAATTTCTGTTCGACGATGAAAGGGCCATGATCCGCCTCGATATGTCAGAATATATGGAAAAACATACCGTATCGCGGCTAATAGGTGCCCCACCCGGCTACGTGGGCTATGAAGAGGGTGGTCAGCTCACCGAAGCCGTAAGACGCCGCCCTTACACCGTAATTCTGCTAGATGAAATAGAGAAGGCGCACCCTGATGTATTCAACGTCCTGCTGCAAATACTTGATGACGGCCGCTTGACCGATGGCCAAGGGCGCACAGTGGACTTCAAGAATACCGTCCTGATAATGACCAGCAACCTGGGAAGTCAGTGGATCACGGACCTCGGTCCAGGGCAGGAAAACGAGATACGCCACAGAACCATGGAAGCACTCAAGGCGCAATTCCGTCCTGAGTTTCTTAACCGGATCGATGAAATAATAATATTCCATCCCCTGAACATGGAACATATAAAGCAGATCGTGGAACTGCAACTTGGCAACGTAAGAAAAAGGCTTGCCAGCCGCCACATAGACATCAGGCTTACCGAGGCTGCCAAGGAACTACTGGTCAGAGAAGGTTATGACCCTGCATACGGCGCTAGACCCCTGAGACGGGCAATCCAGAGGCTGATACTCGACCCACTAGCTATGAAAGTGCTCGAGGGAGAATTCAAGGACGGCGATACCATTGAAATCGATGCCAAAGGTGGTAAGATAACATTCAGTAAAAGTGAGGCTGCGGTAACCACCACCTAGCGGATAACCAAAGAGTTGCACTACCAGAACTATTCAGTGGCATAGGTACCCGCTTTAATAGCTTCGACTATGCCCTGCTTAGCAGCCAAGTAAGCCAAATATATGGCGTTCTTGATAGCTGTCGACTTGCTACGTCCGTGCGCTATCACGATATTACCATCTAGCCCCAACAAACAGGCACCGCCATATTGCTTGTAGTCCAGTTTCCTGACCACCGAAACGAGCTGTACGTATTGTGCTAATGCCGGTCCTGTCAAATAGCGGTCGATCTCAGCCATCTCGCCCAGCTCCAGTAGCTCCTGGATAACCTCAGAATATCCTTCTACCGTCTTGATAAGTACATTACCGGTAAAGCCATCGGTGACTATTATGTCAGCCTTGCCCTGGAGTACATCGAACCCCTCCACATTTCCGATAAAGTTCAGATTAGTCTTCTTTAGCATCTGGTATGCCTCTCGGGCCAGGGTGCTGCCCTTTAGTTCCTCCTTACCGACATTCAACAGTCCCACCCTCGGGGACTTTATCTGCAGGACATGCTCTGCCAGTATGCTTGCAAGCTGCGCAAACTGCACCAGAAATATCGGCTTGCAGTTAACATTCACCCCCACATCGATGATAAGGGTTGGCTGAGGCTGATTGAGATCAGCAACAGCACAAATAGCCATCCGCTCGATACCTTGAACCATTTTCAAGTTCAGAAAAGAGGCGACAACTGTGGCGCCAGTGCTCCCCGCAGAAACAAAACCATCCACCACCCTATCGCGTACCAGCTTGACACCGACAACTACAGAGGAATTTTGTTTATTCTGTACAGCCTGTATAGGGTCCTCGCCATCCCGCACCACCTCACCAGCATCGACAATAGATATGCCAGATACCCTGGAAGAACGGCGCATAAGCAGCTCGAGTATCGCCTTCCTGCCGACAAGCACCACCTCAACCGGGTATTGTCTTACCGCAGCAATGGCGCCCCTCACCGTCTCACGGGGGGCGTAGTCGCCACCTTCAGCATCAACAGCAATTATCATGGCTCCCTCTTACCATCGACTTCCACAGGCCGCACGGTTGGTAACAGAATTTAGCTGTTCGCCTGCTTTTTGTCAAGAAAGCGAAGTAAAAGTAGACTTTACCCAAGGAACAGCTTCAACAGGCACAGATTCACAGCACTTTGAAATATAAGAGATAAAAGTCTATAATCCACTGGGGCTGATTGGAAACTGGATAAAGTCCCAGACCTGCAGTGCACGAACTAGCCATAACGCAAAACATACTTGACATCGCTATAAACGAAGCCAAGGCAGCACGGGCAAGCCAGATAATGAAGATTAGACTTGTCATCGGGGAACTATCCGGGGTCGCCGGAGAGTGCGTGCAGTTCTATTTTGACTTCTTGAAAAAAGACAGCATCGCTCAAAATGCCACCATCGATTTTGAAACTGTTCCTGCCAAGTTGCGCTGTCGCGATTGCCAGACAAGCTTCAAGCTCGAAGATTCAAGCTGGTCATGCCCCTGCTGCCGCAGCGCCAATCTGGAGATAACAGACGGGCAGAGCTGCTTTATCGAAAGCATAGAGGTCGAATAGATGAAAAGAATAAAGGTACTCCAGAACATCAGTAGCGCCAACGATGCTATAGCTGCCCAGAACAGAGAGCTGCTTGACAGTTACAATATTCTGGCTATTAACCTCATGTCATCTCCAGGCGCCGGCAAGACTAGCCTTATCCTAAGCACGATAGCACACCTGCGTCACCGGCTACGTATGGCTGTCATCGAAGGTGATATCGCCTCCAGAATAGATGCCGATAAAATTGGCAAAGAGGGGATTCCTGTGGTCCAGATAAACACCGGTGGTAGCTGCTCCCTTGAAGCCCATATGATCACAAACGCGCTGGAGAAATTGCCTTTGAAAACGACCGAACTGCTGTTTATCGAGAATGTGGGCAATTTAATATGCCCGGCAGGTTTCTCGCTTGGCGAACACAGGAAAGTGGTGGTCTCAAGTATTGCCGAGGGCGATGACAAGCCAGCTAAGTACCCTATCATGTTCTCTCTGGCTGATGCAGTGGTGATAAATAAAATTGACCTGCTTCCACTACAAGAATTCGACCTCATCGGTTTTCGCAAAAAGGTCACTGGACTGAATCCCAAAGTGACTATCTTTGAAATTTCTTGTAAGACTGGCCAGGGTATTGAAGCCTGGTGCTCTTGGCTCCTCGAGCAGTTACAAGACCGCGGGAAACACAAATAGTAGCCAGCGTAAAAGCTGTTCCTATGTCAAAAGCTCTGACTATTCGCGCCTGATCACATGCACAGCAGTAGCCTTGAAGCTGACGTAGATTTCAGCACCCGGTCCAATACCTATATCTTCAGCTGATTTCCTGGTCAATACCCCTAGCAAAGGAAAACCACAATCGACCTCGATCCTCACCAAAACACCGACATTTGCTACCTTAGTTACAATGCCCCAAAACACGTTTCTGGCGCTGGATTGCGCTCTTACCCTAGCAAAATTGATGTCTTCCGGTCTAATAGTCACCCATACTGGGTCACCCGGCTCGCAGTCAGTGATTGCCTCCAGTCTGGCTTTACCGACATCTATGACTACTAGGCCCTCGCTCTTGCTTTCCACCCTGCCCGCTAGGATATTCTCCGCGCCGACGAACTCTGCCACCTTCTTGTTTACTGGCGAGCAGAATATCTCGAACGGCTCACCTATCTGAAGTAACTCCCCAGCCATCAGTACTCCAATGCGCTGTGCCAGCCTCTGTCCCTGTCCCATATCATGGGTTGTCATCACAACCGTCATCTTTCGCGATCTGATTAGCCGCTGCAAAACTGTCTCCACCTTTGCCGCCGACACCGGGTCAAGACTGGCTGTAGGCTCATCCAGAAACAGCACCTCCGGGTCACTGACAAGCGCCCTAGCTAAAGCCACCATCTGCATCTCGCCCACAGAAAGTGCTTTAGCGTCCCGGTCAATATACTCGGACATCCCTATCAATCCCAAGGTGGATTCAATCCTGTCCCCCGCCGATTTTGAATGTCCACCCCGCCACTTGAGACCACAGGCAACATTGTCGCGGACGCTCCCTGAGAAGACCACCGGCTTCTGCGCCACAAATGACATTCTACGCCTTGCCCACAGCCTCAGATGCCCAGACGAGGTCACATTGACATCCTGAAAATAGACCTCGCCACTTGACGGCAGCTCCAAGAGATCTAGTATTCTGAGAAGCGTGGTTTTCCCGGCACCACGAGGTCCTATGAGGGCTAAAACCTCTCCCTCATTGATTTGCAAGCTTATGCCCTTCAACACCGGCCTTCCCTGATAATGTTTTTCCAGCTTGAGAGCCTCTATCAATGCCATCTCACTTGCGCTGCAACCAGCTTATTAGCAAATTCACCAAAAGGGCTAACGTCAGCAATATTATTCCCAGTGCTATCGCCAGCTCTAAATTACCCCTAGAGGTCTCTACGGAAATGGCGGTGGTTAACGTACGCGTAAACCCCTTTATATTGCCACCGACCATTAAAGATAGCCCCACCTCGGAGATAGCCCTGCCAAAACCCATCACCGCCGCTGTAATTAGGGCATAGCGGGCTTCCTTCATCACCTGTAAAGCAGCCTGAAGCCTGCTGGCACCAAGCCCCACTGCCGCTTCATACACAGCGGTATCCACACCTTTCAAGGCGGACACACCCAGTCCGAACACAATAGGGCTAACAAAGATTACTTGACCTATTACCATGGCTGCCGGAGTGAATAGCAGCCCCAAATTGCCCAGCGGTCCCGACCGTGAAAGCAGCACAAAAATAAACAGCCCCACCAGTACCGTGGGTAGGCTATACAGGGTCTGCACCAGACTCATAAACAACCTTTTCCCAGGAAAGGTACTGAAATGCATCAGCCCTCCCAGTGGAAAGCAGATGGCACAGGCAATGCCGCAGGATGTCACCGAGATAATAAGCGACCTTGCAGATATCTCCACCACCTCCGCATCAAAAGAGGCAATAAGCTCCACCGCTTTGACGAAGCCACGTCCTAGTTCTTCCATCGCTCCAGCATTAATGTCGAGCAGTAAGCTGCCCGTGAAGAAAGCCGCTGTTTGCAATCACAATACGGAAGAAACAACGGCTCCCCATAAGGCTGTACCCTGTAGCCTCTGAGTAAAGTCTGCACATCCCCGGAGACCAAAAAATTTGCCAGCAGCTTTGCCCCCTGATAATTCACCCCGGGACATCTTTCCGGGCTAACGATGATAATGGAATAAACATTAAGCATGGCTTCGTCATCGTCAACCAGGGGTACTATGTCCAGCTCCCTACTAAAGGTCAGAAAGGTTGCCCTGTCTGCAAGTGTGTAGCCTTTTTTTTCAGAAGCTAGTTGTAAGGTTGACCCCATGCCCGCCCCTGTCTCCATATACCACTGGCTCTTTCTTATCTTTTCATAATTGACACCCACCCTCTGCCACATTTCCTTCTCCTTGGCATGTGTGCCGGACTCGTCACCACGGGAAACGAAGATAGCGCTACCGTATGTGGCTAATCTAGCAAAAGCCTCCTCCGCCTTCAGTCCTCTTATACCAGCCGGGTCATTCTCAGGCCCTATAATCAAAAACCGATTGCAGGCAAATGGCGTCCGTGCCAGCCCGCATCCTTTAGAAACAAATTGCTCCTCTCTTTCCGGGTCATGGGTAACAATGGCATCTACATCGCCTTTTTCGGCATAGCGCACGGCTACACCACTGCCGGTACACAATACCTGCAGGTCAATCCCGTTTCTTTCCTCAAAAAGCGGCTCAAGGTATTCCCACAGGCCAGAATCGCACAGGCTCGTGGTGCTGGCTACCTTCAACTTGGACTGGGCTATATTATGTCTGGCAGCGGTACAACCAACCGTTATAAAAAGAAAGGATAGGGCAGCCAGCAGGACAACACAGGCGAGTCTTATACTCAAAAAACCAGCTCTCCTTTCCAAACACGGGAGGCACCACCGTTTCCAATGGCACCCTGGCGGCCCCTGTCCATAGGCTTTTGCCTTTAGGACAAAAGGCTCGGAAAGCCTCTTGTCGATTTCTCCATTATAACAAGCTAATATGACCAGTGACAATATGCAGCAAACCGACGATGGGCAAGACAAGCACTTGACAACCCGGCAGACTTGGATTTATACTTGAGTTCAAAAGAATACTGCAAAGGCTGGGAACGAGACTAGTAGGCCTCCAGCGAAGCTCAGAGAGCCGGGGTAGGTGTGAGCCGGTGCTGGCGCAGAGGCTGAATGGACTCAGGAGCTGCAAACCGAAAGGGTCATCCCTGAGTAGGCTTTGACGGAAAGGGCACCGTTATCCAAGCCCAGGGTATCGCTCGGGAAACTGGGCCGTACCTGGAACGAGATGGCTACCAAAAGGTAGCTAAGTAGGGTGGCACCGCGAAGGTAGAACCCCTCGCCCCTATAGGCGAGGGGTTTTTAATTTGCCTTAAGGAGAGACATGTATTATCCGTCCCTTAAAGAATTGAAAAAAATCGACAGAAGTCAGGGCAATCTGGTTCCGATCTGCCGTGAAATCATCGCTGATTTGGAGACGCCAGTATCTGCCTACCTCAAGATCAACCGCGGCAATTACTCATTCCTCCTGGAGAGCGTTGAGGGGACTGAGCGGCTGGCGAGATATAGTTTCATAGGTACCGACCCATACCGTGTCCTAATCACCAGAAAGGATGACAACCTCAATCCACTACCGCTGCTGGCTGCAGAGCTCAACTGTTACAGGATGGTGCCGATCCCGGAGCTGCCCAGATTCTGTGGCGGCGCGGTTGGCTATTTGAGTTACGAGGTCGCCACACACTTCGAAAAGCTGCCTTCCCCCATCAATGACCCCCTGGGTCTGCCCGAGTCTATATTCTTGTTTGTCGACACCATACTCGTTTTCGATCATGTCACCCATAAGATCAAAATACTGAGCCAGGTAAAACTCAATGGCGACCTAGAGAAATCGTACAGCGAAGCTGTTGAAAGGATTGAAGCTATGGCAGAGAGACTAAAACAGCCGCTGCCCCGCGTAAAAGCACAGCCGAGCCATCGTTATAGTGCAGATAGCTACTGTCTTTCCTCAAACCTCACCAAAGAGCAGTTTGAGGCTCGCGTCGTCAAAGCCAAAGAATATATAACCTGTGGCGAGGCTATACAAGTAGTGCTCTCACAGCGTCTGGCAAGACCCATCAGCGCCGAGCCTTTTGGAATCTACCGGGCACTACGTACCCTGAACCCCTCACCGTACATGTTCTTCCTAGACTTCAAGGACTTCCAGCTTCTGGGGGCATCCCCGGAGATACTCGTAAGGGTGGAGGACGACATAGTGATGACCCGTCCACTGGCTGGGACAAGGCCTCGGGGCAAAACCCCTGCAGAAGATATAGCCCTAGAGCAGGAACTGCGAAATGACGAAAAGGAGAGGGCTGAGCATATCATGCTGGTCGACCTGGGACGCAACGATATCGGGCGGATCAGCGAACCCGGGACAGTGGAGATGAGCAGGCTCATGGAGGTAGAACGTTACTCACACGTGATGCATCTGGTCACACATGTGCAGGGCAAACTGAGACATGATCTGACACCCTTCCATGCCCTTGAAGCCTGCTTTCCCGCTGGCACCGTCTCTGGAGCGCCCAAGATCCGGGCAATGGAGATAATAGCCGAACTTGAACCGGACAGAAGGGGACCTTACGCCGGCGCAGTGGGCTACTTCTCCTTTTCAGGCAATATGGACATGGCTATCACCATAAGGAGCATGGTGGCAAAAGAGAGATTAGCATACATACAGGCAGGCTGCGGAATTGTCTATGACAGCATTCCTGAACGCGAATTCGCCGAGACATTGAATAAGGCGAGAGCCTTGCTTCAGGCAATCGAGCAGGCAGAGTGCCCTAGAGGAGACACATAAATACGATGGTACTGTTAATTGACAACTACGATAGCTTCACTTTTAACTTGTACCAGTACCTGAGCGAGCTCGGTGCCGAGATGATAGTACGGCGTAACGACAGGATAACCCTCGAGGAGATAGAACAGATAAAACCGAGAGCGATAGTTATATCGCCGGGCCCCTCGACCCCACTGAACACTGGCGTTTGTAATGAGGTTATCCAGCACTTTTCCCCGAAACTGCCCATGCTCGGCGTCTGCCTGGGCCATCAGTGTATCGGCTATGTGTTTGGAGCCAAAATACAGCGAGCCAGAGAGATCATGCACGGGAAAGCATCGCTGATATACCACGACAATCAGGGTGTACTGAAGGGGCTGCCAAACCCGTTTTCCGCTATACGCTACCACTCGCTTGTGGTGGCAAACGAAGGATTGCCGGACTGTCTCAAAACAACCTGCTGGACAACAGATGGTACTATCATGGGCATCAGGCACCGCGAATACCCCGTGGAAGGCGTACAGTTCCATCCTGAGTCGTTCATGACAGAAAACGGCAAAGAAATTTTGAAAAATTTCTTGAAAATGGGGTGAAGGGCATGATCAAAGAGGCTATTTCGATGTTAGTTAGCGGGCAATCGCTGACTACAGAACAGGCAGCACAGGTAATGCGTGAGATAATGGATGGTGAAGCCACTCCCGCCCAGCTTGGAGCTTTCCTCGCTGCCCTGCGATTAAAGGGGGAAACGGTAGAAGAAATCGTAGGGCTGGCGAAGACAATGAGGGGAAAAGCCGTCCCTGTAAGCACAACTAGTATGGTGGTCGATACCTGTGGCACCGGCGGCGATGGCTCGAACACCTTCAATATCTCGACCGCAGCAGCCATTGTCGCTGCCGCAGCCGGGGTCAAAATAGCCAAGCACGGCAATCGGGCCATGAGCAGCCAGTGCGGCAGCGCCGACGTCCTAGAAGCGCTTGGAGTTCACATAAATCTGACTGCCGAACAAGTAGCAAAGTGTATTGAGCAGACAGGCATTGGTTTTTTGTTTGCACCCAACTTTCACCCGGCTATGAAACACGCCGCCGCTCCCAGGCGCGAGATCGGTATCCGCACCGTGTTCAACATTCTGGGCCCTCTCACCAATCCAGCAAATGCCCGAGCACAGGTTTTGGGAGTCGCTGATATCTCCCTAACAGAAAAACTGGCGAGAGCACTGGCACATCTGGGCTGCCAACATGCACTGGTAGTACACGGGGAGGACGGCTTAGACGAAGTCACCCTGACGGGCAAGACATTTATCTGCCAGATAAAGGAGGGAAAAACAACCACTTACACCATCACTCCGGAAGACTTGGGGTTGCCTTATACGAGCAAGGAAAAATTGAAAGGCGGTAACCCGCAGGAAAATGCCGAACTGTTACGCAGCATCCTCAGCGGTTCCAGGGGGCCACAGCGTGATGTGGTGCTGGCTAACGCTGCAGCCGTGCTTGTTGTGGCAGATAAAGCAAAAACACTCAGGGAAGGAGTGCCTCTGGCTGCAGAGGTAATCGATACCGGACGGGCATTGCTGAAACTCAAAGAGCTGATAGATTTCACCCAGAAGATGAATTAGCAAAAGGGACATGTCTGCACTTCTTTCTCATATCGTATCCAATAAACTCCAAGAGTTGGATTACAGCAAACGGGTGGTGCCGCTTACAGAGATAAGGCAGATGGCAATAGACCAGCCACCCCCTCTGGACTTCGCTTCAGCCATCGAGGGTAACGACTTAAAACTGATTGCAGAGGTGAAAAAAGCATCGCCATCCAGGGGTATAATTCGCAAAGATTTCGACCCGTGTGCCATAGCTAAAATTTATGTAAACAGTGGTGCTACCGCCATATCTGTACTCACGGAAAACAGATATTTCGGCGGGAATTTGAGTCATCTAAAGGAGATAAAACAGTCACTCCCCAGACCGGTTCCGCTCCTGAGGAAAGACTTCATCCTCGACCCCTATCAGGTCTATGAGTCTCGTGCCCACGGTGCTGACAGCCTGTTGCTCATCGTACAAATTCTTAGCCAGACACAACTAATGGAACTCCTCGGTCTGAGCCACGAAATAGATATGGATTGCCTTGTTGAAGTGCACAACGAAACCGAACTGGAGACAGCAATTCACAGCGGTGCCAGGATCATCGGCATCAACAATCGCGACCTGCTGACCTTCCAGACCGATCTCTCGACCACTGAGCGACTGCGGCCGTTGATACCACATGGCCTTCTGGTGGTCAGTGAAAGCGGTATTAAAGGGCGTCCTGACATCGAGAGGCTACAAAAGCTAAAAATCAATGCCGTCCTCGTAGGTGAAGCATTGATGTCTGCACCTGACATAGCAGCCAAGATTAAGGAAATGTTTAACCCGTGATCAAGATCAAAGTCTGCGGGATAACAGAGCTGGAGCACGCGCTGGCAGCCAGCGAGCACGGTGCCGACTTTATCGGGCTGGTCTTTGCCCCCAGCCACCGTAAAATTTCGCTTGAAAAAGCTAGCCAAATCGTCTCCGTCATTCGCCGCCTGAGCCCACGGCCACAGATCGTCGGGGTATTCGCCAACGAAAATATAGACCTTGTAAATCAGACCGCTGAGTTTCTTTGCCTTGATTGGGTGCAACTCAGCGGTACCGAGTCCTTGGACTACTGCACACTGGTCAGCCGCCCCATCATCAAAACAATACATGTTTCCAGTGACAACACTGCCGAGAACATCATCGAAGCTATCGAAACCGGATATAATTCCCTGTCGCAGGATAAGCTGGTCTACCTGCTTGACACCAAAGGAAAAGACTGCTACGGTGGCACTGGAAAGACGTTTGACTGGACACTTGCTGAACAGGTGTCCCTTCAGTTTCCCATCATGGTTGCTGGCGGGCTGACGGTCGATAATGTTGCCACCTTAATCAAGAGGGTCAAACCGTTCGGTATCGATGTATCCTCAGGCGTGGAGAGAGAAGGTAAGAAGGACGTGGCTAAAATTGCCCGCTTTATACGAGTGGCGAGAGAAGCCGAAGCCACTAGCCAAATCTGCAAAATACCATTCCCCACGAGAGGAGGTAACCATAACAGTGTCTGACAAGAAAGGGTATTTCGGTGAATATGGTGGTCGTTTTGTCCCGGAAACACTCATACCTGCGCTTGAAGAGCTGGAATCAGCATACGAAAAGGCAAGGAAAAGCCCTGCTTTCTGGACGCAGTTTGAATCACTGTGCCGGGACTATGCAGGAAGACCCACCCCACTATATTTAGCCGAAAGACTGAGCGAGCACTGCAAAGGCGCCAGGATTTACCTCAAAAGAGAAGATCTGGCACATACCGGTGCCCACAAGATCAACAACGCACTGGGACAGGGACTGCTGGCAAAAATCATGGGGAAGACGAGAATAATTGCTGAGACCGGTGCTGGGCAACATGGTGTTGCCACTGCTGCAGTCTGCGCCAAGCTGGGGCTTGAGTGTATTATATATATGGGAGAGGAAGACATGCACCGCCAGTCCTTGAATGTCTTCCGCATGAGGCTTATGGGTGCCGAAGTAAGGTCTGTAAACACAGGCAGCCGCACGCTGAAGGACGCCATTAACGAAGCCATAAGAGATTGGGTTACCAATGTCACCACCACTTACTATCTTCTCGGCTCAGCAGTTGGGCCTCACCCTTATCCAACTATAGTCCGTGACTTCCAGTCAGTGATAGGAATGGAGACTAGGGAACAAATCTTGGCTAAATGCGGAAGGCTTCCCGACTACATAGTGGCTTGTGTTGGTGGTGGCAGCAATGCCATCGGCATCTTCCATCCCTTTTTAAATGATGAGCAGGTAAAGCTCATCGGCGTTGAGGCAGCCGGAAGAGGACTGGCAACCGGGAAGCACGCGGCAACGCTGGCTGGGGGGAAAATAGGTGTACTCCATGGCGCCAAATCGTACGTCCTCCAGGACAGGCACGGTCAAATCCTTGAGACACATAGCATCTCTGCTGGATTAGACTACCCAGGTGTTGGTCCCGAGCATAGCTATCTGAAGGATATCAGGCGTGCCACATATGTCGCCGCCACTGATGATGAGGCGCTAGAAGGGTTCAAACTTCTGTGCTACACCGAAGGTATACAGCCCGCTCTGGAGCCAGCTCACGCCATCTTTTACGCTGCCAGACTGGCTGGCACGCTGAACCATGAAGACATAATCATTGTAAACCTGTCAGGGCGCGGTGATAAAGACATAAGTATTGTGGCTGACGCCTTAGAGGCAAAACAATGAGCAGGATATCGGCAGTCTTTGAAAGAGGACGTGTAGCACTGATCCCCTACATCACTATGGGCTATCCCACAATTGAAGCCTCGACCAGAATAGCCGGACTCCTTGCCAGAAGTGGTAGCGACATTATCGAGCTTGGCATCCCGTTTTCCGACCCCTTGGCTGATGGTGTGACCATCCAGAGGGCAAGCTTCAAGGCGCTGCGGAACGGGGTCACTCCAGGGCTGTGCTTCGAGCTGGCTAGGCAAATGAGCCGGAGCATCACCACACCGCTGATATTCATGACCTATTTCAACCCTATATTAAACTATGGACTAAAGAGGTTTTGCCGGGACTGTGCCCTGTCCGGTGTAGATGGGCTGATAGTCCCTGACTTGCCGCCTGATGAGGGCTCAGAGTTGGAAAGGGCTGCCATAGACCAGGGCATCGACCTTATTTACCTGCTCCCACCCACCTGCACAGAGGAGCGGATTAAACTCGTGGCAGAGCACTCCCGAGGGTTCATATATCTGGTATCGGTGACCGGTGTTACCGGCGCCAGGGACAGATTACCCGCCGACCTTGAGGATTTCATCACTAGGGTCAGAGGAATAGCTAAAATGCCACTGTGTGTGGGGTTCGGCATATCCGCACCGGAACAAGCAAGGTTGGTTGCCAGAATAGCCGATGGGGTGATCATAGGAAGTAAGATAATCCAACTCCTAGACCGTGAAGACGAATTCAAATCGATGGCAGCCTTTGTTGCAGAACTAAGAAACAGCCTTGATAACGCTGCAAAGAATAGAGAGACGTCAATTACCGATAGAATGGGCTAGCAGGAACTTGGTGGAGGCGGGGGAGAGTTGAACTCCCCGTCCAGAAGA
>FMJZ01004454.1_pt1 | contig 27099 bp, 28 predicted proteins | sample 1987881 | NCBI WGS metagenome assembly FMJZ01 (sample SAMEA4378227, study PRJEB15110) | soil metagenome | biome: soil; feature: Field; material: Soil | place: India | collected 2015-03-11 | depth 0 m
CCCTTTCGCTTTGCAGTTGCATGGGGACGAAATACCAGATTTGGTGGCGGAGTTGAGAAATAAAGTCACATGTCAGATTTGGAAAGCGATCCCACTCCCACCAACATCAGAACGGACGGCACTAAGTCAACACCTGTTGGAACGCTCTCAAAATTTTGTCAAGGCAGGTTGTAACGCACTCGTGCTGGACACAGCAACATCACAAGGTTTCGGCGGCACAGGCATTATCGGCTCTTGGGAATTAGCAGCAGAACTTGTCAGGCGATTATATGTCCCTTGCTTCTTAGCAGGTGGGTTGACAGCCGATAATGTCTTAGAGGCAATTGCGATTGTCAACCCTTTCGGCGTTGATGTTTCCAGCGGGGTAGAATCTTCGCCGAGCATCAAAGACCCAGAAAAAATTCGGCTCTTTTGTCAGCAGGCAAAACAAACTTTTCGCTCAAGATTTTCGCCCGAATCCTGAGGGTCGAAAGAAACAGCAGGAAACCACTGAGATAATTTGCGTTTGGTGCGTCTTTAACCCAACTACAGTGTTGAATGGTAGAGGTTTGGGAAGAAGAAATTGGGCGCATCTGAAGATGCGACCTCTGAGAGTCACCGAAAAGGAGAAACTTAGCAAAGCGGAACATGACTTCCCTCGTGAAGCTGATGTTCTATGACTTTGTTGGTTGATTGACGAACTTTGTTGCGATGGCTATAATCCCTAAACGCAAGTTGCCAAGGAGAGGAGGGTCAACCGTGATTCGGGTTCAACACATTCGCGTTGTTGAAGACCAAGCGGGAAACCCAGTTTTGCTTTTAAGTGACCCAGAAACAGGGATGGAACTGCCAATCTGGATTGGAGAGGTGGAGGCTTTTGCCATTCAAAGGGAACTTGAAGGAGTTCAATTGCCCCGGCCAATGACCCACGATTTGATCCGCAGCATCTTAACAGAGTTGGGAGTTGAATTGGTGAGGGTTGAAATCAACGAGTTACACGACAACACCTATTATGCGACTTTGGTTTTGCGGTGGAATGGACGAACCGTTTTCATTGATGCCCGACCATCCGATAGTATTGCCTTGGCGGTAAGGATGAGAGCCCCCATTTATGTCTCCGAGGAGGTGGCAAAAGCGGCGGGCTATTTCCCTCAACCGAGCCGAAGGGAAATTGAACGGTTCATGAGGCTCATCAAGGATGTAGAGTTGCCAGAAATGTAAAGGGTTGTAACCCTTTGCAATTTTCCGCCTCTCAAGGGAAAGGCAGCGAAAAAACAAAACGGAGGTGCGAAACTGATGGCTGTCTTGGTTGCGGACAAGGGGAACTTTGAGAAGGAAGTTTTGCGAAGCGAAATCCCTGTCATGGTTGATTTCTGGGCTGCTTGGTGTGTCCCTTGCAGAATAATTGCCCCTATCGTTGAGAGATTGGCGGAAAAGTATGCTGGGCGACTTAAGGTTGCGAAACTTGATGTAGATAGCAACCAAGAACTTGCAATCCGATATCAAGTCATGAGCATACCCACATTGCTCTTCTTCAAAAACGGTCAAGTGGTTGACAGAATTATCGGTGCGGTTGGAGAACAAGAGATCGTCCGAAGGATTGAAACGCTCCTCGGGCAGGATTGAAGGGACATGATTCCAACTCACCACCCGTTGACAGCGAAAGACTTAAGCCCAATCGGAGTTGTCGCAACAATCTTGGGGTTTGCAGGGTTTACCCTTTGCTTATGGTTGCTCGTTTGGATGGGGTTAGACAAAGAAGGACGAATGAAGCATCCTTTCAAGTGGATTGCCGTCATGTTAGTAGTTAGTTTCGCAATAATGCTTTGGGGATTGGCGAAAGCGTAAAAAGAAGGAAGGTGTGGATAAGGTGGAGGAGCAGAGAGTAATTCGCCAATGGTTGCCATCTCGCATCGCTCAAATTTTGCTCTTCCTCACGCTCGCGGGAGTCGTGGGAGGGCTTTTGATTATCTACAGCGCCAGTTCACCCTTCGCCCTTGCTAAAACTGGTAACGCCTTCACCTTAACTTTCCGTCAAATCCTATATGCCTTGTTGGGAATTGTGCTTTTCGCAATCGCTTGGAAGACCCCACTTTGGTCTCTAAAACGAGCAGGTTGGATATTGCACTTGATAGTGATTGTGGCTTTGATAGCAACCTTGTTTGTCGGCAAAAAAATTGGGGAAGCCCAACGTTGGCTCATCCTCGGTCCAGTCCAAATTCAACCTTCAGAATTCGCAAAAGTTACCTTAGCCATTTGCCTCGCTTTCTTGGTTTCATCTTGGAGGGAGGCAAAGTCAGGGGGGAGAAAGTTCTGGCTTTGGTTCACCCTCTCCACTGTTTGGTTATTGACAGTTGCTTTGGTTTTGGCACAACCCCATTTGAGTGGCGCTCTATTGCTGGCGATCATAGGTTTTGCGACATTGTTCTTTGCCAGGCTTCCGCTGCCTATTTTGTTGGCGACGCTTTTGGTCATTGGCGGAATAGGTTACCTTGGACGAAAGCATTTCTTGCGCCCTTATCAACTGGAACGATGGGAGATCGGAAGTTGGTTAGTGTTGCCAAAAGAGAAGACGGACGACCAAAAACATTATCAAGTTCGTCAAGCGTTACTGGGGCTTCAAGCGGGAGGATGGGTTGGAAGGGGGTTTTTCCAAAGCCGACAAAAACACTTGTTCCTTCCTTCCGCTCATAATGACTTCATCTTTGCGGTCATAGGGGAAGAATTTGGCTTTGTCGGGAGCATGGCGGTTTTGACTTTCTTTCTCATATTCGCTTACTTGGGACTTTGGGTTACGTCTCAATCCACTGATGCCTTCGCCTCTGGCATTGCTGGCGGGATAACAATGGGGATTTGGACTCAAGCGATGATGCACATCGCCGTTAATGCACACCTTCTGCCGCCAACAGGAGTTCCTTTGCCTTTCGTCAGTGCAGGCGGTTCATCGCTCTGTGCAACGCTTATCGGAATGGGGCTTTTACTCAATATCGCCTCAAACATTCAAATTAAGCTGAGGAGACGAGGGGGAACAAAAGATGAGATGGGTGATGGCAGGGGGAGGGACAGGGGGACACATCTATCCAGCCCTCGCCCTCGCCGCCGCCGTCAAAACTATCTTGCCTGATGCTCAAATTTGGTTCATTGGGGCGTCACAAGGGCTGGAGCAACGAATTATCCCTCAACACGGATACCCTCTATTGACAGTTTTGTCTCATCCTTTCCCCCGCCAACTCTTTTCTCATAAAAGTTTGCTTGCTGGTTCAGCAATGCTTTATGGCATCTTTCAAGCCCTTAAACACTTAAAAATTTTGCGCCCCAAAGTTGTCGTTGGAACTGGCGGTTATGCCTCCGTTTGCGCTCTAATTGCTGGCAAATTCGTTGGAGCGAAAATCGTCTTGTTTGAAGCCAACAGCATTCCCGGTCGCACCAACAAACTGCTCGCTAAAATCGCCCATTGGGTCGTTACAGGTTTCCCTGAAGCCGTGAACTTCTTTCCAAAAGGGAAAGCCACATACACCGGTGTCCCCATTCGCTCCCATGTCAGAAATATGGACAGGGCAACAGCCCGTAAAACTTTGATGTTGACAGAAAATGAGCAATGTTTACTCGTTTTCGGTGGCAGTCGTGGTGCTCAAAGGATAAACGAAGCCTTATGGGACGCATTGCCCAAGTTGCTTTTGCGACCTTCCCTGAAAATCGTTCACATTTGTGGATCACAATGGGAGCAAGACGCAAAACGAATTCAAGAAGTCTTACCCGAAGATGTCCGTGAACGATATCAACCTTTCGGATACCGAGAAGACATGCCAATTCTCCTGCACTCAGCCGACCTCTCTGTTTCACGCGCTGGGGCAAGTTCTATTGCCGAACTTTTAGTCGCAGGAGTTCCGTCAATTCTTGTCCCCTACCCTTTCGCCGTTTACGACCATCAAAGGTTCAATGCATTAAGCGTTGTCCGCCGCGGCGCTGCAAGCATGATTTTGAATGATGATTTAACGGGTGAACGATTAGCACAGACAGTCCTTGAGTTCCTTGACAATCCTGAAAGCCTTGAAGGGATGCGGAAAGCGGCATTAGGCATCGCAAAACCTTTCGCTGCTGAGGAAATTGTCAATCAAACCCTTTCGCTGATTTGAAGCATTTAGGGGCAGTTTCACATCTTTCAACCCACAACAATAACACCGCTTAATTTGAAGCCTCAAATTAGCCGTCTCCGTAAAATTGCGAACCTTCTCGTCTCTTTGAACCCGAATTTGCTGTAAACCTTTTGTGCCGTTTCATCGCTCGTCCACAAGACCCAAGCATTGTGGCAACCCTTTCGTCTCATCGTTTCAATGCATTTCGCCATCAACACTGTTCCAATCCCTCGCCCTTGCATATCGCCTCGTACGCCGTAGGGTCCAAAATGTTCACCTTCAAATTGACAGTAACCGACAATTTCTCCGTCGTGCCATGCGACGATAAATTGGTCGTAGTCACCCAGACCTTTCGTAATGTCAATGAGCAGGTCGCGTGCGTGGCGAACCCAATCGCCGGGCATGTGGGCTTTCAAAAACGCCATCAGGCTCGGAATTTCGTGAGGTTGAAGGTTTCGGATTTCAATCCCTTGCGCCCGCAATTTTTGTTCCCGCTCAGCGTAAGGTTCATAGTCAAACAGAACGATGTTCGCGTCCATGCTGATTGGGCGAGCGACAACTTCAAAGCCGCGACGCTGCAAAAAAGTCAAGCCTTCTGCGTAATTGCGTTCGTCAACTCCGGGCACGAAGTAGTTGGGTGTGTAAGGGGAAATCAGGACTTCGCTTCGTTTCGCCTCACCGAAAAGTTGCATTGCTCGTTCAAGCATTGCTGTTCCGATGCCTTCACGACGCCATTTCGGATGAACTGCGAAAGCCGTAATCCAACCTCGTTCAGACTCCATTCCGACTTTCTCCATTGGCACTTGCCGGATCAAGCACAAACAAAATCCAACAACTTGCCCGTCAACTTCTGCGACTAAGAGCCAGTTGGGGTCAAAGTTGGGATCCAGCAAAACTTTGCGGTGAAAAGTTCTTCGGTCAATTGGGTCATAGGGCAACGCTTCATTCCACAAACTCAAAAATTGTCCTTCGTCTTCGCTCCTGTAACCGCGAACTTTAACCATCCTCGTTCACCTCTCAATTCTCTTGCTGCGACATTTCAAGGGGGCAATTCGTGGGCGAACGGCTTGACAGCAAATGCTATACAGCGAATGCTATTTGGATTGCTTCCTCAGGACAAAATACCACCTTTCGCTCTCATCGTGAGGCGGTCGGTAAGTGTAGGCGTCAAAAACCTTGACCCATTCCCACCCTGCCGCTTCTACCATTTTCTTGATTTCGTCAATGGAGTATGCTCGTTGCCAATGAACCTCACGAAATCGCACCCAGTCTCCTCTTTCGTCTTTGACAGCAAACCACATGTCAACACGGCACAGCCGCTGGTCTTCAAAGTATTTGCTGCTCCAGAAGTAGTAGATTGGGGTTTTCTCTTCATCGGCGTCAAGGTTGTCTTGGTCAAACAAATTTTCCCGCAAAGCACATTCGCTGTTGAGGTCAAAAACAAAGTAGCCACCTGGACGAAGGAGAAGGATCGTGCGGACGAAAACTTTTGCCAGACGGTCAGGGTCAGTGATGTAGTTTAGGCTGTCAAAGAGGCAAACTGAAAGGTCAAAAGGTGCTTCGTTAGGCAGGTTGAGTTCGGAAATGTCCTGCACATAGAAACGAGCCCGTTGCCTAACCCCAAGCCGTGTAGCCTTTTCACGGGCAACTTCAACCATCCCTGGTGAAATGTCAACACCGACAACTTCACACCCCATTTTTGCGAACTCCAACGCTACTGTCCCAGTCCCGCAAGCAAGTTCAAGGACTCTCGTGAAGGTGAAGGAAGCATCAAGTCTTCTCAGCAAATCAACGATGTAACGGACCCACATTTTGTATGGGACATCTCGCATCAAATCGTCGTAATGGCGTGGAAGCAAAGTGAACTCGTCTGCGGTTGGCACTTCTTCACCGAACATTTTTCGAAACTTCAAATCCACTTCCGCCATCAACGCTCACCGTTTCAATTTTGCAGCATCTTCAAAGTCGTAGCCTTACCTGAAAACTTCAGCATGTGCTCCTTGAAAACTTTGTGGTAGAGTGTCAACATATTAGCGACACCGCTAAAAGGAGTTGAGGGCTATGAGTGATGGTCTGGGAAAGCGGTTAAGGATGAGTCGCATCCTGAACCCATCAACCGGCAAAGGCATAATCGTGGCAATGGATCACGGTTTGTTCCTCGGTCCTATCTCAGGCGTTGAGAACATTTCGGCTGCGGTTGAAAGAGTCGTTGAAGGTCAACCTGATGCATTGCAAGTTACTGCAGGGGTCGCATCGGCTGTTGAAAAGTTTCTGAAAGGCAGGAATGCGCCGGCATTTGTTTTGAGGGTTGATGCCACGAACATTTGGCGCTCCCACCCCGAGCCAAAAGAAGGTTACCATGTCACTGTCGCCTCAGTTGAAGATGCAGTTTGCTTAGGTGCGGATGCAATTGTGGCTTTCTTCTTCGTCGGTTACGAGACTGACGCTCAAGAGGCTGAAAACTTGGAGCGACTTGCAAATTTAGCGTCGGAATGTCGCATCTGGCAAATGCCACTCATAATTGAGCCGTTAGTGATAGAAAGAGGCGCTCATGCTGTTCGCGACCCTGAACGAATTAAATTGGCTGTCCGAATTGCAAGCGAACTTGGTGCTGATGTTTTGAAAGTTGATTACACTGGTGACCCAAAAAGTTTTTCGGAAATTGTGGAAGCAGCAACAGCACCTATTCTCGTTCGTGGAGGTCCAAAAATGGACACAGATGAATCAGTGCTCCAAATGGTCAAAGAGGCGATGGATGCTGGGGCAAAAGGTTTGGTCTTCGGTCGCAATATTTGGCAACACGAAAAACCCGCTGCTATCTTAGCAGCGCTTAAAGCCATCGTCCACGAAAACGCTACCGTTGAAGAAGCCCTAAAAAGGTTGCGAAGCGAACGAAGACGGAGGTGACTAAAGGATGTCTTGGTTGCCATGCCTTTATCCGCCCAAAAGGCGAATAACTGTGCACACATTGCGACTTATGGACGAATCACTTCAACCTGACGAGCAACCGATTTGGCGCTTCTGTGCCGACTGCCGCGATGACCCACCTCAAGGAGGACTGAAGTATTGGCTGATGGAACTATTGACTTTTTGGCTCTACTGGCTTTGGGATGTGGCTGCTTGGGGAGAACCAAGGATGGTTTTGTTGACAGACAGAAGGCTTTTAATCGCAGTTGCGTTGGAATTGCAGGAAATTTCTTTTGCTGCCATAGAAGACATACGTTTCCGCCCTACTACATTCTTCAAGCGTGAAACTTGGGAAAAGGCTGGGTTAGAGGTCGGAGAAATTGTCATCACTTACGAAGGTGGACGACGCTTCCACATGTGTGTCTATCGCCCAAAGTTGGTTGTGGAAAGGCTGCAGGAAGCGCTGGAAGGTTGGAAGCAAAAACAACAAGCAATGCTCATCGGCGAACAAATGAGCGAATCGACAGAAGGGTGAAGGATTTTCAAAACAGATTTGCTGTTCATTTGCCTCTTTTCCTAAAACCCTGCGCCTCCCCAAAAGGTGAATCAAATGGGCACGCTGAAAGATGACCTTGAAAAGTCAAACCTCGGTTTCTACCTGCCTGAGAACCCAAACTACACGATTTTTGACAGCGCACGAGATTCCGTTCGGTTCGCATTGTCTTGCTTAGAGCCGTGTGACGATCATTGGCGAGCGAAAAGCAGTTTCGTTGACCCAGACGGTAACCCTCAAACTTGGCACGATTTCGGGACGCTTGAGGGACCTGGCTGGGCAGCAAATGCTGTCGGTGGTGCGCTGGAAATTTATAGGTTTGGAAAATTCATCGGCGACAAATCCGCAATGGCGACCGCGCTGGGCTTGTTGAAACATGTCCTCAATTGTGGCTTCTTGCGCGACGACGGTTTCATTTTGCCTTACCGCGAGACGATAACCGAACGCTTCGTGCTTAACTTCAAACATAACGATGAATGGTTTTGTCCAGGAAGCATTGCACGAATTGGCTACCAAATGTTGCTTTTTGCTGACGAATTGAACGATGACCAACTTGTAAGGTTACTGACCGAACGGGCTCTTTGGTGTGCGACATGGTTGGCTCAAAATATTCAAAGGTTGTCAAGTGGTTGGTTTCCAAGGCGAGTCACTCCCGAAGGCGAACCTTACCCTTATGCTGCCGAAAGCCGTTCTCTTGACCCAATCTTTGATTGCTCTGGCGACGCAACTCAAATGCTGCAGCTCTGGGTTGAACTTGCAATTCGTGACCTCATCGGAACTTACGGCACTATTGCCGATGTGGTCAATGCGTTCATGGCTTCAGGCGGGTTCTTCGGTAGCGTCAACCATGATACTTACGACCGAAACGAAAATGTCGCTTACGCTTTGGCGTTCCAAACCCTTTTGCAGGCATCACAACTTCTTGAGATGCCTCAGGTTCGTGATTTCGCCTACAATGTCTGTTTGCGTGGGCTTGACAGGTTTAAGATGACTGAAAACCGAAACGGTGTCGCTACGAAAGGTTTACTCTTCATGGAAGACAGTTGGAACACAGCCTACCTTTGGGAGAACGCTGCAGCAGCGTCCGCCTACCTTGACGCTTTCGCCGACACTGGCGATGAAAGGTTTTTGAAGGATGCATTGACAATTTTGCGGGCAGTTGCAAAGCACCATTACGGCGACAAAGGTTTTTTGACCGAAGGTGTTGATTGGGACAATGTTGTCGGCAGTCAACACCACATTGATGGTGCCGAGTTCGGCGCAATTAGCTACACTGAGCCGCTGCTTAACAACCTTCACATTGTTGAACCAACTCTCAACTATCTGGAACGATGGGCAAACAAGAAACGACAGCCTGATGGTAGCACCGAACTTTACGACCACGAAGGCAACCTGATTGCAATTTTGCCTACTAACTTGGAGAAACCCAATTTTACGGATTCAGCAAAGCCTTGACAATTTCTGGTGCTTCCCCTCGCGCCAGTTTCCAGAAAACCTCAACACCTCCCTCAAGGGGGAACTCGCTAACCATTTTGTCAACTGCGATTTTACCTGCAGCGATAAGTCGGAGTGCAGTGGCAAAGTCGGTATCAGTATAAGCGCTACTACCCTTAATGACCTTTTCGCCATAAATGACTTGCATCCCCGGCACAGTTGTTTCATCCTCATGCAAACCCACCCACATTACAGTGCCCATCGGGTGAACGGATTCAACAGCGAGCCTTCGGGTGATTGAGCGACCGACGGCATCAAGGGCGAGGTCAAATCCCAAACCGTCGGTCATTTCTTTCCCTTTCGCCAACACATCTTCCACTTTGGGGTTGATCACCACATCAGCAAATTGTTTTGCGATTTCAATGCGCTGAGGGATGATTTCAACGATTGCGACGAAAGTTGCTCCGAAGGCTTTAGCAACTTGAGCACAAACCAACCCAATCGGTCCTGCGCCAAACACGATCACTCCTTCTGGCAAAACAGTTTGAGAGAGCCTGACAGCGTGGACGGCATTTGCCACAGGTTCAACCAAAGCGCCTTCTCGTGTTGTCATGTTTTCAGGCAAAGGATGACAATTTTCTGCGGGTGCGACGACGAACTCGGCGAAAGCGCCGGGAAGTTGCATGCTAAGTAACTTTCTTCGTTCGCACAAATTCGGTCGTCCTTGCTGACACCATCGGCATTTCCAACAAGCGACTATGGGGTTGACAGAGACTTTTTGACCAACTGTCAAGCCTGTTACGCCCTCGCCTAATTCAACGATCGTTCCTGCAAATTCGTGTCCCATGATTAGAGGTGGTTTTCGGCGTGGATGTCTTTGGACCACGCATTCAATTTCTGAACCGCAAATTCCCACATGCCCAACTTTTATTAGCACTTCACCTAAAGACGGTCTTGGCTCAGGCACATCAACTAACTCTAACCTTTCCCAATCCGAATACAAAATCGCCTTCATCGCTATCACCTTCTTCCTCAACGGTCAAACTGGATTTTAACGATTTTAGCATTGCATTGTGAAACGAAATCAGATGCACGAGCTCAAGGTGCAGGACCAGTTTAAAATTTCACCCGCCAAACTTTCACTTTTTCGTCCCTGCTCGCTGATGCGAGGGAATTGCCTGAAGGGGCAAATGCCAGTGCGATAGCCCCATTTCGTCCCTGCTCCTTTTGTCAAAAGCAATTGCCAATCTTTGACTCATCAAACCCTAAATCTATCGTCCATGCTTTGTGAGCCTGCAAATTTCCCGTCGTGGTTAAATGCGACGGCAAGAATTTCCCTTTGATGCCATCCCTCTAATCGCTTGACCAAACTTTGGCTAACAGTATCCCAAACTGCCAAAGTCGTGTCTTCGCTTCCCAAGAGTGAGGGAGCACTTGCAAGACGGAGTGCCGAACCTTTTAGAAGCATCACTTTAATGGTAACAACACTGGCAGAGCATTTGAAACGACTTTGACGGTCACGGGTGTCGGTGGAGTCAATTCGCCGTCCATCTGAGTTGGAACTGGCGGATCGGAAACAATGTGGGCGGAGCGAATTTGAGTGACAACGACATCTGGATGATGCATGTGCCATCCAAGTAAACCTAACATGGCAAACCGAAAATAGTCAGCTTTGCTGTGAGAAGGCAAAATGCACAAGTCCAACAAACCGTCATCGGGTTTAGCATCGGGTGTCACTTTGACGCCACCGTAGTCAGGCAAGTTGCTGATTAAGACGAGCCATGCGTCTTTCTCCCAAACTCGTTTAGTCCCATCTGCCAGTTCCACTTCCACCTTTAACGAAGACCACCTGTAATGCAGGCTGTGACGCAATGCTTGCAGGAAATAGACAAGTTTGCCCAGCAACCTTTTTTGCGGTTTGCTGACTGTCTCCATCTGAGCGACGACATAAGCGTCAAATCCGACGCCGAGGCTGCAATGGAAAATTTGACTGTGAGCCTCACCGACATCTAACCAATGAACTTGCCCATTGAGCAGTTTCTCCAAAGCATCAAGGGGGTTATCGGGTATTTTCATGTTCGCTGCGAAGACATTTCCCGTCCCGATTGGAATTAGCCCGATGGGAGTTGACTTACTGCTTTGCCACAAACCATTAATGGCGTCATGGAAAACTCCGTCCCCACCTGCCACAAGGATAAGATCTGCTTTGCTTTCCTTAACAGCGTGCATTGCATCCCCTTGACGCTCTGTCAATACAGTTTGAACCTTCCATCCCCGCTGTTTCAACGCATTTTCCAAACGGGACATCCATTTTTGTCCTTTCCCGCCACCTGCATGCGGGTTAACGACCAGAAGCACAGATTTTCCTTCCCCCATTTTGGGTCCCATCACTTGACATTTTAACCAATTTCTCCTTCGCGTTCAATCCTCTGAATTGACAGCGCTTTCCCCGTTTTAATGTTCGCTTCTATTAACACAGCACAAAGTTTCACCTTTCCCGTCGCCACTTCAAATTTTGTGGGCAATTTAGTGACGAAGTGATACAGCACCTCGTTAACCCTCATTCCGATCACACTTTCAACCGCTCCCGTCATTCCCACATCGGTTATGAAAGCCGTTCCTTTGGACATCAACCTTTCGTCGGCGGTTGCGACATGAGTGTGAGTGCCAATCACTGCTGTCACTCGTCCATCGGCGTAGTAAGCGAAAGCCTGTTTTTCGCTGGTCGCCTCAGCGTGAAAATCCACAACGATCAAGGGGGTTTTGGGGTGAATTTGTTCCAAAACTTTGTCAAGGGTTTTGAATGGGCAGTCCAGAATTGGCTTCATGAAAACTTGCCCCATGATGTTGACAACTGCTACGCTGACTGGTTTATTTTTCACGAGCAAAACGCACCAACCACAGCCCGGCGTTTCAGGGGGGAAGTTAGCCGGGCGCAAAACCCTGTTCTCACGGGAAAGAAGTTGCAGTGCTTCTTTTTGCTTCCAAACATGGTTGCCAGTCGTCAAACAATCAACACCAGCATCAAGCAATTCTTTTGCTGTGCCCTCAGTAATTCCAATTCCACCCGCTGCATTTTCGCCATTAGCGATGACAAAGTCAATTGCCAATTCCTTCCGCAATGTCGGTAACCATTTCCGAACAACGTGCCGTCCGGGACGACCGATGATGTCCCCGATGAACAAAATCCGAACCGTCTCTGTCACTTCAAAAACCCCTTTCCTGCAAGTTTAACCAATTTGCGGTTATGGGCAAAGCACTGGTTGTCATCCCCATTCAGTTTGACTTGACAAAAACAGCGCTAACTCTTTCTACTACTCGCTTTGAATTTGAATCAGGTGAAACTTAACATGAGAAGTTGCTGTGCAAAAATTTAACGGCGCTTTCTCGCAAAAGCCACATCAGATTGAAGGGGTGAAAGGGCTTGATTATCGCTACTTGGCTTAGAGAGCGGACAATGGTGGAACGGATAGTTGCGATGGGTATAGCCAACCTGGTACTCATCGCTTGCTCACAAGTTCGCATACCTTTGCCATTCACACCTGTCCCAATTACAGGACAAACTTTCGGTGTGTTGGTGCTCGGTGCCCTTTTGGGCAGCCGTTACGGAACATCGGTCGTCATTGCATATGTGCTTCAAGGGCTTATCGGTTTGCCAGTTTTTGCTGGTTGGAAAGGCGGAATCGCTGTTGTGTTTGGTCCCACTGGCGGCTACATAGTTGGCTTCATCTTCGCAGCCTTTGTCGTCGGTTGGCTGCTTGAGCGTAGTTGGTCTCGCCGACTGGATTTAACATTTGCAGCCTTGCTCATCGGCAACGCCGTAATTTACGCTTTTGGGCTTCCTTGGCTCGCCCTTTTTGTCGGCTGGGATCAAGTTTTGCAGATGGGGTTAATCCCGTTCTTGCCGGGCGATTTGGTGAAGTTGTTGATGGCAACATTTACTGTCAAGGCTTTGTGTCGCGGTAAGTAGCAGTTCGGCTTTCAAATTAAGCGACGACGCAAGATTTCGTAAAGCACAATGCCAGTTGCGACGGCAACATTTAACGACTCTGCCTTGCCGATCATCGGGATGGTAACCAACAAATCGGATACTTTTAGGGCTTCTGGAGAGAGACCCCGTGCTTCATTACCGACGACCACAGCGACTCGTTCTGCAAATTGCGTTTCAAAGAGGTTCGTCCCATCTTGCGGGACTGCTGCTATGATTTGAAACCCATTTACTTTCAACCAATCAGCTGCTTCCCCAATTGAATTGACAGATACAACGGGTACATGAAGTAAACTTCCCGCACTCGCTCGCACTGCTTTGGGTGCGTAGGGGTCAGCAGTTCCTTTCGTGTAAAGGACAGTGAAAGCGCCAACTGCGTCAGCGATGCGAATTATCGCACCAACATTGCTTGGATCTTGCAAACCCTCAAGCACGACAACCGTTGCGACAGTTGGGACTTTCAAACCCTCAATTTGCCCTTTGTGCGGTTGCCGAACTGCTGCGAGTGCACCTTGTGGGGTTTCTGTGGCAACGATTTCATTGAACAGCGCAGGAGCCATTAACGAGACGGGAATGCGCTTTTTATGAGCCTTCAAAACTATCCCTTGACCTCGTTCTGTTTCCGCAAATTCTGGGGTCAACACGATCGACAAAATAACCTGTGCTTCGTCTTCTAACACTTCTTCAACGAAGGTTGCTCCTTCAAGCAGGAAGGCACCGCGCTTTTTGCGGGTGCGTGGTTCTGTCAATGTTTTCAGGAAGCGGTAGAGGTCATTTTGGCGACTTGTGATGAGCTGAGGCAGCATTTTTGAAAACCCTCGCTAAATTGCCCCTGCCGCTTTCAACCGAGCCATTGCCCTCTCTTTCGCTTTTCTAGCTCTTTCTCGGTCAATGTTTGGGTCTTGAAAATTGCGCAACCGTTGAAGGGCTCGTTCAAGGGCTCTTTTTGCTCGCTCAACATCAATCTCCTCATCAAGTTCGGCAGTGTCGCACAAAATGATTGCTTTATTGTCAGCAACTTCCATGAACCCGCCAGTAGTTGAAATCCGAACCTCTACGTCGTTAGCGAGCCTAATTGTGATGACACCAATTCGCAACGCTGCAACCATCGGGGCGTGTAAGGCCATCACGCCTAAACTCCCTTCCCATGCCGGAACTGTCAACGAAACGACTTGGTCAGATGAAAACAAAACTCTCTCAGGCGTGACGACCTCAACCGAGAATGTCCGCGCCATCTCTCATCACCGTGCACAAAATTTTGACACAAGTGAAGTTCAGCGAAAATGTATTTGGTGTTGAAGTAACTGGGTCAGACTTCTTTAGCGTAAACGAACAATTCACCCGCATGGAGCACATGGAAATGTTGGTTGCGAGCATTATGGTAAAGCCAATCAGCGAAACGAGCAAAGTTTTCGCTGTTGTGAGGGAACATATCCCAATGCGTCGGGATGACTAACTTCACGCCAGCATTCACCGCCAATTGCGCTGCCTCCCAAAATGTCAAGTTGCCGATGATGTTGCGTTTCTCTCGGTAGTAATCGCGACCGTTGATGGGCAAGAAAGCAATGTCTGGTTCAAACTGGCGAATTCGTTCCTCCATGCCGTCGTAAAGGATAGTGTCACCTGCATGATAAATCTTCACGCCGTTGAGGGTGATGCAATAGCCCAAGTAAGACGGAAATTCGGGCTTACCGTCAACCTCGTCAAAGCCGTAATGTGCTGAAGGAATTGCGTAAAATTTGAGAGCACCGAAATCAAACTGCTGACCGACAGGCGGTTGAATTATGCGATCTTCGGAGACGCCACATTCGCGCAAAACTTGGTGACAGTTTAAAGGAGCGATAAATTTCGCTTTCGGCGATGCTTTCGCTATACCACGAACTGCTATGGGGTCAAGATGGTCAATGTGAATGTGAGTGTGAAAAACAAAGTTTGCATGAGTGATTTCTTCTGGTCGGATGAGGATTGGCACTGCCCTTCTACCCTCGCCTGACAGATAAGGGTCAATGTAGACGATGTAACCTCCACCTTTCAACACGACGCCCGTTTGCCCCAAGCCCCAAATCGCAACCACGTTATTAGGCGAAACGAACCGCTCAATCCTTTCCTTCAAAGTCAAGGCAGGCACCTCCATTGGCATTTTGTTGAAAATTCTGCAACATCTTTTCGTGGCGTGGGCACAAATCATATTCGCCATCCAATTGAGCGTGGAGCATCTCTTCCTGCCAATGAGCGTTGTAAAGGCGGCAGTCTTTGTCATCGCAAAAGGCTTCACCGAACAAAGTGTAGAAAACTGCCTGCAACGCATAACCTTTTGCCACTTCCGTCAGTCGTTCATCGTTGGGCAGCAAACAACGGTCCTTCAATTCCGCTGCCAAAACGGGAGACATTGCATCCAAACCCATAACCCGAAATTGCTCTCGTGCGATGTAAAATTCTCTCGGCTTTGCAGGCGCTTCAACTAAACCCGTTGTGGAAACGATGGCTGGATAGCCTAAAAGCACCGTCCTCAGGTGATAGCGTCGGTCGCTCTCATCAAAAGTCGCCAGAAGTTGGTTGGTAAAAACGATGGGCAACCCCCAGCGGTTCATTTCCCTTCGGTCAAAGAGACTTGACAATAACTCTTGCACCATAAAGCCATCGTAAATTACGCCTTTCGCTTCACCCCGTTGAGTTAATCTTCGTCGCTCGTAAGCGATTTCGCCGTAAAGGGGTTCACGCTCAATCACGGGTTGATATGGGTCGTGAACACGCGCCTTAGCAAACCCGACGGCAAGTCGCTGCAGTAAATTGTCCCTTTCGCTTTCAGGCAACATTGTCAACTTCTCATGAACCAACTCGCCATGCTTGACAATTTCGGCGTTCGGTAATTTCGCTTGCAGGTAATCGGCGACCTCGCTCAGTCTGAAGGTTGGCGTGAACGGGTCGTCATATAGGTCGCAGCGAAAAAGTTTTCGGTCAAACAATAACATCAAACACAGCCTCCTCTTGTGTTTCCCGTGCGTCAAATTCCACAGCAAAAATTTTGAACCAGAAGTTCAATGAGCGACAAAATTTGTGGTCGGTGAAGGAAGGATGGACAGTAGTCGTTTGATGTTACCTTTACGCCCGTTGTCGTTTCACAATTATCGTCTTTTCTTTTTTGGGCAACTGATTTCGCTTATGGGAACATGGATGCAGTCAGTTGCTCAACAGTGGCTCGTCTACAGGCTTACAGGCTCAGCAGCGCTTTTGGGAGTAGTCGGATTTCTCGGTCAAATCCCTATGCTCTTACTCACACCCCTTGGGGGCGTTCTCGCTGACCGTTACCCAAAGCGTAGCATTGTCGTTGCGACGCAATTTTCGTTCATGCTGCTTGCTTTCGCTTTCGCCTTGCTAACTTTAACGAACAACATCCGTGTTTGGCACATTCTTTCTCTTGCATTTTTGTTCGGGATTGTCAATGCTGCTGATGTCCCTGCACGGCAATCCCTTGTGCCTGAACTCGTCCCGAGAGATGTTCTGGTCAACACGATTGCCCTCAATTCAGCCATGTTTAACCTCGCAAGGATTATCGGACCGGCAGTTGCTGGAATTCTGGTCGCTGCGATCGGTGAAGGGTGGTGCTTTTTTGCCAATGCTGTGAGTTACTTCGCTGTCATAGCAGGACTGCTGATGATGGATTTACCGAACACAGCGAACGGGAACTCACAAATATCGCCAATTGAGCACTTGCTTGAGGGCTTCCGTTTCGTCACCCGCACCAGTCCCATTCGTGAAATCCTGATGCTTCTCGGACTTGTCAGCGTGATGGGTATGTCCTACACAGTTTTGATGCCAATCTTCGCTGATAAAATTTTGCACGCTGGTCCGAAAGGTTTGGGGATTTTGATGGCTGCGTCGGGGATTGGTGCATTTAAAGGGGCATTGATTTTGGCGATGAAGAGAGGTGTTAGTGGATTAGGGAAGAGAGTTGCTTTCGGCGCAATTGGTTTCGGAGTTTGCCTCATCATCTTTTCACACTCACGAAATTTCGGACTTTCTGCCCTTTTGCTTGCGCTCGCTGGGTTTTTCATGGTCACCCAAATGGCTTCATCAAACACGCTCCTTCAAACCCTTTCCCCTGACGAACTTCGCGGTCGTGTCATGTCAGTTTACGCAATGATGTTCATGGGCATGGCTCCTTTCGGTTCTCTGCTTGCAGGGGGGGTAGCCCATTGGTTCGGTGCTAAAGTTGCGGTTTCTATGGGTGGAGTCGCTTGCATTGTTGGTGGGTTGCTTTTTGCAAAGAAAATTCACCAATTGCGCACTTTTGAAAAGTGATTGGCTCAATCAATTGATACTGCTGAAAACGATAGGCCGTGATTGCTGGCGGGTAAGTGCTTATTCGCCAATCAATCCTATTGCTGCACCTGCGATTGCGAGCGCCCAAGCGAGGTCGTGCTCAACCCGCTTGTATTCCCGCTCTTTTTGCAACGGCAATGGCAATTTGGCGGCATATTGCGGGATGAAAGTGATGCGAACTTCATCGCCGATTCGGATTTGCGAACCTGGCAAAACTTTCTCTAAAGCCACAAGGCTGCTGCCAATATCAACCTCAACGACCTTACCTTCAGCAACTGGTTTGCCCTTTTGCAAAATCACAACTTCAGACCCGACCTTAAGCCCGCTCGTCATGTCCAGACTGATTCTCACTGTGCGTTCGTAAAACTGGTCTCGGTCCTTGTAACGGGTTGCAGGCAAGATAGCGTAAACTGGTGGCAGTAAAACTTGACCTTTCAAAGCGACAACGGTGCTCAATTGCTTTGCGACCTCAACAGCCGCTGCAGCGACGGCTTTTGCTATAGCTCGTCCTTCCGCTGGGTCATCGCCTTTGCCTTCGGCTTTGGCTTTGAAGGCAATCTGGGGCATTTTCGCTGGCACAAGTGTTGCTTCTAAAACTACTGACACCTTCGGATCACCTTTAGGCTTGACTACGGACACGTTCTTGACAATGGCTTGGGCAGCGGCGAGGGTTTGAGATTCCTTTGCGATTTTTGCCAACGATTGGTTGTCTGCTGGCACAGTGATTTTTTCACGGGCATCAAGGACGGAGAAAATTTGGGCTTCACTCAACGCTTTCATCAAAGCATCGCCAACTTGGCTTTTGAACACTGCACCGCCGTAACCGCTTTCGTCACCAACTCCCAAAAAGGCTACAGAAATCGGCTTTTGCGCCGAAGCGATTGCGAGGCTGAAAAGCAAAACTCCCACCGACTCCAAGCAAATTCTCTTCATTTCTCTCACCCCCAATTGACTCGCTTTGGCTGCCTCTAATGCTATCTGTCGCTAAAATTTTGATGACAGTTGAGACGAGTTGGCAATGAGGAGGTCTCAGAGTTAGCCAATGTCCGAAAAGTTCATAGTCATTCACAATGAATGGGGACGACATTGGTCTGGTGGAACGCAGCAAGTTGCCTTGCTTCTGGAAGGTCTTGCACAGAGGGGAGTCAACAACTACCTTGTCTGTCAAGAGGGGTCAATGCTTGCTGAACGGATGAAAGGTAAAGTGCCGTTAAAGACCTTTGACCTGCGTGGAGAGGGCGATTTGCGAACTTGGTGGAATTTCTTTCGTTGGCTTAAAGTTTTTCGTGAGCGTCAGTCTGCCCTTGACCACACTTTACTTGTCCATGTCCACAGCCGAAGAGGTGCTTTGCCCACACTTTTCATTGCAAGGAAACTCAATTTGCCCACTGTGCTTCATTGGCGTGTTGCTGCACCAGTTCGTTTCCCATTGAAGTTCGTTGATGCCGTCATTGCCGTCTCCTATGCAGCGGCACAGCAGGTGCTTAAAGGAGGGGTGCCGACGGAAAAAGTAGTAGTTGTGCGAAGCTGTATTGACACAAAGTTTTTTGAACCAACAGATGGGGCTCGTGAGCAAATGCGGGAACACTGGGAGATAAAAAGTGACGAGTTCGTTATCGCTGCCGCTGGGCGCTTGGTAAAGGGCAAAGGCTATGATGTGCTTTTACGAGCACTTTCCCAACTACCCCCTTCAGACCGTCCTCTCTTGCTGTTAGCAGGTGATGGCAGCGAGCGCCAACAATTGGAGAACTTGTCAACCGAATTGGGCATATCGGAGCAGGTGAGGTTTTTGGATTTTCAAACCGATGTCAGACCCGTTTTGTGGGCAGCGGATGTTTTCGTCCATGTCCCAACTAACTTCCCAGAGGGGACGCCAAACGCAATTTTGGAGGCAATGGCTTCGGGATTGCCCGTTATCGCTTCAAAGGTTGGCGGCATACCTGAAGTTGTGAGAGACAATGAAACTGGGTTAATTGTTCCGCCAAGAGACCAAGAATCGCTCGCAGAGGCAATCAAGAAGTTGCAACAAGACAAACCTTTAAGGGAGCAACTTGGCAAACAGGCTCAAGCGTGGGTTCAAGAGCACCATGATACCCACCAATTACCTGAACGAGTGCTCAAAGTTTACAATCAAATCATAGCGGCAAAACTTTGAATTCCTTGGAATGGTTCATAGCATCGGTTAGGTCGCAATGTTTGCAATAAGGCTCAAAGCGCTTGAAAGAACAGTTATCGCTGCAAGACTGTGTGGGACAGGGGAAACCAACGGCTAAGGAGGACAAAATCATTGTGCGTGTGTTTCATATTGACAGCGGCAAATTTTGGCGTGGTAGCCAAAAACAGATTTGGTTGCTGAGTAAGGCTCAAGTGAAGCAGGGGCTGAAATGTTGGGTTGTGGGTCGTCCTAACTCGCCTTTGCTCAGTCAGTGTCAAGGAGTGAACATACCGACCTTGGGTGTAAAGGTGCGATTTGAGGTTGACCCTATTGCCTTCGTGAATTACCTTCGTGCTTTTTCTCAGTTTCGTCCAACAGTTGTCAATATCCATTGCTCACGCGCTCACCTTCCAGCAGGGTGGGCAGCGAAGTTGGCAAAAGTTCCCTTAGTTCTGCTCTGGAGGTGGCTTGACAATCCTATCAGAAACCTTTGGCAGCGATGGAAGTACCAGCAGGGATATGACGCAGTTATGACGATTTCACGGAGAGTGGCACAAGTTCTTCAAGAAGGAGGTATCCCCCCGCAGAAAATCCATCTCGTTCATATCGCAATTGACCCAAGCGAGCATTCAGTTTACGAACGAAGTTTTGCCAGAGCACAGTTGGGAATTCAAGACAACGGGCTGCCAGTTATCGGCACGGTCGCTTTTCTCGTCCCCCGCAAAAGGGTTGACACTCTCTTGCACGCTTTTAAAGCCCTTCAGGAATGCATCCGTGCACATTTGGTCATCGTTGGTGATGGACCAGACCGAGCGAGATTGGAAAGGGTTGCAAAGGAACTCGGGATTTGGACGGCGACAAGGTTCGTTGGCTATCGCATGGGCGCTTCTGCTTTAATGTCAGTGTTTGATGTTTTTGTCGTAACTTCAATCCGCGATGCTGCCCCTATCGTTCTACTTGAAGCGGGGTTGGCTAAAGTGCCAATTGTGGCGTCAAACGCTGGGGGCATTCCTGAATACTTGCGCAACGGTGAGACAGGTTTACTTTTCCAGCCTGAAAATGCTCATGACTTGGCAGGTAAAATTGAAATGTTGTTGAAGAACGAAGGGCTCGCCCGCTCGTTGGCTGAGAAGCATTATCAGTTCGTATTAACCCAATGCACAGTTGCTCACCTTGCAGAAAAGGTTCACGAACTTTACAAGATGTTGCTTCAGATTTATGGACGGTGACCTTTCGTGAGTGTCTCTGCCGTAGTCCTTACCAGAAATGAAGCAATGAATATTGAGAGGTGCTTGCGAAGTATTCAATGGGTTGATGAGATCGTAGTCGTAGATGCCGAAAGCACGGATGGGACACCCCAAATTGCGAAAAAATTTGGCGCAAAAGTTATCACCCATCCTTGGGAAGGTGGTGGCAGGCAGGCTGACTTCGCAATTTCTCAAGCCAATGGTGATTGGATTTTGGTAGTTGACGCCGATGAGGAAGTATCACCACAACTTGCGAAGGCAATCCGAGAGGCGGTTTCCGAAAAACAATCGTTCGTTGCATATGAAGTGCTAAGGATTGAAAGGGTGCTTGGGCGTTGGCTTAAGCATGGGGGCTTTTACCCTCACTATGAACTTCGGCTTTTCAAGCGAGGTCATGTTCGTCATGAACTGAGACCCGTTCACAGGAAAGCCCATGCCAACGGACCTATCGGGAAGTTAAACGCCCCACTCTTCCACTACACTGCCGAGGACTTCGCTGAATGGTGGTTGAGGAATTTGAAGCGGGCGAAAATTGAAGCGGAATGGGATTTCATTAACGGCAAGGGATTTAGTCCCACCGCAGTTTTGGATGCCTTTTGGAAATTCTTCCGCCGCTTCTTCATCAAAGCTGGCTTCTTGGATGGCTGGGCTGGATTTTTCGCTTGCTCAGAACGAGCATTCTACATAATTGTCAAGCAAGCCTGCTTGCTTGAACTGCAACGGGGTATTCGTAAGCCCTCAAGTTGGGATAAACCTTACAAGTGAGGCGAAATAAATGCTACCTCTAAACTCACAAACTGAGTGGGCATCTTGTGATCTGTGCGATGCCAACGATTGGGAAACTCTTTTTGCCGGACAAGACAGAAGGCACGGTGTCCCTGGTGAATTTGGTGTCGCTAAATGCCGAAACTGCGGTCATTTACAAACTAATCCTCGTCCCACTGGCAACACCATCCACATTTACTATCCCGAAACTTACTCCGCTCACTCGCTATCATGTGGTCGGGTTAATCGCTCCCTTCGTGATTTGAAGTTGATGAAATTTGCGCGGAAAATTGGTTTTCTGGGAAAACTGTTTTTGCCGATTGCCACCTACCGTTTTCGCTCCCTTGTGCCTTCGTGGCTGAACAAGGAACAAGGCTTACTGCTGGAAATAGGTTGCGGTGTGGGATGGTTTTGTGGGTTGGCAACTGCGATGGGATGGCAACCTGTGGGCTTAGACATCAGTGTCAATGCATGTCAAAGAGCAAAAGGGATGTGGGGCATAACCGCAATTTGCAGCGATAGCCTTCCACTGCCTTTCAAACCACAGACTTTCCACTTAGTTGTGCTTCGGCACACACTGGAACATTTGTTCTCTCCCAAGCAGGTCTTGAAGGAGGTCCATCGGGTTTTGAGGGATAGTGGATGGGTCGCTTTAGAGGTTCCGAATGCAAACTCGTTAGGTCGCAAAGTTTTTGGGGAAAGATGGGACACTTTGGATTTGCCTCGCCACCTTCACCACTTCACTCCGGAAACCGTGAAGAAAATTCTTGAACGGGCAGGGTTTCAAAACATCAAGGTCATCAGCACCCGCTACAAACCGTTCCTTTTAGCGAAGCACTTGCTCCCTCAAAAACATCCCCTCGCTAAATTGGGAAGATCTCTCTTGGGGTTGCCTACATGGGTTCTTCTGCCGCTGGTGAAGGTTCGGCAAGAAGGTGAAATGCTGAGAGGGTGGGCTCAAAAATGAGGGATGATCCCTTCTCAAGACTTGACATTTGCTTCATGGAGGAACTTCCACAAGGCTTCTGCAGCCTTTCTGGTCATGCTGGGGACTTTCGCTAACTCATCAACCGATGCCCTCATCATTACTTCAAGAGAGCCAAAGTGCTGAAGCAATGCTTTTTTGCGAGCCGGACCAATTCCCGGTGCTTCGTCCAAAATCGTTCGTAGGGCTTTTTGGGTTAGCCTTTTGCGATGGAACTTGACTGCCAATCGGTGCGCTTCGTCGCGAATCCTTTGAAGTAAATGCAACGCTGGGCTATTGAAAGGTAGAGCAATTGGCGCTTCGGAGTCAGGCACATAAAGCAGTTCATGTTCTTTCGCTAACGCAGCAACGGGGATGTCCAAGTTGAACTCGTTGAGAACTTTGAGGGCAATTGAAAGTTGTCCCTTGCCACCATCAACCAAAAGCAAGTCAGGCAAATCAGCAAATTTAGGGTCGCCTTCAAGGTAGTGCTTGAATCGCCTTGTCAAGACCTCTCGCATTGCCGCATAGTCGTCAGGCCGTGGTTTACCCGTTGTTTCGTCAACGACCCATGCGCCTTTAATTTTGAATTTGCGGTATTCGCTCTTTTCGGGTTTGCCGTCAACAAAAACAACCATTGAACCTACGGTTTCAACGCCCATCGTGGTTGAAATGTCGTAGCATTCAATTCGCCTCGGCGGTGTTGACAAATTTAAATGCGATTGGAGCGACTTGACAGCATATTCACGGGAAAGTTTTTCCTGTTCCTCGCGCAGCAACTCTTCCTTGAGGGCTTGTTTGGCGTTTCGTTCGGCGATGTCAAGTAAATCCCTCAAAACCCAACTTCGCGCTGTTCGGACAGAAACAGGTTCGCCTCGTTTTTCACTCAACCATTCAGCAATCAAATTGGCATCTTCCAATTCCACAGGCAGCAAAACGATTTTGGGGACCGACACACCTGACGAATACCGCTGCTTTACGAAAGCACCCAAAACTTCCGCAGCGCTTTGTCCCTCGTTTACGCGCAAGACAAAATGCTGGTTGCCGAGTAACATTCCCCCTCGCACGAGCAACATCTGCACGCAACCCAATCCCATTTCACTGGCGAAAGCGTAGGCGTCAATATCCTCACGAACTGGCAAATGAACTGCTTGTCTTTCGGTGACAGTCCGAATTGCTTGGATTTGGTCGCGAATTTTCGCTGCTTTTTCAAATTCCTCTCGCCCCGCTGCTTCCCACATTGCTTGCTCAAGTTGCTTTATGACTTCGTTTGCCTTTCCTTCCAGAAATTCGCACAGTCTTTTTGAGGCATCCCGATAATCATTCGGGCTAATTGCAGCGATACATGGACCGGAGCAGCGATGCAAATGGTATTCAAGACAGGCCCTCGGCAGCAACTTGTTCGTGTCACGCCAAGGGCAACCGCTCTTGCGCTTTTCATTGATGACTGTAAGGGTTCGGATACCAAAAATGCGCTTCATCAATTCAACCGTTTCACGCAAAGCCTTACCGTCAGGGTATGGACCGAAGTAACGAGCACCGTCTTCTTTGGGTTGGCGCGTTATCACAAGGGCTGGGAAAGGTTCGTTGATGGTGACCTTCAAAAACGGGTAGGCTTTATCATCTTTGAAGCGGATGTTGAAGGGTGGTCGGTGCAACTTGATGAGATTGCATTCCAAAATTAGGGCTTCCTTCTCGCTTCGGGTTGTCAAGACCTCAATATCGGCAATTTTCGCTATCATTTCCCGAAGCCAAGGGCGAGTGGCATCCTCGCCGTAAAAGTAAGAACGAACTCTGCTCCGCAAATTGACAGCCTTTCCAGTGTAAAGCACTCGCCCACGCCTGTCCTTGAACAAGTAAACCCCTGGCCCTTTGGGTAAAGTTGAGAGTTTTTCTGTCAAGGGCACAAATTGCTCCCGCATAACTCAAAACACCAGATGCATTATGCAACAATTCCAATGAAGTTCAAGGGCAGTGCTTTAACTGCGAGTTCCCTTCTGCCCGTAATATGATGTCGGTCCGTGCTTCCGGAAAAAGTGTTTGTCAAGCAGCGACTTTGGAATTGGTTCAATTTGAGGGTTAATGGCTAAGGTGAACAAGGCAAGTTTGGCAACTTCCTCAAGGACAAGGGCATTTTCAAGTGCTTTCATCGGGTCGCTGCCCCAGGTGAAAACGCCGTGATAGGGGACAAGGACTGCTGGCATCTCGTCAGGGTCTATCTGGCGTCCACGAAAGCATTCAACGATGACCTTGCCCGTGTTGAGTTCGTAGTTTTCAGCAATTTCGTCTGAAGTGAGCAGGCGAGTTAGCGGAACTGTGCCGTAAAAGTAGTCAGCATGAGTTGTTCCAAGGCAAGGTAATTCTTTGCAAGCCTGAGCCCAAGCAGTCGCATAGGGTGAGTGGGTATGAACAACGCCCCCGATTGTCGGAAACTCACGGTATAGCAACAAATGAGTCGGAGTATCCGATGAGGGTCGCAAGTTGCCCTCAACAACTTCCCCTGTTTCCAATGATATCACAGCGATATCTTCTGGCTTGAGTTGGTCGTATTCAACACCGCTTGGCTTTATCGCCATCACACCTTCATTTCTGTCAACCCCGCTAACATTGCCCCAAGTCAAAATCACAAGCCCACTTTCACCGAGTTTGCGGTTAGCAAGGCAAAGGATTTCTCGCAATTCACGGAACTTCACGTCTCACCAACCCTCACTTTGTCACGAATGTCGAGGAGTTCCTTCATCAGGTCGTAAAGGTTGTCGGTGTAGTTTTGAGTGCCGAAGATGTCGTGGAGTCTTCGGTAGAGCCTATAGAGGCGGTCGTAGATTTTGACATGGCGTTGAATGGGTTCATACTTTTCGTCTCTAATTCCCGTCATCTTTTCCAAAGCCTCTTGGAAGTTATCGTAGCCGCCATTTTCCTTGCCAGCGACGACGGCGCCAGCAATGGCTGCTCCAAGGGCACAAGTTTGACTGCTGCTTGCGATTTCAATGGTTCGGTTCAAGACATCAGCGTAGATTTGCATAACGAGCGGGTTCTTCTCTGGGATACCGCCACAGGCGATAATCCTGTTGATTTTCACGCCATACTCTTCAAATCGCTCCATGATGACCCTCGCTCCGAAGGCAGTCGCTTCAATCAAGGCTCGGTAAATTTCTGCAGGTTCTGAGTGAAGTGTCAATCCAACAATCAATCCTGTTAGCCTTTGGTCAACGAGGATTGTCCTGTTGCCGTTATGCCAGTCAAGGGCAAGCAAACCGCTTTCTCCAGGGAGCAATTTCTCGGCTTTCTCAGACAAAGCCTCATGTGAACCTTCAATTTCTCCCCAAGGTTTAATTTCACGCACGAACCAGTTGAAGATGTCGCCAACAGCCGATTGACCAGCCTCAAGTCCATGATAGTTGGGCAGGACAGATTCAGGCACGATGCCGCAAAGTCCCGGGATGTCAGGCAGGGGTTCTTCAAGTGGCCATACAGTTATGTCGCAAGTTGATGTCCCAATAATTTTGACAAGGATTTCCGGCGCTACTCCAGAACCGACACCACCAAGGTGAGCATCAAATGCTCCGATGGCGACGGGAATCCCTTCACGAAGCCCCAACTTATCTGCCCACTCTTTTGTCAAGCCTCCAGCCTTGTGACCGATGTGATATGCCTTGTCAGGAAGTGTTTTGCGAACTTTAAGGAGGATTGGGTCAAGGGCAGCGATGAATTCTTCATCGGGGTAACCACCCCAAGATGGATTGAACATGCCTTTATGACCAGCAGCACAAATGCATCGCTTCAAAACCGAAGGATGAGTTGTGCCAGTCAAAAGTGCAGGAATCCAGTCAGCAATTTCAACCCAAGTGTATGCTGCTTCGTAAACTTTCCGTGCAACTTTTGAGCAATGCCAAATTTTCGCCCAGAACCATTCGGATGAATAACGACCTCCATACTTAGCAAGGTAATGAGGTCGTATCTCTGATGCCTTCTGAGTTATCGCTTCCGCTTCAGCAAAAGATGTGTGGTCTTTCCAAAGCCACGCCATCGCATTAGGGTCATCCTTAAACTCGTCGTAGAAAGCAAGAGGCGTTCCGTTCCCGTCAACAGGTAGAGGTGTGCTTCCAGTTGTGTCAACGCCTATACCAATGACATCCTCAGATGAAAAGTCCTTGCAATTTGCTTTCGCTACGGCAATTGCTTCCTTGACGCAATCTTCTAAGCCTTCAACATAATCCCTCGGATCTTGCCTTGCAAGGTGAGGGTCTTTGGGGTCAACGATGACGCCCTCTTCACCGCGTCTGTAATTCCACACACTCGTTGCCACTTCCTCCCCGTCTTCCACACGGACAATGACGGCGCGGACCGAATTCGTCCCAAAGTCCAGTCCAATCGTGAATTTGCTCATAGGCATTACCTCCTTTCCATTCTTCTCCTTTCGTTTCGTCCCACCCAAAAGTTGCGAGGTTGCGACTTCTGGAATTATAGCCCCTTTACCCCAAATGTGCATATGAACTGAACGCTAACTTGAAGTGTGTTTGTGACAGACTTTACATTGCAGCAGTTAGGAGCAACTTTAGTCGCGGCGAATTGTGGTAGGAGCAGCTTTAGCCGCGACGAATAGCGGAAACACAAGTTCGGGGCTAAAGCCCCTCCTACAGTTGATGTT
>FMJZ01116912.1_pt1 | contig 27050 bp, 22 predicted proteins | sample 1987881 | NCBI WGS metagenome assembly FMJZ01 (sample SAMEA4378227, study PRJEB15110) | soil metagenome | biome: soil; feature: Field; material: Soil | place: India | collected 2015-03-11 | depth 0 m
ATCTTTTAAGATCTCTCCTTGTGGGAAGTTAGGTCTGTCAGGTGCAAGTTTTTTAAAATCGCCTTTCACAAGAGAGGGGTTGATATAGAGCATCCTTGATGTCTCTATCTCTCCTGCGTGAGAATCATAACTTGTTTCAATAAAACTAAATACATCATTACTTATTAACTCTAGCTCTGAGAAGTAAAAGATCCTTACATTATGATTGTCTTTTAGGAACTCTTCGCAGGCCTCTATGACAGAGAAGCTATGGAGCTTCCCTGCATGGCCAGAGATAAAAAAAATTGCTTTAAAACCTTGATTCATTAGAGCTCCAAGCAAATCCTTAGTTAATAATCTTAATGTTGTAGGAGATATACCTACAGTTCCTATGTGTTGTTCTGTGCTTCTACAAACACCATAATTGATAGCTGGTGCAATAAAAACATTTGTCTCCTTTTCTACTATACGTAAAATTTCTTCAACTTGGATAGTGTCTGTCCCAAGAGGTAGATGGGGGCCATGTTCTTCTAAAGAGCCTAAAGGTACTATAACAATCGGATGTTTTTTGATGTTTCTTTTTAATTCTGTCATGGTAATGTTGTAAAGACGCATTATAATACCTCCTCAATGATTTTAATAATTTCTCTCTTACCAAATTTATTTAAGGAGGAAAAATATATTGGTTTTAAACTCTCATAATTAATCATTTTATGTCTCAACTCATTTTTTGAGAGTCTATCTATTTTAGAAAAGATTACTCTATATGGTTTCTTTATATGGTTTAACCAATCCATTAATTTAATCTCTTCTTCCTCTGGACCTCTCTGTATATCAATAACAATAAAAACCATTCTTAATTTTTCTGAATAGGTAATATAGCTCTCTACAAGCTCTTTCCATTTAAATATCTCTTCTTTTGACACCTTGGCATAGCCATATCCCGGCAGGTCAGCAAGGACATATCTATCTTCAATGAGAAAAAAGTTTATAGACTTTGTCTTACCAGGAGTCTTGCTGGTATGGGCAATTTTTGAGTTTACAAGAGCATTTATTAGTGATGATTTGCCAACATTAGACCTGCCTGCGAAGGCAAACTCGGGCAAGCTAAAAGCTTTGTAGTCTTTAAAGATATGAATACTTTTTAAAAATTTATATTTACTCATTCGAACTTAATCTCGCCAAGCCCATAAAGATTTATGTATAAAAAGAAGACAAAATCGGAAGGTTCTTTTCTATTTCTAAAATCTAATTTAATACTATAGCAGTTTTTTAAATAATCGAGAATAAGGCCTGTCTCTTTTAAAATATTTTCTTTTATATCAAACCTGCCTAATAATCCAATATTAAGGGTATCCTTAAACTTTTTTGATATGGACATATTTGCAAACTCAGATATGTTAAAACTTTTGTTATAGTTTAGATTGAAATTAAGTATCTCTGATTTGTAATCGCTGTAGAAAAAAAGACTTGTTAGGTCGCCTCTTTTATGATTATAATCTCCTATAAGAGTTAATGTAAGATTTGATAAGAAAGTTCTTAGTTGTATCTTAAGATCAGAAAATCTCTCACTTTGATAATCATCATCTAAAAAATAATCCTGACTAATCTTAAAATTGTATAATAGCTTACCATCATCTTGTTTTATAAAGTCTTCTTCTAAACTTAACTCAACCCTCTTTGATTTATTAAAGAAATCCCTTCTATCGTTTATGAAACTTATGTTGTCGATCTTTATAAAAGGCAAGAAAGATGTAATTTTTAGGCTGTTTCTTGCTATATATATATTATCAATGAGATAGGACATGTGTATTTGTGCCTCTGGATTAATTATAAAGAATGCTCTTTTCTCCTCTTCTTTAAAAAGTTCTTTATAATAAGTGATATCACCATATAGTTTTAATGACAAGTCATAGGTATCTCTTGAGAAGCTATACATCCCATAGGGCGAGATAAAAATTCTTGCAAAATCATCACTTCCCTTATTTAAATAACTTAGAGAAGCATCAATGTTATAAAAGATGTTATTAAATGAGATAGGGAAGGAGACTCTGTTGAGCGTAAAGGATGTAAAATCTCTCTCTTGAAGATTAATGTCGTAGAGATTTAAAAAGTCAAGAGAGTAAAGGGCTCTATAAGATACAGTCTCATAAAAGGCTAAGCTCCTTAAATAGGGAAGACTTTTTAGATATGTGTCATTACTATAATCATAAAAAAAATCAGGCCTATTAATAAGACTTAAGTCAGCCTTAAGTGAGTTATTCTTGCTATGCTTAAAGTTTATAAAAAAGTAGTCTTTTTCTTGATGAAAATTGTTATATAAAGAGATGTTAAATAAACCCTCTTCATTTTTTGAAAGTCTGTAGCGAAACTCATTATCAAAACCAATAGTGTTTTCACTTCTTACTTTAAGGCTTAGGGTATCATCGTAGCTTTCATGGAGAAAGAAATAATATGGCAGTTCCATCATAAAACCGTTTTTTCCAGAGTAACCAAAGGTGGGAAATAAAAAGCCTGATTCCTTTTCTTTTTTTATAGGAACAAGAAAATAGGGGGAATAGACAAGAGGGATATTTGCACCATAGAGAGTAACATTTTTTGCTGTAAGGTAATCTCCTAAAGTAATATCAATATCATTAGCTTTTATATACCATGGTTTATGCTCACCCTCACAGCTACTAATAGTGCCTTTTGAGAGAAAAAAATTATGTTTATCGAAGATAACTATATTCTCGCCGCTAATAAATTTTTGCTTCTTTTTATCTTGAGAGAAATAGAAAAGGTCACCTTTATTAATGTATCCTTCTTTTTTTTTTAGATCGTACTTAAGGCCATCAAACAAACCGAGGAAATCATTGATTAGCTTAAAATTGCCATCAATATATATCATCTCAGTTTTTTTATCATAAAGTATACTATCTGAAAATATGGTATAGCCTTCAAAGTATGAAACAACATTTCCCTTAGCAACATAATAGCCTTGGTCATTATCTACAATAAATTCTTCGGCAGTAATCTCTATCTCTTTTGCATATGTTATATTAGATAAAAATAGAACTTGTAAAAACAAGAAGATAATGATTTTTTTTAACATTTTGAGAGGTATTCCTTTGCTTCTCCAATCCCATATAAAGAGCCTGTAAAGACAGTAGGCGTATTTTCTGAAAGGGCTTTTTGAATTGCAGAGGGTATATCATCAAAAACAAAAAAATTCTCTCTTTTTGAAAAACCTTTTCTTAACTCATCAGCAGAATAGGACCTTTCGTTTTTGTTTGGAGTAAGATATATGTATTGAGAGTAGGGCTTGATACTGTCTATCATCTCATTAATATCTTTATCTTTTAATATATTTAAAATAAAATTAAACTTCTTGTTAGGATAAAAGTTTTTCAAATTATCTATCAAGGCCTTGATGCCGTGAGGATTGTGGGCACCATCGATTATAAATAGAGGCCTTTTTTTTATAATCTCAAAGCGCCCCTCCCATTTAGCATTTGCTATACCCTCCCTTACAGCATCCGTTGAGATTTTAAAACCCTTTGTTTTTAATAACTCAACTGAGGCAAGGGCTAAAGTAGAGTTCATAAACTGGTTAATACCTACAAGATTTTTAAGTTTAAGGTTACTATAGTTATTTTTAATACCTCTGTAATCATAATCAAAAAGACTCTTTCTACGATAATTAAAATCTCTACCTAAAACATAAAGAGGTGCCTGTCTATCTCTGGCTATGGTAGTTATAACTTCTAAGGGACTCTCTTCTGTAACGGCTGTTACTGCAGGCACATCCTTTTTGATAACAGAGCCTTTCTCAAAGGCTATTTTTTCAAGGGTATCACCTAAAAATTCTTTATGTTCCAATCCAACATTTGTAATTATTGTAACAAGAGGATTTAGTACATTTGTTGCATCAAGCCTGCCCCCTAAACCAGCCTCAATAACCGCTATATCAACTCCTTTATCATAAAAATACTGAAAGGCAAGGGCTGTAGTTACCTCAAAGAAAGTATAGGGTCTATCTTTGTGAGGAGATTTTTCAATTCTTCCTTTTATATCAAAGGCGATGCGTTCTATATCTTTATCTGAGATAAATCTTTTGTTTATTTTAATTCGTTCGTTGAATTTTATAAGATGAGGAGATGTGTAGACACCAACCTTATATCCTGCTGATAAAAGGATATTAGAAAGAAAAGATGCCGTTGAACCTTTTCCATTGGTGCCCACTATGTGAATAGTTTTAATCTTTTTTTCAGGGTTACCAAGAAGAGATAATAATATCTCTATATTTTCTAAACCTAAAAGAATACCGTACTTTTCTAAACCATAAAGATAGCTAAAGACATCACTTTTCATAGCTTGTAAAGTTATTATATTCTAATTTTATGTCCATCATCTAATATATAAATACTTTTATTTTGTAACTGGCAGAACTCTGCTTTTATCTGTTCAAGAAAGGGGGGTTTAATGTGAAAAATATATATTTTTGTCTTTTTGTTGTTAAAATTCTCAAGCTCGCTCATTAAAAGTGATGGTGTTAAATGTCCTGTAATTAAAGCCAATTCTTTATTTTGGCTTGGAAAAGATGTTTCTATAAATAGAGCCTTCAAATTTTTTACATCGTTAAGTCTTTTCCATAGAGCTGGGCATGGTCCAGTATCTCCAGTATAGGCGATATATTTATCTCCACATCCTATTAAGTAGCCTGAAGAGGAGACAGAATGATTTGTCTGCAATGCTTCTACCGTATATTTACCATTGATAGTTACAACATCACCCTTTTCTATAGGGTTTAATGTAAGCACAGTTTTGCCTTTTTTTCCCTTTATCTCAAAAAAATCTGGCCAGATCTTATTATTCATGACATTTTTCTTAAGCATATCAAGCACTTCTTTAGTGCCATAAACATTTATAGGACCTTTCCCCATCATTACAAAATTATCTGCCAAGAAACATAGGTCCTTAATATGGTCTAGATGAGAATGAGTAAGTAATATTGAGTTAATCTTTTTCTGCCTTTCTAAAGGTAGGATAGACACAACAGATCCTGCATCTAATAATATCTTCTCGTCAAGCATTAATGTGACAGGATTGTGCTTGGGGTCAACTCCACCAAAACAGCCTAAGACCTCTATTTGCATAAAACCCCCTAATTAATAAGTTGAGAGGAGTAGGTATATCTCAGTTTAAAATAAAACTGATCTTAAGGTATTTTAGCGTAACAACTCTCAACCATTGATTTGAAAAAATTACTAAAATCTGTAAAATCACCAGTTGCGTTATAATTTTCCCATCTTTTTACTAAAGCACTTCCTACAACAAAGCCATCAGCAAATTTGTAGAACTTCTTAATAATATCAGGAGATGAGATACCGAACCCTAAAACTACTGGTAAACCTATGGTTTTTTTTACAAGAGATAGGTTATTGGATAATTGATCAGACAAATCAGCTCTTTCCCCTGTAACTCCTGTAACTGAGACGAAATAGATGAAGCCCTTCGCAAAATTTTTAATTTTTATAAGTCTTTTTATATCGCTCGTAGGAGTTGCCAAGAAGATAGGAAGAATCTTGTGTTTTTTTAGAGTTGAGACAAACTCTCTTGCCTCTTCAGGTGGCAAATCTACTGTTAAGATACCATCTACGCCAGATGAGGAAGCATCTTTAGCAAAATTTTCAAGACCATACTTGTAAAAGGGGTTATAATAACCCATAAGTATAATCGGTGTTGAGTAGTTTTCTTTAAACCTTTTTACTAATGATAAGACATCTCTTAAACTTGTTTTTGCCAAGAGAGCCCTTTCCATTGCCCTTTGGATAACCTCTCCATCTGCCATAGGATCTGAAAAAGGAACACCTAACTCAATTATGTCTGCCCCTTCATCAGAAAAAAATTTTAATGCCTCATAGGTCCTTTCTAAACCATAGTCTCCTGCAGTTATATATGGAATGAAGGCCTTTTTTTTGATTTTTGCTAAATTTTTAAAAACAATTTCAATGTTATTCATTTAATAGCTCACTTACATAGGATACGTCTTTATCACCTCTTCCTGAGAGGTTTACAACTACAAGCTTATCTTTTAAGTTGGTTGCATTTTTAACAACATATGCAATAGCATGGCTACTTTCTAAGGCTGGTATAATACCTTCCGTATCAGAGAGGAGCTTAAAAGCAAAAAGGGCCTCTTCATCTGTTGCATAGGTATATTCTGCTCTTCCGGTCTCAAAAAGATGTGAATGTTCAGGACCCACACTGGCATAATCTAAGCCTGCCGATACTGAGTGGGTCGTTAAAATCTGTCCATTCTCATCTTGTAAAAGATAGCTTTTGGTTCCTTGAAATATCCCTATACTACCGCCACTAAATCTTGCTGCATGTTTTCCTGTCTCAACACCAAGACCACCTGCTTCAACGCCGATAAGCTTTACGGATTTTTCCTTTAAGAATGGATAAAATATCCCCATAGCGTTACTACCACCACCAACACAGGCAACGATATAATCAGGGAGTCTCCCCTCACATTTTTTTATCTGTCTGGAAGTTTCAATGCCTATTACTGATTGAAACTCTCTTACCATCTCTGGATAGGGGTGAGGTCCAAAGACAGTTCCAATGATATAATGGGTATTGGAAACATTAGTAACCCAGTCTCTTAAGGCTTCATTAATTGCATCTTTTAGTGTTTTACTGCCAGAATAGACAGGACATACTTCAGCTCCTAAAAGCCTCATCCTAAAAACATTTAGGGCCTGCCTTTTTGTATCTTCTTCGCCCATATAAATTCTACATTTTAGTCCTAAAAGAGCTGAGGCGGTAGCAGTAGCAACTCCGTGTTGACCTGCTCCAGTTTCTGCTATAATCCTTTCTTTTCCCATTTTTTGGGCAAGTAGACATTGGCCTAAGGCATTATTAATCTTATGGGCACCTGTATGACAAAGATCTTCCCTTTTTAAGTAGATTTTAACACCTAATCTTTGTGATAATCGCCTTGCAAAGTATAGTGGAGTTGGTCTGCCAACAAACTGAGAAAGATAATATCTAAACTCTTTCTGAAATTTTTTATCTCTTATAATGGAGTAAAAAGCCTTCTCCAACTCATATATAGCTGGCATTAGGGTCTCAGGAACAAAACGTCCTCCAAATTTACCAAAATATCCTCTCTCGTCCGGTAGGTATTTCAAAATAAACTCCTTAAAAATTCAGTTTAGACAACTCTTATTAGCTCGCTAAGAAGATTAAAAAACCTATGCACCTTATCGGCATCCTTTAATCCGGGTTCTTTTTCAATCCCAGAAGAGACATCAATCCCATAGGGTTTATAGCTTAAAGCAGTTGCCAAATTATTAATGTTTATTCCTCCTGCAAGTATATACTTTCTGTTCATTTTGTTCAACAGCTGCCAATCAAAGGCTTCTCCTGTCCCTCCGTAGTACTTCTCGGAATACTTATCAAGAAGAGGAAAATAGGGACTATTATTAGCAATGTCGATATCAGATACATCTTTTACTCTAATAGCTCTTATTACCCTCTCTGGGGGGATTTTTTCATAAGTTTTAAAGTTATCATCTAAAATTTGTACTCTATCTATATTGCAGTTTTCTATAATTTTAAGCACATCTTCTTCTTTTTCATTAACAAATACGCCTACCTTTACAATAAAAGGTGGCAAATCTTCTATAATCTTTTTTGCCCTTACTGGCTCAATATATCTCTTGCTGCCTTTGTAAAATATAAAGCCAACTGCAGAAGCCCCTAACTCAGAGACAAGCAAGGCATCTTTTAAATTTGTTATACCACAGACCTTTACCCTAATCATAGAACAAGAAGTTCTCTAAGTTTTTTTCCTATATCATCTGCCTTGATTAGAGAAGTGCCTATAAGAAAACCACATGCACCTACCTGCAAATATCTTTCAATGATTTCTCTATTATCAATACCACTTTCTACTATCACCGGCAACTCTTTTGGTAGAAACTTAATGATCTCTAGAGCATAATTAACATCAATCTTTAAAGTATTAAGATCCCTATTGTTTATACCTAAGAGATAGCCAGTTAAGTCTGAGACCTTATCGTAGGCTTTAAGAGAGTGCACTTCTAAGAGCACATCTATTTTTAGCTCCTTTGCTAACTCAAGATAGTCTTTAATTTGTCCTCTCTCAAGTATCTCTGCTATAAAAAGTATGGCATCGGCACCATATACTTTTGCTTCAAATATCTCATATTCATCAATAATAAAATCCTTTCTTAGAAGGGGAAGATTAACAGATTTTCTTATTTCTTTTAAAAAGTTAAGAGACCCTTGAAAAAATTTTTCCTCCGTGATAACTGAGATAGCGCAGGCCCCATTATTTTCATAAATTTTTGCAATCTTTAGGGGGTCAAAATCTTCTCTCAAAAGACCTTTTAAGGGGGAAGCCTTTTTGACTTCGGCTATAATTCTTGTTTTGTTAAGAGACCTTTCTTTAAATATCTCATAGAACTCTCTTTTCTCTGCAAAACCTCTTTTTTTAAGCTCTAAAAGGGGAATCTTGATTTTTTTTTCCTTTAAGAAAAACCTTTTTTCTCCTACAATATCCGTAAGAAAACTCATTGATTGCTTTCCCTTACTAAATTTTCAAGAGTTTGTAAAACTTTTTTTGAGTCTATAAGTTCTTCAGCTATAGTTATTCCTTCTTTGATAGTCTTTGCTCTGCCTGATATGTATAAAGCAGCACCAGCATTCATTAAGACAATAGCCCTTTTTGCCCCTTTTTCCTTACCTTCGAAGATATCTTTTATGATTCTTGCGTTATCTTCCGCAGAACCTCCCTTTAACTCTTTAAAATCATAAATTGGTAGACTAAAGTGGGTTGGATTAATATAATAACTTTTTATCTTCCCATCAAATACTTCAGAAACTTTTGTATCTTTAGTAACAGTGATCTCATCCATACCATCAAGGCCATGTACTACCATTGCCCTTTTTGCACCAAGTCTAAATAGTACATGGGCAAGAATATCACAGAGCTCTTCTCTGTATACACCTAAGAGCTGGTATTTAGCACCTGCTGGGTTTGTAAGAGGTCCTAAGATATTAAAAATTGTTCTTATCCCAATCTCTCTTCTTGGGCCAATGGCATTTTTCATGGCACCATGAAAGGTTGGGGCAAAAAGAAAGCCGATACCTACCTTTTTGATGCATCTTGCAACAACTTCTGGACTTGCTTCAATGTTTACGCCAAGCTCTTTTAAAACATCGGCACTTCCGCAGATGCTTGAGACAGATCTATTGCCGTGTTTTGCAACCCTAATACCTGCAGAAGCTACTACAAAGGCAGTTGCTGTTGATACATTGAAAGTTAAAGTGCCATCCCCTCCAGTACCGCAGGTATCAAGGATAGTTTCCCTATCAATATTTATGTCGTCTCTATCAAGGTCTACTTCTACATCATCAACAGGTATTTTGAGCGCCTTCTCTCTCATCACCTTAGCAGCACCAACTATCTCGTCTACAGTCTCTCCTTTCATCCTTAATGCTGTGATGAAAGCCCCAATCTGTGCTGGAGTGGCATCACCAGTCATAATCTCGTTCATTACTTCAATCATTTCTATTTCTTCTAAGTCTATTTTATCAACCACTTTGTGTATAGCCTCTTTAATCACCTTTCTCCTCCCAGAATTTTTTTGAAAGGTCTAAGAAATTTTTTAGTATCTTTTTCCCCTCTCTTGTAAGAATAGATTCAGGATGAAACTGAACACCCTCTATGAAAAGTTTTTTATGACGAAGTCCCATAATCTCTCCATCAACTGTCCATGCCGATATCTCAAAATCTCCTATAAGAGTCTCTTTTTTTACGGCTAAAGAGTGATATCTTGTTGCTTCAAAGGGGTTTTCTACCTTTTTAAAGATACTTTTACCATCATGAAAGATAAGGGATGTCTTACCGTGCATAAGGCATTTAGCTTTAATAATCTCACCCCCAAAGGCATAGCCTATGGATTGATGTCCTAAGCATACACCAAGTAGAGGTACGCGGCCAGCAAAATGTTTAATGACCTCAACAGATATACCTGCCTCTTTAGGACTACATGGGCCTGGTGAGATAACTATCTCCTTTGGTTTTAAGCCCTCTATCTCTTTAGTAGTTATCTCATCGTTTCTAAATACTACGACCTCTACTCCTAACTCACCGAAGTACTGAACGAGGTTATAGGTAAAAGAGTCATAATTATCAATCATTATTAACATATAAATCCTCTACTCAATAATCTGTTTTAAATCTGTTAAGGATTTGAAAAGAGCCTTAGCCTTATTTATTGTTTCGTAATACTCATTTTCTGGTACTGAGTCAGCAACAACACCGGCACCTGCCTGTATATATATGTTGTCTCTCTTTTTTAACATAGTCCTTATGGTGATACAAAAATCCATATTACCGTTATAACCAAAATAGCCAACTCCTCCAGCATAAAACTCTCTTTTTTCAGGCTCTAACTCTTCAATTATCTCCATTGCACGAATCTTTGGGGCTCCAGTTACTGTACCTGCTGGAAAGGTAGCTTTAAAGACATCAAAGGCATCAACCCCCTCTTTAATAACACCTTTGACGGATGAAACTATATGCATAACATGGGAGTAACGTTCTATTGTCATTAAGTCTGGTACAGTAACTGTACCAATCTTGGCTATCCTCCCTACATCGTTTCTGCCTAAATCAACAAGCATTATATGTTCCGCTATCTCTTTTGTGTCCGATATAAGCTCTTCTTCTAATCTTTTGTCTTCTTCCTCTGTTTCTCCTCTCTTTCTTGTGCCCGCTATAGGCCTAACTTCAACAATGCCGTTTTCTAATCTAACCAATATCTCAGGAGAAGAGCCTATGAGAGAGTAGTCATTAAAATCAAGATAAAACATATATGGCGAAGGGTTTATAACTCTTAAGGCTCTGTATAAATCTAAAGAGTTCACCTCTGCTTTTACATTAAATCTTTGAGATAAAACTACCTGAATAATATCTCCATTGCATATATACTCTTTTGCTTTAGATACCTTTTCCTGAAAAAGCTCCTTTGTAAAGTTACTTTTTAGCTCCTCAAAGGAAAACTTAGAAGACCCTCTTTGTCTCATAGGGCTTCTCAGAAGTCTTAGGATGTCTGAATCTGATTCATTTTTAGTTTCATAGGGGGATAAAACAATTATGTACATCTTATGGGTAAAATTATCAAAGATTATAAGGTTTTCAGGAAAGATAAAAAACATATCGTAGATACCAAGATTTTTAGGTTTTATATCAGGTATTTTCTCAAAAAATCTTATAGTGTCATATCCTATGTAGCCTACAGCACCACCAGGGAAACGTATATTAAGAGGAACATCTGTTAAAGAAAAGGATTTAAGAATGCTTCTCAAATCTTCAAAGGGGTTGGTAGATATAAAATCATCGGAGATAAGGCCCTCTAATATAACCCTTTTTCCCAGACTTTTAAAGGTGAGAAAAGAGTTAAAGCCAATAATTGAGTACCTTCCCAGTCTGTCTTTACTCTCGACACTTTCAAGTAAAAAACAGGGACTATTTTTGTATTTTTGGGAGATTTTTTTATAGCACGAAAGGGGGGTATCAAGGTCAGCTAATGACTCTTTGACGCTAACCTTAATCTTATAGTTATCTTTAAGTGATATGAAATCTTTAAACTTCGTATAAGCCCCCTGTAATTAATTGAGAGATTATATCATAAAAAAATCAACTGCAAGCCTTAAATTTTTTATCTTTTTTTTCCCTTTTTTATTAATTTTTCAAGCTCTGTAGCAATAAAGACTATAGATGCTAAAGCAAGAGTATACTTAAGCTCTTTTAAGCTTAAGGGCTCGGTGTGAAATATATGATTAAAGGCAGGTACATAAACAATTAAGAGTTGTAATGTAATAGTTAACAAGATGGACAATATTAAAGCCTTATTTGAAAAGAAACCGATTTTAAAAACGGAGTCAATAAAAGACCTTACGCTAATAACAACAGACATCCTGCCAATTACAAGGGCAGTAAAAATCATTGTCTGCCATTTTAAATCATTTATTTTAGCGAAGTACATAAATAAAAGAGTTGATATCCCTATTAATAACCCATATTTTAAGATAAAAAGGCCCCTTCCCTGAGAGAAAATACCCTCCTTAGGGTCTCTCGGTGGTCTTTCCATAATATTGGGTTCAGGGACTTCTGCCGTTAAAGAAAGACCAGGCAGGCTATCGGTAAGGAGGTTCATCCACAAAATCTGTATAGGGAGTAATGGAAGAGGCAATCCAAAAAAGGGGGCAAGAAATATTGCCCATAATGTTCCTGCGTTAGAGGTCATGGAATAGACGATGAACTTAAGTATGTTATCAAAAATCCTTCTTCCTTCTTTAACTGCCTTTACAATGGTAGCAAAGTTATCATCAAGAAGTATCATTGAGGCAGATTCTTTTGACACATCCGTTCCAGTTATCCCCATTGCAACACCAATATCTGCATATTTTAAGGCTGGCGCGTCATTTACTCCGTCTCCAGTCATAGCCACATATTGCCCTTTATCTTTTAATGCTTTTACAATCTTTAGCTTCTGTTCAGGCGCAACCCTTGCGTAGACCCTTATCTTTTCAACTCGCTCTTCAAACTCCTCTAATGGTAGTCTCTCTAACTCTCTACCAGTAATTACACACTTTGTATCTTTGTCTGTCTCCGACAAAATTCCTAATCTTTTTGATATAACCATTGCAGTGATGGGATGATCGCCTGTTATCATGACAGGAGTTATACCTGCCTTTTTACACAAAGATACGGCTGTTTTTGCCTCATCTCGTGGTGGATCTAAAAGTCCAATTAAACCAAGTATAGTGAGATCCTTTTCTATGTACTCGGGGGAGGTGTCATCAGGAAAACTATCAAAAAGCTTAATCCCAAAAGCAAGAATCCTTAATCCATCTCCTGCCATCTTTTCTATAGTTCGGTGTATAGCCTCTTGATCTATAATTCTTAGTTCATTGTCTATCAAGATGTTTTTTGCCTTAGAAAGTATGACCTCAATTGCTCCCTTGGTAATCGCTACAGTCTTTCCGTTAAATAGACCTTCTTTATCTTCGTGGATAGTTGTCATGGTTTTTCTATCAGAGTCAAAGGGAATTTCATAAACTCTTGGTAGAATTTTTTCAAAATCATCCTTTGAAAAGCCCTTCTTTTCAGCCAACTCATAGATGGCTGTCTCCGTAGGGTCTCCTATTATCTTATTCTCACTGTTTTTATTTGTATCATTGCAGAGAGCCATTGCTATAAAAAAATTTTTTAAATCCCTTTGCGCAAAAGAAGGCTCTATTTCATTGGTAAGGAAGATTTTGTTATTAGTGTAGATTTCTTCTACCGTCATCTTATTTAAAGTAAGGGTACCTGTCTTATCAGAACATATATAGGTAATAGAACCTAAGGTCTCTACAGCAGGTAGTTTTCTTATCAAAGCCTTTTGTTTTACTAATTTTTTTGCACCAAGAGCAAGGGTAATGGTGATTACTGCAGGCAGAGCCTCTGGTATCGCAGCAACAGCTAAGCTTATAGCCGTAAGAAGCATAAAAACAATCTCTTCACCCCTTATTATGCCTGCTAAAAAGACTATGGCAGAGATTATAAGTATTACAACAGCTAATTTTTTACTGAAAACATTAAGTCTTTGCTGAAGAGGTGTTTTTGTGTCAATATCTTCTTGTAAAAGAGAGGCTATCTTACCCATCTCTGTATTCATTGCTGTGGCAACAACTATCCCTTTTCCTCTGCCATAGGTGATTATCGTACCTTGATAGACCATATTTTTTCTGTCTCCAAGAGGTAGATCTATCTCCGATAGCTTTCTTATATCTTTTTCAACAGGTACTGACTCTCCTGTTAATATAGATTCATCAATCTTAAGGTTCGCTGATTCAATTAATCTTATATCGGCAGGTACTATCTGCCCTGCTTCGAGTAGTACAATATCTCCTGTCACAAGCTCATTAGCAGGGATTGTTGTTGCTTTTCCTTCTCTTATTACGGTGGTAAAGGGTGTAGAAAGCTTTTTTAGTGCTTCAATTGCCCGTTCTGCTTTATATTCCTGAAGAAAACCTATTATTGCGTTAAGAACTACGATGGCAAGTATAGCAAGAGAGTCTATGGGCTTTCCTAAGGTGCCAGCTATGATTGCAGAAATAATAAGAATAATTATTAGTAGATCTTTAAACTGGTTTAAGATCATTATTAGAGGCGTCTTTCTCTTCTTTGCCTTTAGCTCGTTTAAACCATCCTCTTCAAGACGCCTTTTGGCCTCTGCATAGGATAGACCGTAAGAAGTGCTATTTAAGGTTTGATAAATCTCTTCTATCTCTTTTGTATACCAGTTCATTCTCATCTCTCTTCCTTTTTTATTTTTTCTATAGCCTTAATTAATAGTGTTATATCTTCATTTGTTGGAGCAAGTATATTCTTTACGTTGGCAAGTTTGACAATAGCACCGTTTAAAGCATCAATCTCAGTTCTTTTGTTTGAGATTATATCATAATACATAGAAGGGAAGTGCTCTCTTGTTGGTGGTATTAGTTTTTCATAAAAGTGTTTAATATAATCATCCTTATTTTGCCAGTTTAGTTCTATATTGTTGGCTTTGGTTACGTAAAAGATCTCTTCAATGATCTTATTCATTACTTTTCTTGCATTTTCATCCTCTGCTAACTTGCCGTAGTTGCACCTTAAAAGGGCTCCTAAGGGGTTTAAGGCACAGTTATAAAGTATTTTATCCCACAATATCTGATAGACCCTATCGGAATATGAAGTGGGGATGCCAGCTTCATTAATCATCTGGGCAATGTTTTTCAAGATTCCCTCGTCTATCAGTCTGTGGGGGTTTCCAATAATTACATCATCAGCAATTACAGTAACTTCAGCTGAACCATGCTCAATAAGTCGGGAGCCAAAGATTACTCTTCCAAGTATTACTTTATCAAAGCCTAATATTCTTCCAGCGGTTTCGTAATTACCATAACCGTTTTGAGCAGTCAAGAGGAAGCTATCCTTTGCCATTAGTCCTTTTATATCACTTATGGCTTTCTCTGTATCAAAGGATTTTACAGCGATAATAATAAGGTCAAAGTTTATATTTGAAAGAGCTTGAGGACTTTCTACTACGTCATCGAGTAAAACCTTCCTATCACCAAATATTCCTGTAACAGTTAACCCCTTTTTTAATATCTTCAGGTATTTTTCTTTTGTCAACCCATATACACTATGACCTGCTGATTTAAGAAATGTGGCAAAAACGGTACCTATAGCCCCAAGACCTACTACAAGTATATTCATATAACCATCCTAAAAGTTTGATATTATATTAAAATATAACTGTGTTGCCCCATCTTTGTTAAGTCCTCGAGCAATGCCTAATATAGGGGTTATCTTTGCCCAGTATCCTATTGTAGCATCGGCTCTAATCTCCAAGCCGATACTTTGCCTAATCTCATTAAATTTAAAAGAGCTATGGTCACTCCAAACATTTCCCATGTCAGTAAAGATAACATTATATAACTTCTCAAGGAAGATAGGTTTTGTGTCAGGACCTCTGAATATATATGATAGGGGATTTTTATATTCAAATGTTAAAGTTGATATATATGATCCTGTAAGAAAGTTGTGTGGATAACCTCTTAGATAAAATGGGTTTGTGATTGAAGGTATACCACCAAGAGAAAAGGCGTTTTGGGCTGTCTTAGTCTCTTTAGAGTAGCCAACATTAAAATCAAGATAGAAAGTTCTGTGGTTAACTATCTCACCTATCTGAAAGTATTTATCTAGAGATAATAATAACTCATAACCTTTAATGTCAGAACCTAATAAGTCAAGGTATTTATTATAGGTTAACTCTAATTTGTAACCTGACTCTAACCCTAAAGAAAGAGGTGCCTTTGTAAGTCTACCATAGGAAAAAGTTAGATAGAGATAGTTTTTTTGTCCTTTAAATATAGGTATTCCAAAGAAAGAGCTGTTATAAAGTTCTGAGAGAGGGGATTTATCTTCTAAATGTAGACCTAATTTTAGCTTTGGAGACTTAGGAAGGGGCAACTTAAAGTCGAAGAATAAGTCAAGAGCACTTTCTCTTTCCCAAAAATCAGCAATTCTATAGAAATTATAATATAAGACTGGCTGGGAATAACTCAAAAGCTTAATAGAGGGTTTATATGACTCATTTACATAGGAAAGCTTATAATATAAATCAAAGCTCAAAAGACCATAGGCGATCTCTAAAAAATAGGTATGTTTTCCTAATACGTCTTGATTAGCTGTAAAGATGCCAAGAACAGTTCCTTCATGGTCTGAAAAGATATTGGGGAGAAAAAATCTTGGCATAAGTGTTTCAGTAGGGCTATAGCTTTTTTCTATAAACTCTTTATTTGACTCTTTAATCTCTAATCTATTAGGGTAACTAATTTTGTTGATTACAGCAGGAGTTTGGGGGTAGATAGATGCTTTTTTGGTTCTTCCCAAACCATAACCACTACTTTTAGGATAAAGAAAATATAAAAAGTCTTCTTTATAAATGGGTTTTAATATACCATAAAAATGGTTTGTTAAGATATTTACATCTCCTTTATCAAGATCAATCTCTGCCAAATTAAAGACACCACTTCTATCCGTTACAAATAGGATTTTTTTACTATCCTCCGAGAAAAAAGGAAATGCTAACTGTTCATTGCTTTTATATATCTCAACGATGTTTTTGTTTTTTCTGTTATAGAGGGTAATAAAGTAGGTGCCTTTGAGCTCTTTTTTTATATAGACAATCTTTTCGTTATCCCTTGAGAGACTTGGATGGGACAAAAGATAGCTCTCTTTATAATCTGTAAGCTTTTCTACAGAGAAATTTTTATCTAAGATAACCAAATTTTCTACTATGCTTTCTCTTTGTATACCTATAAATACATCATTATGCTCATCGTAAGAAAGATCTTTTACACGCAAGTTAGTTGTTAGTTTTTTTATATTTTTATCTTCTAAATTAAGCTCAAATATGTCTTGCTGTCTCTTTGTGATATCTTTGAATATAAGCTGGGTAAAATATATCTTTTTACTATCTTTAGAAAAAATAAGGCTACCACAGGAGGGTTGTTTTTTTATGTCAAGAACCTTTTCATAGTTTGGTAATTTGTAGACTACAAGCCTATTGCCTGAGTGAGGATCGAAGGCATCAATAGCAAGTAGTTTATTATCTCCCGAGAAGGCAAAGGAGTTTATACTTTCATAGTTCAATGAAAGAGGCTCAAAGACTGTTAGAGAGGAAGAGGTTAGTATATCAATATTTCTTTTTTGTCTATCTAGCTCTTCAGTTATTGCACTATTATAGATTTCCAAATAGTTTTTATTAAATTTTCTAAGGGGAACAGCGTTTATAAAATAGGGGAACCTGCTTGAGTGGTCTTCTATGAGCTCTCCAATCTTTTCAATACCATATTTTTTCTCTATATACTCAAAGACCTTTTGTCCCCACCAGTAGGGGGCATGGCCATAGGGATATCTGCCTATATCTCCATTTATCTCGTCTATTTTTAATAGTTTATTATCCTTAATTGAGGCTCTAAAATAGGAATCTATTAGGGAGAAGTTTCCCCTACCCTTGCCTGTGAAGTAGGTCTCACCAAAAGTTGAAAAACCCTCATGATACCAAGGAGGCAAAAAAATATTAGGCGGAGCTATTACAAGGAAGAAAGGGAGGGCCGTTGGATTTTCAAAGGGTATAGCTGGTTTGCCAAAGATAGATCTTGTTGTTTCAGAAAATCCCTTTTGGGCATCCAAAAGAAGTATATGTAAGTACTCATGGACAAACAAATTAAGCAGATAATTATTAAACTCACCAACAGTGGAAAAGATATCTGGTTGGGTTAGATTTAGATAAATCCTGTTGTAAGGCAGGTTTGTCGATAGACCATCTAAATTATCACTATAGTCAAGAAGTACCACATGGGTTTTTTCATAATTTTTTAGTTTTAATGTTTTTGTTAGCTCTTTCTCAATAGATTCTGAAAGGTTAGCAAAATAATAGGCAGTGCTTTTAAGTCTTGGTGGGTAATAAAAGTTAAAATTATCTGTCTCTATAACTTTATAATTATCTGAGGGATCTACAATCTTAAAGGCAAAACTATTGATTGGTAGGATTAGAAAAAATATAGAAAAAAACAAAAAAAATTTGTATTTCATGGGAATATTTTAACTTAACTTTCTAATATTAATGAAATAAACTATTTTCTATTATATCTTTAGGGAGGTACAAATGAAAGCAGGATTTATAGGGCTGGGTAATTTAGGTAGGGCAATGATAACAAGGTTGATGTCAGAAGGGGTTGATATTAATATATGGAATAGAACGAGAGAGAAGGCTAAAAGTGTAAATGCCCCCTATATTGATAAGGTAAAAAGTTTAGTAGACCAAAATGAGATAGTATTTTTAAATCTCTTTGATAGTAATGCTGTAGAGAATGTCTTAAAAATGGAAGATGGTCTTCTCTCTTCAGATATTCAAGGCAAGATTATAATCGACACATCAACTAATCATAACGTAAAAGTACTGGATTTTCATAAGAGCATAAAAGAAAAAGGTGGCTATTATTTAGAAGCACCAGTACTGGGAAGTGTTGTACCAGCCTCAACAGGAAATCTAACTATTATAGTTAGTGGTGAAGAAGGTGCCTATAATAATGCTTTGCCCTATCTCAAAATTTTAGGAAGCAACATATTTTATGTAAAGGAAGAAGGTCTTGCATCAAAGATAAAACTTATAAACAACCTTCTATTAGGGGTTTTTATGGCTTCCATATCTGAGGCCATAAACATAGGGGATAAGGCAGGAATAAATAGAGAGCTTTTAATAGAGATACTTCTTAAAGGGGCTGGTAACTCAATGGTTTTAAACGCTAAGAAGGAAAAACTAATTAAAGAAGATTTCTCTCCTCATTTTTCCAGTGCCTTGATTTATAAAGATTTACATTATTTGCAAGACCTTGCGAGAGAGCTTAAATCACCTCTATTCTTGGGTAGCGTGACAAAAGAGTTATTTGGTTTAACTTATAAAAATAAAGAGGAGGAGCTTGACTTCTCAGCGGTTTTAAAAGTCTTTAAATAAAATACATATATTTTTTTTCTATCTCGCGTGGTATTTTTAAGCTCTCTGCGATCTCACAGAGCTTGGCTATTGTAACGCTGTCAAAAATTCTCTCAACATCTCTTGAGATCATGTCCCAAATGGGTTGAGCAACACAGTCTTCTATCTTTTTGCACTTAGAATTTGGCTTCTTGCAGCTTACAAGGGCAAAGGGACCTTCCGTTGCTCTGTATATATCACCGATAGTAATATTATAGGGGTTTTTTAAAAGGGTATAACCACCCTTTGGACCTCTTTCGCTTTTTACAATGCCAGCCTTTTTTAATCTATGAAAGATCTGCTCGAGATAACGTGGAGATATGTCTTGTCTTTCTGCTATATCTTTTACCTGTCCTGTACTACCTGAACAGTGATAGGCTAAATCAAAAACAGCTCGTACACCATATCGTATCTTAGTTGAAAGTTTCATCTATTATTTTTCTCCTAAATTTTTATGTTATACTTTTAAAAAAAATGAGTAATTAAGTCAAGATTTTTTTATTTCATTTTTATTTTTTTTTGTGCTACAAATTTCATTATGAAGATTGCCATTATTCCTAAGAAAAGCGAGAAGGCTCGTATATATGCGAGAAAATTTAGCAAATGGTTGGAGGAAAGAAACCTTTTATCAAAAATTTTTGATAATTTCTTTTCAATAGAAGAAGTTTCTGGCAGTGATTTTATTGTAGTTATAGGAGGAGATGGAACATTAATACATACGGCAAGAACTATAAAGGGGAGCAATATTCCTATCGTAGGAATTAACATGGGGGGGCTTGGTTTTTTGACGGAACTATCCCCTGAAGAGGCCTTTAAAGCCTTTGAAGACTACTATCTTAAAGGAAATTATGAGATCTCCAAAAGGATGATGCTCGATGTGTTGGTCTTGAGAGACGATAAGGAGTTAAAAAAAGATACTGTCTTAAATGACTGTGTGATAAATAAAGGCGATTTAGCAAGAATTATAGAGATAAATACCTTTGTTAACGATGAGTTTTTATATTCCCTTCGGGCAGATGGTTTAATAATCTCTACTCCAACAGGTTCTACTGCCTATGGCCTTTCTGCGGGCGGCCCCATCTTAACACCTGAACTGAAATGTATGATACTTTGTCCTATCTGTCCCCATACACTCACGAATAGACCTATTGTCATATCAGGTGATTCTGAGATAAAAACTATTATTAACAGTGATGCAGATGTTTTTCTTACTCTTGATGGTCAGGAAGGGATAAAACTAAAGAAAAAAGATGAAGTTATAATTAAAGATTCAAATATTTTTACCTCTATTGTTAAAGCACCTACAAAAAACTATTTCGAGATATTAAGGACAAAACTTCACTGGGGTATTAGGTAATGCTTTATCAGCTTAGGGTAAAAAACTTTGCCATAATCAACTCTGCAGAGGTTACCTTTGAGGAAGGGCTAAATGTTCTTACAGGTGAGACAGGAGCTGGTAAGTCCCTTTTAGTAGATGCCCTTCTTATTTTTTTTTACAGGGGTGGTGCTGATTTTGTAAGAACTGGAGAAGAGAAGGCTATTGTTGAAGCAGTATTTGAGAGAGAAGAGATGCTCTTAGATTTTGAAGAGGTAGATGAAGAGCAAATAATCTTAAAGAAGGTTATTCAAAAAGACGGGAAAAGCAGAAATTATATAAATGATTCCCTTACCACTCAGACAAGGCTAACCTCTCTTTTAGAGAAACTTCTTCATATCTATGGCCAAAGTGAAGAGAGAGAGCTTTATAATGCCGAATATCATCTTGAGATGTTTGATCTTTATTGTAATGTTGAAAAGTTGCGGGAAGAGTTGTCTAATTTACTAAAGAAAGCAAAAGAGATTAGAAGGGAGCTTGATGAGATAATATCTAAAGTAAAAGAGAGAGAGAAAGAGATTGATTTTTTATCCTTTCAGATAGAAGAGATTGAAAATGCAAATCTTAATGATGACAAGGAAGAGGAGCATTTAAAACAAAAAAAAGAGATACTTATGCTAAGAGAAAAGATTATTAAAAACTTATCAATTGCCTATCAGTACCTATATGAAGGAGATTGCTCAGTCTATGATAATATCTCAAAATCAGAAAGGCTTGTCTCTGATCTTCCTTTAGAAGGGACGGAGATAGAAAAGTTAGGCCGAGAGCTTGAGACAAAAAGGGAAGAGATTAAAAGCTATTCTTTAGAGATAAAAAACTTTATTGAAAAGGTCTCCGAGGAGACATTACCTCTTGAGGAGATCGAAGAAAGGCTTAATATCATCTATAAATTAAAGAAGAAATATGGTAACTCCATATCAGAGATTAAGAAAACCTCAGTAGAACTAAAAGAGAGACTTGAAAGACTTAAAAATTTGGATGTTTATAAAGGGGACATCGAAAAAAGGCTAAACAATTTAAGAGAAGAGATTAAAAGAGTAATGGATCAGTTATCAAAGATTAGACTCGAAAAAAAGGAAGTCTTTGAGAAACAAGTTGTTAAAGAGTTAAAAGATTTAGGTATGGAAAAGGCAGACTTTCAGGTTGTCATAAAAAAAATAGCAACAAGTTATCCAGAAGAGATGTCAGAAAAGGGTGATGAATTAATAGAGTTTTATTTTACAGCCCACAGGAGTGAAGAGATTAAGCCTCTTAATAAGATAGCCTCTGGAGGTGAGCTTTCAAGAATTATGCTTGCCATAAAAAATACAATCCCTAAAGAGAAAAAAAGAACATTGATCTTTGATGAGGTTGATAGTGGAGTTGGTGGTTTAACGGCAGAGATGATAGGTAGAAAACTAAAAGAGATCTCAAAAAGGCATCAGGTGCTATGTATAACCCATTTACCACAGGTGGCGGTCTTTGGAGATAATCATATTACAGTGGAAAAGACAGAAATAAATGGTAGAATAGAAGTGTCTATTAGAAAGGTTGTAGGTGAGGATAGGGTTAATGAGATTACCCGAATGCTGGGTGGCGATATAAAGTCTAAGGGAAGGGATTATGCCTTAGAGCTACTTAGGAAAGGAGAAAGTAATTGTTAAGAAAGGCTAAAGTTTCTGATGGCAAGAATATTCATCAGCTTTTGTTGGAAGGCTCAAAAAAAGGAGAGCTATTACCAAGGTCTTTAAATGAGATTTATGATAATATCAGAGATTATTTTGTCTTTTACGAGGGAGATGAGTTAGTGGGCGTATCTGCCTTACATATATGCTGGGAAGACCTTGCAGAAGTTAGATCTCTAATGGTAAGAGAGGATAAAAGAAGGTTTAAATATGGCTCTCAACTTCTTATGGCTTGTCTTGATGAGGCTATACAGTTAGGTTTAAAAAAGATATTTGCCCTTACCTATCAGGTAGATTTTTTTAAAAAGTTTGATTTTAAAGAGATAGACAAGAAAGAGCTTCCACATAAAATATGGTCCGACTGTATCAAGTGTTCAAAGTTTCCTGATTGTGACGAAGTTGCAGTGATTAAGGTGCTATGATCTTTATTTTTAGGAATTTTAAGATATTAATAAGGATGAAATAGTAAGATGAGAGAGATTATTGATATTGTCTCAAAAAGATACAAAGATTTTGAAGTGTGGCAGGAGAAAAAAATTATAAGAGTTGTTGAAAAAAGTGATGAAGGAAATAAAAAAGACTATATATCTTCCTTAAATATAGCAATTAGAGTTTTTGAGCAAGGAAGAAGAGGTTTTGTTTGCCTAAGCGGTGAGAACTATCAAGAGGATTTAATATTTGACAATCTAAAATTTTCCCTAGAAAGCTCCTTTTTAGATGAAGCAAATATTTTGCCTCTATCTACAATAAAAGATACCCAAGAGTTTAGAACAGAAGAAAAATCTTATGGGAGCGAAAGCTTAGATAATAAAGTAAAGACTCTCTTAGAGAGTCAGAGAGAATACAGAGAGATAAAAAAGATTGAACGAGTTACTGTGAGCGGAGAAGAAGTGGAGATAAATCTATATAACTCAAGAGTTGGCATGGCAAGTCAAGTTTATCAAAAATATTCTATGGGAGTTGTACTTGTTTTATCTAAGGATGGAGATGAAAAGATTGAGTGGGATTATGCCATATCGGATGACCTAAAGGAGCTGGATGAGAATGCAATTTTTTTAAATGCCTATAATAGAGGGGTAAAACTACTTAACTCAAGTCCGCCTAACAGTGGAAGATATGTTGTGTTAATGGAAAATCGGTCGGCCTGTGATTTTTTAGAGGTCCTTTCAAAGAGCTTTGTTGCTGAAAACCTGTTCAAGAAAAAAAGTCTCTTTGATGAAGGTGGGAAATTATCACCACTCCTTAATATCAACGAAGATCCTTTGGTCTCTTATGGTAGCTATAAGTACTTTTTTGATGGAGAGGGATTTGTAACATCAAGTAAAAGCTTGATGAGAGATGGTGTGGTTGTAGATCTTTTATATGATAACTTTTTTGGAGTTAAATTTGGAAAAAAATCAAATGGAGGCTCTGTTAGGAGAAAAATTGCCCTACCACCACAAAATAGCTATACCAATATATATATATCACCTGCTGAGAAAGATAATATAATGCCTTTGTTAAAAGAGTTAGAAGAGGTAATAGTTATAGTTAGCCTCATAGGGATGCATCTTGTTAATCCAGTAACAGGTGAGTTTTCAGTAGGCTTTGAGGGTTACTTATTGAGGAAAGGAGAGTTTGCCAAATCCCTCTCAGGATGCACTATCTCTGGTAATATTAAAGATATTTTTAGCAATATTTTAGCATTGGGTAGGGACTTAAAATTTTATGGAAATACAGGTAGTCCTTCAATCCTCTTTTCAGAGATAGCCGTTTCAGGTGTGTGAGTTAATTAAAAACCTTTTTGAAAGGCTGGCTCTATTTTTTATTTTTCCTCGCCTCCTGCGATTTAATAACTACTACTTTATTTATTTTCTTTTTTTAAAAACAACGTTTGAAAAAAAAAGTTGAATTTTTACAGATAATTAATATAATATAGTAAAAAAATTTTAGGAGGTTATATGTTAAAAAAAGCTTTTACTTTGTTTGTAACAATTTTTTCTATTTTTATTTTCTTTAGTAACTCTGAAGCGCGAGCCTATAGATTTTCAGGAGGACCTTCTGGAGGGGTTTATCAGTATTTTGCAAGTGGTATATCTACTTTATCAAAGAAAGCAGATCTTAATATTTTAGCAAGTGCCTCAGGTGGCGCTATAGAAAATATAAGGCTTGTAAACTCCGGCAAAGCAGATTTTGGTATTGCAAATTCAGGAGATCTATTTAATGCAAGAAATGGAAATTTAATAGGAGATACAAATAAGTATGAAAATACTTTAGCGATTTGTTTTTTCTACAGCGCTCCTGCTCAGTTAGTAGTTAGGGCAGATAGTGGGATCACTTCAGTAAAACAGTTAGATGGTAAAAAGGTAGGAGTAGGTAACCCTGGCTCAGGTGCAGCAGCAGCGGCAGAGTTATTTTTCAGAGAGACAGGCATGTGGGATAAGATTAAGAAAGAGTTTTTAGGCTACAGAGAAGCAGCAGATGCCTTTAAAAATAAACAATTAGACGCTTTCTGGGTTTTTGCAGGCTTTCCAAATGCAGCAATCCTTGAAGCAGCATTACAGAATAAGATAACCCTTGTTGATGTATATAAAGATGCTGAATCTGCAGGTATGTTGAAAAAATACCCCTATCTTGAAAAAGAGATTATTCCAGCCAATACCTACAATGGTCAGACAAAAGATGTTATCACTTACTCTGATTCAGTTGTATTTTTTGCCAATAAAGAAGTCCCAGATGATGTAGTCTATAACTTATTAAAAGTTCTATACAGCAAAGAAGGCCTTGAGCATATGGTGAGTGTTCATAAAGCAGCTCAAGAAATGTCTGTTAAAGATGGTGTTAAAGGTATAGTCACGCCTCTCCATCCAGGTGCAGAAAAGTTTTGGAGAGATATGGGAGTTATTAAGAAAAAATAGTTTTGAAAAATTATTTAACCCAAAAGAGCGGATATAATTTTAGTATCCGCTCTTTTTTTGTGTAAGGAGAGAGATAAAATTATGTATGATAAACTAAATAAGTTCGAGAAGTTTTTTTTTAATATTGCCTCAATAGGGCTACTGCTTTTTTACTCTTATTCTGCTTTGATCTCACCTGCCTCTACACAGTATCATAGGGGAATTTATGTATTTGTTTGCTATATCTTAGTTTTTTTACTCTACAAATCTAAACATATTATATTTAGAGTTCTAGATTATATTCTAATTTTAGCCACAGCATTTACTGTAGGTTACTGGATACTTAATTTTGCAGTGATAAACTATCGAACTGGTGCGGAGACAATGCAGGATCAAATTATCGCACTCATAGGTGTTTTGATAGGAATAGAGGTTGCTCGAAGGGTTGTGGGTACCGTTTTTGTCTTTATAGGACTCGGAATGCTTGCCTTTGGTATTTATGGGAAACATATGCCCGAGTTATTTGCCCATCCTGGTGATACAATACTTGGAATGTGTACCACTATTTTCTATAAAAGCGATGGTGTCTTTGGTATAATGGCCGATGTTCTTGCTACTTATGTTTTGCTCTTTGTAATGTTCGGTGCCTTTCTTGAGAGGTCTGGTGCTCAAAGGTTTTTTATAGACTTTCCTTTGGCTGCTGTGGGGCATAAGATTGGTGGTCCTGGTAAAGTTGCCGTTGTGGCAAGCGCACTATTTGGATCAATTTCGGGTAGTGCCATAGCTAATACCGTGTCTACAGGAACCTTTACTATACCTTTAATGAAAAAGGCAGGGTTTAAACCACATATAGCAGGAGCAGTTGAGCCAGCAGCCTCTATAGGTGGAATGTTTATGCCACCAGTTATGGGGGCTGGAGGCTTTATAATGGCTGAACTAACAGGCATCCCCTACTCTAAGATTATGTTAATAGCCCTTTTTCCTGCTCTTATGTATTTTTTTAGCGTTTTTATATTAGTCCATTATTACGCGAAGGACAATAATTTAGTTGGAGAAAAATCTAAAGAGAGTGTATGGCAAATTTTAAGAAGAGAGTGGTACTATATTTTGCCATTAGTGGTTATAACAGTGATTCTTCTTTTAGGTTATTCTGCAGGTTTTTCGGCTGTATGTGGTATAGCCAGTTGCATAGTAATTAGTTGGTTTAAAAAAGATACAAGAATAGGATTGAAACAGTTTGTTGAAGCGGCCCGAGTAGGAACAGAAAGCAGTCTTACTATTGGCGCAACAATTGGTGTGATTGGGATTATTATCTCAGTTCTTACCTTTAGTGGGCTTGTCGTTACCTTTGCTGACATAGTAGTTAAGCTTGCTGGAGGCAGCCTTTTCTTATCAATAATTCTAATTGCATTAGCATCATTAATTCTAGGGATGGGAGTACCTGTTACTGCTGCATATTTAATAACTGCTGTTGTTGCAGTTCCAGCTCTAACACATTTTGGCGTAAGTCCCATAGCTGCCCATATGATAGTCTACTGGTTATCTCAGGATTCTAATATAACACCACCTGTTTGTGTCGCCGCCTTTGCTGGAGCAACCATTGCAGGGGCAAATATGTGGAAGACCGCCTTTGCATCATTTATATTTGCTAAATTCCTCTATCTTGCACCATTTCTTTTTGCCTATGTTCCTGCCTTTTCTCTAAATGATACTCCCCAAAATATATTTATTGCCTTTATCTTAATAACTATAGGAACTTACGCCTTTTCCTATTTTTTAAGCTTTACTTGGTGGAAATACGTAAAAAGAATATTTTCAAAATAAGAATATTGCTGTGGGCATAGCAAATTTATTTAACCTGCTTTATGCCCATAGCAATTAACAAAACTACTACAATAAGACTCAAATTAAAAAGTAGAAAAAGATTCCAGCCATAATTTACATAAATAAAACCTGGCAAGTAAGAGCCCATAGCCCCTCCTGCATAATAAAAGCAAACGTA
>FMJZ01014324.1_pt1 | contig 27043 bp, 25 predicted proteins | sample 1987881 | NCBI WGS metagenome assembly FMJZ01 (sample SAMEA4378227, study PRJEB15110) | soil metagenome | biome: soil; feature: Field; material: Soil | place: India | collected 2015-03-11 | depth 0 m
GAAGATATAAATATCCATTTATAAACTGCACAAATTGTGGACCAAGATACACAATAATTGAAGAACTTCCTTATGATAGAGAAAAAACAACAATGAAAGTTTTTAAAATGTGTCAAGATTGCGAAGAAGAGTATAAAGACCCAAATACAAGAAGGTTTCATGCTCAACCTAATGCCTGTTTTGATTGTGGACCAACTCTCTGGATTGAAAATATAGAAGAGAAAAAAATTATAAAAGAAGGAGTTTTCAAAGAAATTGCAAAATTACTAAATAATGGAGAAATTATTTTAATTAAAGGAGTTGGAGGGTTTCATATCTCTTGTGATGCAACAAATGATGAGGCAGTAAAAAATTTAAGAGAAAGAAAAAGAAGACCTACAAAACCATTTGCACTTATGATGAAAGATATTGAGATGGTTAAAAAATACTGTTTTCTCTCAAAAGAAGAGGAAGAGGTTTTAAAATCAAAAGAAAGACCAATTATTTTATTAAAAATTAAAAATCTTTTAGATATTTCTACTCTTGTTGCACCGCAAAACAATTACCTTGGAGTTATGCTTTCTTATGCACCATATCACTATTTAATTTTTGAAGAAATCAATAAACCTTTAGTTATGACAAGTGGGAATCTTTCAGATGAGCCAATTGTAAAAGGTAATGATGAAGCAAAAGAAAAACTCTCTTTCATCTCAAAGTATTTTGTTTTTCACAATAGAGATATAAAACACAGAATAGATGATAGTGTTCTCTTTATTGAAAATAAAGAAATAAATTTTATAAGAAGAGCAAGAGGTTATGCACCAGACCCAATAAAAGTTAATATAAATTTAAAACCTACTCTTTCTCTTGGAGGTGAATTAAAAAGCACATTTTCTTTAGGTTTTGGTAATTATGTTTTTATGAGTCCACATATTGGAGACTTAAAAGATAAAGAGACTCTTGAAGTTTATGAAGAAAATATTTTTGAATTTATTAAACTATTTAAAATTAATCCAGAAATTCTTGTTTGCGACTTTCATCCGCAATACCTTTCAACTGAATTTGGAGAAAAATTTAAAGGACTCCTTGATGTTAAATATATTCAGCATCATAAGGCACATGCCTACAGTTTGATATTGGATAGAGAGATAGAAGAAAAAACACTCATTTTTTCTTTTGATGGAACAGGTTTTGGTGAGGATGGAAAAATTTGGGGAGGTGAAGTTTTTTTAGGAGATTTGAGTGAATTAAAAAGAGTTGCTCATTTTAAATATTTTCCAATGACAAAAGGAGATTACACTATTGAAAATCCAAAAAGAATTCTTTACACATATCTTTCTAAATATTTAAAAGATTTCTTGAAAGATTTTTCTTATAAATTTCAACCACTTGAAATTGAAATTCTTGAGAAACTCGCTGAAAAAAATGAAAACTTAATTGAAACCTCTTCTTTAGGAAGAATTTTTGATATGGCTTCGAGTTTACTTGATATAAAAGATAGTGTGAGTTTCGAAGGAGAAGCAGCAATCACACTTGAAATGGTCTCTTCAAGATCTCAGACAAAAGATACATATAACTATAAATTAATTGAAAATGATTTAGTTGAAATTGATTTTTCAGATTTAATTTTAGGAATAATTGAGGATAAAAAGATTTATCAAAAAGAACATATTGGTAAAAAATTTCACAATACAATTGCAAAAATAATTTTTGATATTTCAAATGTTTTCAGAGAAAAAGAGAAAATAAAAAATGTTGGGTTTAGTGGTGGTGTTTTTCAAAATCGACTTTTGATAAACTTAATATGTGAATTTTTTAAGAAAGGTGATTTTAATCTGTATTTTCACAAGAGAGTTCCAACAAATGATGGAGGAATCTCTTTAGGTCAGGTAATTTTAGGAAAGGAGTGAATTTAAGTTATGTGTCTTGGAGTGCCATTAAAAGTTATAAAAATTTTAGATAAAGAAAAAGCAATTGTTTCAATGGGAGAGTCATTTTTTGAAATTAACACAATTTTTACTCCAGAAGTGAAAGAGGGAGATTATGTTATAGTTCATGCAGGTTTTTCAATTTCAACTCTTTCAGATGAAGATGCAAAAGAGATAAATTCGATTTTAAGCCAAATAAAAAATGGAAATTAAAGAAAAAGAGGCAATTCTAAAAATTTCAGATTTGATTAAAAAAATTTCTAGAAAAGAGATTAATATAATGGAATTTTGTGGAACTCATACACATGAAATATTTAGATTTGGAATAAGAGAAATTTTACCTAAAAACATAAATCTTCTTTCTGGGCCAGGTTGCCCTGTTTGTGTAACTTCCCAAGAAGATATTGATTATATTGTAAAAGTTTCTTTGGAACAAAACTTTCAAATCATAACTTTTGGAGACCTTGTAAATGTAAGAGGAAGTGAGATGAGTTTAAATGATTTAAGAATTATGGGAAGAGAGGTAAATATTGTTTATAATCCAATTGAAGCAATAAATATTGCATTAAATAACAAAGATAAAAATTATGTTCTTATAGGAATTGGATTTGAAACAACTGCTCCAAATTTAGGATATACTTTGATAAAAGCAAAAGAGTTAGGTCTCAAAAATCTTTTTTATTATTCATTAAATAAATTAACTCCTCCTGCAATGAAAGCGATACTCAAAATGGGTGAGGTTAAACTCGATGGAATAATTGGTCCAGGTCATGTGTCAACAATAATTGGAAGAGAAGGTTGGATGGAAGTTTTCAATGAATATAAAATTCCATTTGTTATTATTGGTTTTGAACCACTTGATATAATCTATGGAATTTATCTACTTGTTAACACAATAGAAAAAGGAGAGGCGAAAGTTATAAATGCTTATAAAAGAAGTGTGAAAGATGAAGGAAATAAAGCAGCAAAAGAAATTTTAAAAAAGGTTTTTAAAGTTTCAGATGCAAACTGGAGGGGCTTTGGAATTCTTAAAGACAGTGGGCTTTTTTTAAAAGATGAGTTTGAAATTTTTGAGATTAGAAATTATTTTAAGTATGAGATAAAAAGTAAAAAGGTATCAGGTTGTAAGTGTGATGAAGTTATTAGAGGTATAATAAAACCTTTTGAGTGTCCTCTATTTAAAAGGGTATGCACACCACAAAATCCAATTGGTCCTTGTATGGTTTCAATTGAAGGTGCATGCTCTGCATATTATCTTTATGGAGAAAGTTAAATTATGAGTGAGAAAATTTCTCTTTTTAATGGAAGTGGAGGAGAAGGGACAAAAAAATTAATTGATGAAATTTTAAAAGAGTTAGATAATGAAATTCTCTCAGAACTTCTTGACTCTGCAATTTTAGATTTTGAGAGTAAACTTGCCTTTACAACAGATTCTTATGTTATATCTCCTCCATTTTTCAAAGGTGGAGATATTGGAAAGCTAAGTATATATGGAACTGTAAATGACCTATCAGTTGTTGGAGCAGAGCCCCTTTTTTTAAGTTTAAGTTTTATAATTGAAGAAGGTTTTGAATTAAAAGGTTTTGAAAAAATAATTAAATCAATAAAAGAAGCAAGTGAGGAATCGAAAGTTAAAGTTGTAACAGGAGACACAAAAGTTGTTGAAAAAGGGAAAGGAGATAAGATTTTTATAAATACATCTGGTATAGGAATTATAAAAGAGAATAGAGATTTAAGAAATAGAAAAATTGAGATTGGAGATCTTATTTTAATAAATGGTGGAATTGGTGAACATGGACTTTCGATTATGCTTGAAAGATTAGGAGTAAAAACAGGAGAACAAGTTAAATCTGATCTTTCTCCTCTAAATTCTCTTATTTTACCTCTTCTTGATAAATTTAAGGGAATTAAATTTTTAAGAGACCCAACAAGAGGAGGAGTTGCAACAGTTCTAAATGAGATATCAAAAAAATTTAAACGTGATATTGAAATTTGGGAAGAGAGTTTGCCAATTAAAAGCTGGGTAAAAGAAGCATCAAATATTCTTGGAATAGATCCTCTTTATGCAGCAAATGAGGGAAAAGTAATTATTGTTGTAAAAAAAGATGAGGGAGAAGAAGTTTTAAAATTTTTAAAAAATCACCCTCTTGGAAAAGATGCAAATATAATTGGAGAAATTAAAAAAGAAGGTGAAAGAGTGTATCTAAAAACAGAAATTGGAACAAAAAGAATTTTAGATACATTAAAGCGAGACTTACTTCCAAGAATCTGTTAAATAATAAACAATATCTTGAATTTTTCTTTTAAAATAAGTATAATTTGAATAATGTGTTATGCATGAATGGGCTTTGGCAGAAGCGGTTGTTGAATCATATTTGAATTTAATAAAAGAAAAAAGGTTAGAAAAAGTTAATGAAATTTATATAAAAGTTGGAGAACTTCAAAATATCGATATTGAGGTTTTTGATTTTGCTTTTAAAGAATTAATCAAACAGACAGAATTAGAAAACTCAAAAATAGTTTATATCACAGAAGAAGCAATTTTAAAATGTAATATCTGTGGAAATGAGTGGAAGTTTAAGGAGAGTTTCAATAAACTAAATGAAGATGAAAAAGAGGCAATTCACTTCATTCCTGAAACCCTTCACATATATATAAAGTGTCCCAAGTGCTTGAGTTTTGATTTTGAGATCATTAGTGGAAGAGGAGTATTTTTAGAGGATATTAAATGAGTTTAGATCCAAGATTTCCTTATATAGAGAAAAAATTAAATAAAATAAAAAGAGTTTGGGCAGTAACAAGTGGAAAAGGTGGAGTTGGAAAAAGCACAATCTCTTCAGTTTTATCTCTTCTTTTAAAAGAAAAAGGTTTTAAGACAGGTCTCTTAGACCTTGATATCTTTGGACCATCAACTCATATTGTTTTAGGAGTAAAAAACTTTGATTTAATTGAAGAAAAAGGAGTTCTTCCACAAAATATTGATGGTTTAAAATATATTTCAATTTTATCTTTTACTCAAAATAAACCTTTTTCATTAAGAGGAGATGAATTAACAGATATTTTTCTTGAAATTTTTACAATAACAAATTGGGGAGACCTTGACTTTTTAATTATTGATATGCCACCAGGACTTGGAGACACAACTCTTGATTTATTAAAATTTGTTAAAAAAAGTGAATATCTTCTTATCTCAAATAGTTCAAGGATCTCTTTTGAAACAGTTTCTAAACTCTATGAAATTTTAAAATATTATGATGCAAAAATTCTTGGCTTAATTGAAAATATGAAGTTTTCTTCAGATGATTTTGTATCTCAAGAGTGCGAAAAAAGAGGGATCAACTATTTAGGAAGTTTAAATTTCTATTGTGATTTGGATTATTTATATGGTGATTTAAATGCTATAATTAATTCAGATTTATCATTATTTTTATTTAGAATTATAGAAAGAATTTTGAGTTAAAACTTTTTAAAGAGAGAGGGTGATTATGGAGAAGATTAAGATTAAAATTAATGGAAATGAAGTTGAAGTTGAACCTGGGAAAACCCTTCTTCAAGTTGCAAAAGAGATGAATTTACATATTCCAACTCTCTGCTATCTCGAACATCTTTCACCTCAAGGGTCTTGCAGATTGTGTCTTGTTGAAGATAGGGGAAAACTTATAACTGCTTGTAATGCTCCCCTTGCACCAAATATGGATGTTAAACTTGATACTCCAAATGTTATAAATTCTAGAAAATTGATTCTTCAACTTATATTCACAGAAAGAAACCACTATTGTATGTATTGTGAAATGTCTGGAAATTGTGAACTTCAAAATTTGGGTTATGAATTTGGTTTAGATCATTTTGAGTTTCCAACCTATGAAAAAAAATTCGCAGTTGACAATTCACATGATTACATATTAATGGATCCAAATAGATGTGTTCTATGTAGAAGATGTATTAGAGCATGTTCTGAACTTGCAGGACATTTTGTTTTAAGCGAGATGAATAGAGGAATTGAAACTTTGATCATTGCAGATATGGATCTTCCACTTGGTGAATCAAGTTGTACTTCATGCGGTTTATGTGCACAAGTTTGTCCAACTGGTGCAATAGTTGACAAGAGAAGTGTTTATCTTGGAAAAGATGTTCAAACAGACATTATTTATTCAAACTGCAATGAATGTGCTGTTGGATGTGGAACAAAAATTTACAAAAAGAAAAACTCAAACTTTATTGTAAAAATTTATGGAGATATGGAATCAGAAATTAATGATGGAGTGCTCTGTAAAATAGGAAGATATTCAGCACTTTTTGATGAAAAACCAAGAGTTATCTCTTCAAAAATAAAAGATGATATTGGTTTCAAAAAATTAGATACTGAAAAATTAATGAAATTAATTTCTGAGAAAATAAATGAACTTACAGTTTACATAGATGGTTCACTTTTTAATGAAGAGATTGAATTAATTAAAAACAAATTTAAAGATAAAGTTTATTCTCTTTATCCAAATGAACCTCAAATTCCATCAAATATATCTTTAAAAGATCTAAATAATGAGAATGAATTTATTGTAATAGGAGTTGACCTAAATAGAGAATATGGAGTAGTTGGTTCATTTGTAAAAAGAAAAGTTATGGGTGGCGATGGTAAACTTGCAATTTTTGATTCAGAATATAATTCTCTTGCCCAAATTTCTCATCATATATTTAATATTAATGAACTTAAAGAAGGTCTTGAAAAATTAAAAGATTTCAATTCACCAGTTGTTATTTATAAAGAACTTCCAAAAGATGCTGTTGAAATTCTAAAAACAAAAGAAAACTTTAAGTTCTTATGGCTTCCACCTGAAACAAACTCTATTGGATTGAATAAGTTAAATATAAAACATGAAATTAAAAATTCTAAAGCAATTCTTTTCTTTGGAGAAAACATTGAAGCACTTAAGAATTTTGGTAAAGATACATATATAATTGCATTTACACCATATGAGACAGAGGAACTTTTAAGAATAGCAAATGTTGTTGTTGGCATTTCAAATGGATTTGAAAGAGATGGGACCTTCTATAATCTTAATGGAAAACTAGTAAAGAAAGAAAAAATTCTTGCTCCAAAATTTGAAACATTGGACCTTAAAAACTTTTTGAATGAATTTAATAAAGTAAGTTTAACTAAATGAGGTGTAAGATGAAGAAAATAAAAGTTGCATCAATTTGGTGTGAAGGTTGTTCAGGTTGTCATATGTCTTTTCTTGATATGGATGAGAGGTTAGTTGAATTAATTAATAAAGGGCTTGAGATAAATGCAACACCAATAACAGACCTTAAGATTCCAGATGATGATACTGACATTGGAATAATTGAAGGAGCAGTTGCAACAGACCACCATTTAGAAGAAGTAAAGATGATGAGAGAAAAGTGCAAGTTTATAGTTGCAATTGGAGATTGTGCAGTTTTTGGTGGAATTGTTACAATGAGAAACTATTTTCCAACTGATGAACTTCTTAAAAGAGGATATATTGAAACAGAAAGTACAGTTGAAGGAAAAGTACCAACTTCTCCTGAGCTTGGAAAACACCTTCCAAAAGTTAAAGCAGTAAATGAGGTTATTAAAGTAGATTATTATATTCCAGGTTGTCCACCATCAGCAGATGCAATATACCATGTATTAAATGAGATTTTAGAAGGAAAAACACCTGTTTTAACAGGTGAACTCTTAAAATATGAGTAATGAGGTGAAAAGATGAATAAGAAAATAACAATAAATCCTGTTACAAGAATTGAAGGACATGCAAGAGTAACAATATTTTTAAATGATGATGGAAAAGTTGAAGAAGCATATCTTCACATAGACCAATTCAGAGGATTTGAAAAGTTTTCTGAAGGAAGATACTTTGCTGAAATGCCAATAATTACTCCAAGAATTTGCGGAATTTGCCCAGTAAGCCACCATCTAGCAGCAGCAAAGGCAACAGATGATATTTTAGGAGTTGAGATTCCAAAAGTTGCAAAACTTTTAAGAGAACTTATCCACATGGGTCAATTTATTCAATCACACTCAATGCACTTTTTTGAACTTGCAGGTCCAGATATAATCTTAGGTTGGGATGCAGACCCAAGAATAAGAAATGTTGTTGGACTAATTCAAGCAAATCCAGAACTTGCTCTAAAAGCAGTTAAACTAAGAAAATTTGGACAAAGAATTATTGAACTTGTTGCTGGAAGAAGAATTCACCCAACTTTTGCTATTCCAGGAGGAGTAAATCAAGCACTAACAGAAGAAGCTAGAAATGAGATTTTATCTGGCATAGATGAAATGATTTCTTACATTCAAGAAGGAATTAAAATTGCAATTGACTTTATTGAGAAAAACAAAGAACTTTGTGATAAATTTGCATCATTCCCAAGTGGATATATGGGTCTTGTTAAAGAAGATGGCTCTCTTGAACTCTATGATGGAAAAATTAGATTCATGGATAAATATGGAAAATTTGTAAAAGAGTTTAAAGACAAATTTTACCTAAAATATATTGGAGAAAGAGTTGAAGATTGGAGTTATCTAAAATATCCATATTATAAACCATTTGGATGGCCAGATGGAGTTTATAGAGTTGGACCACTTGGAAGATTAAATGTATCAGATAAAATTTCAACACCACTTGCAAATGAAGAACTCAAAAAATTTAAAGAGATGGGAAACGAAAAACCAATTGAAGGTTCAATATATTATCACTATGCAAGATTAATTGAAACAATTTATGCACTTGAAAGAGCAAGAGAAATTCTTGAAGATCCAGAAGTTATGTCAAAAGATACTTTTATTTCAGGAAAACCAACAAATGAAGAAGGAGTTGGAGTAATTGAAGCACCAAGAGGAACACTCATTCACCACTATTGGGTTGATGATAAGGGAACAATTGAAAAAGTTAATCTTATTGTTGCAACAGGACATAATAATTGGGCAATGAGTAAAGCAGTTGAACTTGTTGCGAAAGGTTTTGTCGATGGAAAAAATCTTCAAGAAGGAATGCTTAATAGAGTTGAAGGCGCAATAAGGTGTTATGACCCATGTCTCTCATGCTCAACTCATGCAATAGGAAAGATGCCAATTGTTGTTGAACTTTATGATAGCAAGGGAAATTTAATTAATTTTGTCAAAAGAGACTAAAAAAGTAATTTTAGTTGGATTTGGGAATGAGTATAGAAAAGATGATGGATTAGGAATAAAGCTCCTGGACCTTATTGAAGATGAGAAAATTGAGAAGATAAAGGTTCAGGAGCTTTCTTATTCTGTAATAGATGATATAAAAGATTTTAATATAGTTATTTTTATTGATGCAAGTTTGGAGGGAGAAGATATAAGTTTTAAAAAAATTGAGAAAAAAGAAACTTTTTCACCATTAACTCACCACTTATCAACAGAGGAACTTTTAATTTGGGCTGAGTTTATAAATAAAAAAAGTTATGATTTTTATTTGCTTTCAATAAGGGGCTATGATTTCGATTTTGGTGAAGATTTATCAGAAAATGCGAAAAGAAATTTAGAAAAAGGTGTAAAATTTTTAAAAAATTTTTTAGAAACTTTATAAATTTCTTATTATGTTATAATTAATTTATGCTAATGGAAATAAAGTTATTAAATAAAATCTCGAAAAAGATTAAAGTTCATAAAAATTTTATTTGTAAAGAAGATTCTTTTGATGATATATTAGAAATATTAATATGTCAATTACTGAAAAAATAATTAAGTGATTTTTGGAGGATAGATGGTTGAAAAGTTGAATGATTATTTTAAGGCATGCTGTTTTATAGCAGCAGGAATGATATATCTTCAGGATAATCCACTTCTTAAAGAACCTTTAAGAAAAGAGCACATAAAAAATAGGTTACTCGGACATTGGGGTGCAAGTCCTGGTTTAAGTTTTACATATATACACTCAAATAGAGTCATTAACAAATACGATATAAATTCTATTTTTATTGCAGGACCAGGACATGGAGCGCCAGGTGTTATTGCACCAGTTTATCTTGAAGGAACATTAAGTGAAATTTATTCAGAATTTACCCAAGATGAGAGAGGTCTTAAAAATTTATTTAAAGCATTTTCTTTTCCAGGTGGTTTTGGCAGTCACTGCACTCCTGAACTTCCAGGCTCAATTCAAGAAGGAGGAGAACTTGGTTACTCTTTATCTCATGCTTATGGTGCAGTTTTTGACAATAAAGATTTAATTGCAATAACAGTTGTTGGTGATGGCGAAGCAGAAACAGGACCTCTTGCAACATCTTGGCACTCAAATAAATTTTTAAATCCAGTTCAAGATGGAATGGTTCTTCCTATTTTACTTTTAAATGGATATAAGATAAATAATCCATCAGTTTTATCAAGAATTGAAAATGATGAACTCCTCTCTCTTTTCAAAGGATATGGTTATGAACCAATTTTAGTTGAAGGAAAGGAGACACTCGAAGTTCATGAAAAAATGATTAAGGCTATGGATTATTCAATTGAAAAAATTTTCTCAATCTGGGATTTAACAAGAAAAAGTGGAAACCTAAAAAGGTATCCATATCCGATGATAATTTTAAGAACACCGAAAGGTTGGACTGCTCCAAAAAAATATAAAGAGCATTTCATTGAGGGATATTGGAGAGCACATCAAGTTCCATTTTCAGATGCAAAAGATAACCCAGAAACCATGAAAGCACTTGAAGAGTGGCTTTTAAGTTATGAACCAAATAAACTTTTTGATGAGAATGGTTCATTGAGGAAAGATTTAAAGGAACTTAACCCTAAAGGAAGTAAAAGAATGAGCGCAAACCCTATTACAAATTGTGGATTAATTAGAAAAAACCTTATTTTACCAGAAGTTGAAAATTTTAAAGTAACTATTAATGAAAGAATTAAAGACACTTTTGAAAATACAAAACCTCTTGGTGTTTTTCTTAAAGAGGTTATTAATTTAAATAGAAATAATTTTAAAGTTTTTGGACCAGATGAGACAAAATCAAACAGATTAGATGCAACTTTTGAGTTTGGAAAAGCATGGATGGCAAAAATTTTACCAGAAGATTCAGATGAAGGGTATCTTTCTCCTTTTGGAAGAGTTATGGAGTACCTGTCAGAACATACAATTGAAGGTTGGCTTGAAGGGTATCTTCTTACAGGAAGACATGGATTTTTAAACACATATGAAGGTTTTTCTCAAATTATCTCTTCAATGGTAAATCAATTTGGAAAGTGGATTGATATATCAACAGATGTTCCATGGAGAGCACCAATTTCATCTCTAAATCTTCTTTTAACCTCCGTTGTCTGGAGACAAGATCATAATGGCTTTACACATCAAGACCCTGGATTTATAAATTCAATTGTCGATAAGTGGCCAAATGTTGTAAGGGTTTATTTTCCACCTGATGCAAATTCACTCCTCTGGGTTGTGTGGCATGCACTTCAAACAACAGATAGAATAAATATTATTGTTATTGATAAACAAAAACACCCTCAGTATCTTACAATTGATGAAGCGAAAAAACATGCAACAAAAGGAATTGGAATTTGGGATTTTGCATCAACCTTTCCAGATGAAGAACCAGATGTCGTAATTGCAAGTTGTGGTGATATTCCAACAAAAGAAGCGATTTATGCTGTCAATATGTTAAAAGAAAATTTCAAAGATTTAAAAATAAGATTTATAAATATTTTGAATCTTTTTACATTAACACAAAATACAGAACATCCAGATGGATTGACAGATAAAGAGTTTGATTTATATTTCACAAAAGATAAACCAATTATATTTAATTTCCATGGTTATCCATGGTTAATTCATAGGTTAACTTATAGAAGAACAAATCACAAAAATCTTCATGTGAGAGGTTACAGAGAAAATAGAAAAATTGGAATTGACTCATCTTATCTTGTTTCATTTTTAAAAGGAAGAGGTGGAATTACAACACCACTTCAACTTGCAATTTTAAATCAGATTGACAGATTTAGTATTGCTATAGATGTTATTGAAAGAGTTGAAAAGTTAAGTGAAAAGGGAGCAAATTTAAAGGATAAATTAAAAGATATGCAAATTGAAGCACTTGATTATGCATATAAAAATGGAGTAGATAAAGAGGGTTAAAAAATATAAAAATTAGATTAAAATAAAAATAATATGTACAAAAAATTTTTTATAATTATTTTTATCTTTTTATTTTTAACAAATATTGCATTTTTAAAAGCAAAAGAGAAAATAATTTCTAAATATTTTAAATTTGAGAAAACCTTATATGAAATTGGGAGAATAATTTCAAATGAAAATATTTCAAATGATAGGAAAAATTATATTTTATCTATGAAAAACTCTATTATCTCAAATAACAATGAAATATTAATTGTTATTATGTATCATGGATTTTATGAAGATGAAAAAGATCTAAAAACAAAATATTCTGTTTTAAAAAGCGAATTTGAAGAGCACCTTAAAATTCTTAAAGAGTTTGGTTTTGAACCAGTTAGTTTGCTTGACATTTACTATTACTTAAAATTTAATAAAAAAATTCCGGAGAGATCTGTTTATTTAACATTTGATGATGGTTTTAAGAGTTTTATGAAAGTTTATGATTTGATTAAAAAATATGAATTTAAAGGCGGAATTTCATTAATTACAAAATATGTGAATTCTCATTGGACAATCGATTTAAATGATATTTCGCTCTTAAAGGAAGAAGGATATATAGACTTTATTTCACACTCACATGAAACTCATAACTGTTTTAAAAAACTTGTTAAAAATAAAGATTATAGAACAATAAAAACTGACATAAAAAAATCAAAAGAGTTCTTTAATTCTATAGATATAGATATTTTCTCTTTCTCATATCCTTTATCTTGTGGTGCAGATGATAAAAATATCCATAAAATCTTAGAGGAACTTGGTTTTAAAATTGCCTTTGGTGGGTTTAGTAATTTTATAGTGAAAAATGATTCAAATATTTATAATATTCCAAGAATTGAAATATCTATAAGAAATGGTCTTAATAAAAAAGAAAATTTTAAAAATTTAATTTCAAACATTGTTAAAAATCAAATTAAAAAATAATTGAATCAAAATTTTCTTGAAGTTCTTTTTTATTAAATAAACCTTTTATATCAACTATTAAAGCATCTTTTTTGACAAGATTTTTAATATCCATTACTGTTAAATTTTCATAACTTTTTTGAATTACACTTATAACTACAACATCGGCATCTTTTGAGGCAAAATTTAAATCAGAAACTTTCTCTTCTAAATTGAGATTAACTTCATCATCAAAAGCATAAATTTCTTTGAAATATTTTTTTGAAATTTTTAAAAATTTTAATGAAGGACTTTCTCTTATATCTTTTGAATAATCTTTCATAGCAAGACCAAGAAGAGTGAGTTTTGATGATTTTGAATCTTTTCCTTTTTTCTTTAATCTTTCAAGAATTAGTTTTAAAACCTTTTTTGGCATATCGTCATTTATTTTTCTTCCAAGTTCAAAAAGAGATAGATCTTTTTTGTTTAATTTGAAACTTTCCTTAAGATAGTAATAAGCATAAGGAAGGCAATGACCTCCAACACCAAGACCAGGAGAGAGTAGATTTTTTACTCTTTTATGAGTTTTTGCTGCTTCAATCACTTCATTTGGAATAATATCCATATTTAATAAATTCAATGCTAAAGAGTTAACCATTGCAATATTTAAATCTCTCTGAAGATTTTCAATAATTTTTGATGCTTCTGCAACTTCAATTTTACTTACCAAATGATAATCGCCATTAAAGTTTGACTTAAGAAATTCAAAAGTTTTTCTAGTGCTTTCTTCTCCGATGCCTCCAATTAAAGTTGTCATATTTATTAATTCTTCAAATGCTTTTCCTTCAGCCATTCTTTCTGGAACATAAGAAAGATAAAAATCTTTCTCAACTTTTAAACCAGAATAACCTTCAAGTAAAGGGAGAACAAATTTTCTTGTTGTACCAACTGGAACTGTGCTTCTTAAAATTACAAGTTGCCCCTTTTTCAAGTTTTTTCCAATATTTTCAACTCCATTTATTAAAAAATCATAATTTATCTCTTTGTTTCCTCTTAATGGAAGTGGAATTGTTATCATAATTACATCTGAATTTAAAATTGCTTCTTTATAATTTGTTGTGGGAATAAAATTTCCCCTGCTTATCTCTTCTAAAATTATCTCATCTATACTTTTCTCATTATAAAACTCATAAAGTCCGCTTTTTCCTGAAATTATATCTTCAATTCTTTTCTTATTTATATCAACTCCATAAACCTTAAGACCTTTCATGCTTAAAATAAGAGAAAGGGGAAGGCCAACTGCACCAAGACCAAAAACCGCTACCATTAAAGAACTCCTCCTTCTTTTAAAGATTCAATAAATTTTTGGGATATATTTTCCATAGAAAATTTATTAATTTCTTCTTGATTATATTTAATTTCAACTTCATTTAAATAATCTCTGTAAATATTTTTAAGTGTTTTTTTAATCTCTTCTATTTTTTCTGGATCAACAACATCTCTCACACCACAACTTAAAAGAATCTCTTTACACTCTCCATCTGGAACAAGTGCAATTATTCTTTTTTCACTTCCTAAATATTCAAAAGTTTTTTGTGGAACAGTTACTTCTCCTCCTTTTCCAAGAAAAAGGAATAGTAGTTTTGAACCAAGAATGAACTTTACTGCTTCTTTATGAGGTAAAAACCCTGAAATATTTACAAAATCATTCAATTTCATCTCATCAACGATTTTTTTTGTATTTTCTTCAAATGGAGAAAGAATATAAATTTTTGCATCTTTTCTGAAATTTTCATCTTCTTCTATTAATTCCTGAAATGCTCTAAAGAAGAAGACAGGAGTTTGAAGTGAGTAAAAACTTCCAACATAAGAAATTGAGAAACCTGGAAGTGTTTTTGCTTCAATTTCAAAATCTTTTTTGTCAAAACCTCCATAGATAACCTTTATTTTATTTTCATTTAGAAAATCAAATTCATTGAGTAAAACTTTTTTAAATGATTCTGTTACAACAACTATCAAATCACACTCTTTTAAACATTTCTCCTCTATTTTTCTATTTTTAATTTTTGAAGATAAAGGATATTCAACAAATGGGTTTTCAGACCATAAGTCTCTAAGGTCCATAACCCATTTAATACTGAATTTCTTTTTTAAATTTAAACCAACAAGATGAGTTGAATGTGGTGGACCAGATGTTATAACAACATCAATTTTTTCTTTTACAACTAAATTTTTTGCAAACTTTAGGGACTCTTTTGCCCATTTTACTTTATCATCAGGAATAAATAATCTTAATCTTATCTTTGTTAAAAGAGAACTTTTTAAAACTCTATATTTTTCAATTATGTCTTTTTCTTCGCCTGATGTGCCTCTTTTTAAGACTCTATATAAAAATTTTGGAATAAATATTCTTGGGTCTTTAAATTTAACTCTAAAAACCTTTGTATCTTCTGGTATTCTTGATGAGTCATCTCTATATTTGTATGTTGGATAATCACTTGTTAGAAGATATTTTTCAAAGCCCTTTATATATTTCAAAAGTTTTATTACTCTTTCTCCACCGCCACTTCCAATAGGAGGAGAAAAGAAAGAAACAAAAAGAATTTTTTTCATGAGAGCACCTCTTTATAAACCTTAAGTGTCTCTTCAATCATTTTCTCTTTTGTAAATTTTTCTAATACTCTTTTTCTATTTCTCTCTCCAAATTCTTTTCTCTTTTCTTTATCTAAGAAATAAAGAATTTTCTCAGAGAAAATTTCTTTATCGAGTTCTTTTATAATGAATCCATTTACTCCATCTTCAACAATATCTCTTACTCCTAAAGAATCATAAACAACAACAGGAAGATAGGAGGCCATTGCTTCAAGTGTTACAATTGAGAAACCTTCTTTGAGAGAAGGAAGAACAAAGATATCAAAAATTCCATAAATTTTTCTTGCATCATCTCTAAAACCTAAAAGTTTTATTTTTTCTTTTAGAGAGAGTTCTTCAATTTTTTTCTCGACTTCTTCTCTTAATGAACCATCACCAACAATAATTAGTTTTGCATTTTTCTCTTTTTTCTCTATCAATGAGAATGTTTCAATTAAAAAGAGAGGATTTTTTACTCTTTCAAGCCTAATCACTGTTCCAATTACAAAATCACTCTCTTTTAAACTAAAATCCTCTTTTTTATAAAAATCATCATTAAGTTCTATTCCAAGGTGAATTACTCTTATGTCTTTTTTATATCCCCTATTTAAAATATATTCTTTTAAAGAGTTTGATGGAACAATAATTAAATCTGGAACATTCAAAGTTAAATCATCAATTTTTTCTAAAAGAACTCCTTTTAATCTTGAACTATAATCTTCATACATAAAACTTGTATAAGAAGAAATAGATTCAATTTTAAGATTTTTTGAAGTTATTCTTCCATAAAAATTTCCCCTTAAGCCATAAGTGTGAATTAAATCAATTTTTTCATCGAGTGCTATATTTTCAATTTCTTTAAAATTTAAAAAGCCTTTAAATAAATATTGCTTGAATCCTTTCTCTTTTATTTCATTAAATAAAACTCCTTCAAAAAAATTAAAAAAAATAAATTCAAACTCATTTTTTAACTCTTTTGCTATAGTCATCACTTGATATCTTGAGCCACCCTTTTCCCCTCCACTTATAAAAATACCAATTTTTTTCATTCTTTTTTAAAAGAGTATAAAATTCCTATCAAACTCCACATAGTAACACTTAAAGTTGGAATCTCCCAAAGGTTTTCTGTGAGATTGTTTAAGAAAAATGCAATTAACCCTAAAAATATTCCGAGACAAATCATTTTTTCTTTTTCTTGAATTAAATTTATTAAATTTGACACTCCTTTTCTTAAAATAGAAAATATAAGATATAAAAATGATATAAAACCAACTAGTCCTACCTCAACAAGAGTTTTTAAATAATAATTATCAACATAAAGCCCTTCAAACATTCCTAACCTACTTGCAACTGCTCCTCCAAATCCACCTGGTCCTACTCCAAAAATTGGCTTCAATGAAAATATTGAAATAGCAAGATTCCACCTAAAGAGCCTTCCATATGTTTTTGCCTTCTCAAGGTAAATTGGAGATAAAAGATTTAAGAATCTAACTCTTATTTGAGGAATTGAAAAAGCAATGAGGATAAAAATTATTAAAACAAGAAAATACCTTTTGTCTTTATATAAAAGAGTGAAAAGTAAAAATGGAAATATGATTGAAATTTGTGCTGCTCTTGTTAATGTGAAAAGAAGAGCAAATGAAGATGCACCAAGAACCAAAAAATAATGAAGTTTTTTTGTTAATTTTTTCTCAAAAAGAAAAATTGTAAAAATAAGAGGGATTAAAAGAATAAGGTATCCTGCAAATGCATTGGGAGAACCAAAAATTGAAAAAGCTCTTGTTGAAATTGTTGTTTCGAGATCTTTATCGATCCAAGAGGAAGGAATTGAAACTCTTGCAATGTATTGATATATTCCATAAAGAGATAGAAATAAAACTGAAACAGTTGACAAATTTATGAAAATTTCAATATCCTTTTTGTCATTTATAAAATTAATAACAATTAAAAAGAAAAGAAACATCTCAAGATAACTTCTTATTCCATCAAAGGCAATTCTTGTATCAATTTTTGTAAAATAAGAAGATACCAAAAGTGCTAAAAGAAAAATAAAAACTGGATAAATTAATTCAGTAAATTTTATTCTTTTTGATTTAACTCTTAATAAAAAGATAAGAATTAAAAGAAAAATAAAACCTTCATCCCAAATTGAAGAAATTTGTGGAAATAGGTTTCTTACCAAAAAATCAATTATTGGATAAAGTGGAATTAAGTAAAATGGTAATTTATATGGCAAATAGTAAAAGAAAAGTGGAATTGAAAATATAAAACCAATTTGAGGTTTTATTAAAAGAGAAACTGCGGTAAGGAATGAGAAAAAAATTGCTCCTAATTCAACCATTCTTCCCCCCAAAAAGTTTATACAAGAATGAGTCTTTAATTAAATCTTCTTTTATAAATAGAGACATAAAAATAAAATATAAGAATGCGAAAAGTAAAATTTTCACTATTAAAGATGGGATTTTTAGAATGTAAGGAATTAATATAATAACTAAAAAAATCAATAAATTTTTATAATTTCCCTCATATTTTATTTTAAATATATTTATATTTATTGATAAATCTTCATCTTCTTTCTTTAAAACTTTAAAAATAAAACTTTCATAATAAAAATTCTTAATTGAATTAAAAACTTTTGAAATGAAACTCTCTTCATGTAAATCATTTATAAATAAAAATGCTTTATTTAAGGAACTTTCTTTTATTAAATCTGTAAAGATATCTTTAATCTTTAAGGTATTCATCAATTATATTTTGAATTTTACCATAATCAAGAATATAATATGAAAGATGATTTTTCCAACCAAGAGTTCCTGGAAGAGTCATTGAAATCATATCTTCATCTTGAATGTTTTTTATTATTAAACCTAATTTTATTATTTGAGTTGGTTCAAGATTTGTTTTCACCCAATTTTTAAGTTCAAGAAGCGCTTTCTGAAGTCTTAATGTATTTGAAATTTCAAAAACTTGTTTTATAACTGCTTTTATAAACTTTTGCTGTCTCTCCATTCTTCCAATATCACCTGTCTCATCCATTCTAAATCTTACATATTCAAGAGCCTTCTCTCCATTAAGGTGCTGCAAACCTTTTTTAAGATGAATTTTTACATCTCCAAGATAAGATTCATAATCCATATCTTTTTCAACATCAATTGTAATTCCACCAATAAGATCAATCATATTTTTGAAACCATCAAAATTTACTTCTACATAATAAGGAATTTCAATATTTAAAATAGATTCAACTGTTTTAATAAGAAGAGGAATTCCTCCATAAGAATGAGCATGTGCTAACTTTTCATCTCCTTCATAACCTGGAAGAGTGACTAATGAATCTCTTGGAAGGGAAATAAGAACTAATTTTTTATTTACTGGGTCAATTGAAAGAAGTAGATTTGTATCTGACCTTGACATCTCATCTTCATATCTTTGGTCAATTCCAATAAGCAAAATATTTATTTTTTTACTCCAATCTATTTCTCTTGCAGGAAGTGTATTTTCACCATTTTCTCCATTTTTTAGATTAATTGAAGATAAAATGTAATAAGTGTATCCAATAAATGAAACTACAAGAACAATTAAAACTATCAATATGATGGTTAATGCTTTTTTAAACTTTATCATCTATTCCACCTCTAATTCTTTCAAGTTCAATTCTTAAATTCTTATAATCTCTTATATATAATACTAAAAAATATATAAATAGTGTTACAACAATTACAACTCCAACTTGAATTAGTTGCCCATATTTAGATATAGTGAAACCATTTCTATCTAAATAGTTAGATATTATAAGAGAAATAAAAGTTGCAATTAAAGAATATGCTAAAATTTTTAAAAAATTTATAATAAAATCTTTAATACTCAAAGTTTTTAATTTTTTAAATAAAATTCCATAAAGAAGAATAAATTGAAATATACTTGCAATTGATGCACCAAGAGGAATTCCAGAAAGTCCAATTAATTTTGAATTCAATAAATAAAGTGATACCTGTAAAACAATCGTTATGATGCTTATTATAACTGGTGTGATTGTATCTTTAAATGAATAATAAACTCTTACAAGAAGTGCTGTCATACCCCAAAATGGAAGACCAATTGAATAAAAAATAAGTAAATTTGAAACAATTTTTGTTGCATTTTGTGTAAACATTCCTTGTTCAAAGAGAAGCCTTATGATTGGATATGAAAATAAAACTAAACCCATTGCTGATGGTATCATAAGGTAAAGTATAAACTTTAAACCAAATTGAATTGTTTTTGTAAGTCTTTCAAACTTTTTTCTTGAAACAAGTTGTGAGAGTGTTGGGAAAACAATAAGCGACACAACAAATGCAAAAATTCCAAGAGGGAGTTGAGAAACTTTAAAAGCATAATCAAGAGAAGAGATTGCTCCTTCTCCAAAAAAAGAGCCAATAGACTTTTCAAAAATTGGTGTTATATATCCTAAAGTTGAGTTAATTAAAATTGGGACTGCAAGAATTCCAATTTTTCTTACATATTGATTTTTCAAATTAAAAAGTGGTTTATATCTCCAACCCTTTTTAATTGCAAAAGGAATTTGTATTAAAAGTTGGAGAATTGCGCCAATCATTGCTCCATATATTATTGCATAAGCACCATAATATTTTGTTAAAAATATAAGAGACGAAACGATTGCTATATTATAAAGAATTCCACCAATTCCAGGAATTATAAATGATTCATAAGTGTTATGAAGGCCACCAAAAAGAGAAGCCCATGCATGTATTAACATTTGAGGTATAAGATAAATAAACATTGAGTTTGCCAAAGTTTTCATTTCATTACTTGCATGAGGAGCCATAAGGTGAATTAATTCTTTTGAGAAAACAAAAAATATAAAAGATAAAACAATAAAAATAACTCCAATTATATTAAATAAAATATTGAATGTTTCCCACATGTCTTTTTCTTTTTTCTCAATTAGAAAATCTGTAAAAACTGGAATAAAAATTGCAGAAAGAAGGCCTGCGACAAGAAGATGAGAAATGGTTAGTGGGATATATGTTGATATCTTAATAGCATCAGATTGAAATGTTGCTCCAAAAAAATAAGCAATAACTTCTTCTCTTACAAAGCCCAAAATTCTTGTAATTAGGGTGATAAGAATCATTATGAAACTAACAGATATTAACCTTCTGCCTCTCAAATATGAATTCCCTCCAAAAGTTTCCTCAAATCAAAATAAAATAAAACTTTTTCTTCTCTCATCACTCATAAAATTTTATTCAATTTCCCCCCCTTTGTCAAATTAAAAATAATAAATCATTTAAAATCTTAATTAGAAAATTATTGGTAGATGGAATTATAATTGATATAACCAAAGTATTTATAAATCTAATTCCTTTTCAAGATTTTTTAACTCTCTTTTAAATCATATAATTCTTGTATTTTATTAATTTCATAAATTTTAATTTGATTTTTAAAATTTTTTTCCTCTATTAATAAAATATTACTCACTTTATTAATTAAATCATTAGATACTATAATTCTTGGTTTTGAATTCCATTTCGAATACGAGAATTTTAACCTTTCAATTGCTTTTTCTATCATACCAGATAACTCAACCTCGAAGGTAAAAGTTGGAACACCTCAATTTCTCTTTTCTAAACTAAATCAATATTTTTTTCTCACTAGGTAATTCTATAGGATATTCTATTTCAGAATAATAATTTTGTAATTTTCCTATTTCAGCAATTTGCTCTTGTAATTCTCGATGGTTAATGTAATATCTTTTCTTTCAATAGGCTTAATAATTACAGGACCACATTCTATCTCTTTAGGATTAATTTTATGTTTTAATTCAAACCTCTTAAATAGTTCAGTAAATAAATTTTCATCTAATTGATGAAATCCTGAATTCCAAATTAAATTAAAATCATTAATTTTTATATTATCTTTAATTCATAATTCTTTTGGTATTATTTTTATTATACGAAATCTGAATCTGAGCGGCCATATAACTTTATTGTTTTCAATTTCATCTTTCCAAAATAAATTAATTCTATCAATATATCTATCTGTCATCATTCCTAAACCAATAACACTTTTTACAGGTGATTTTACATAAATCCATTAATCATTTAATTACAAAAAATTAATTTATTTAAATGTATTTCTTTTAAACCCCAGATTAGAATAGGCTGTTTTAAAGAATTTTCCCAATTTTCTAATGTACCTATTAATAACCAATTATTTTTTTATTATATAATTTTAAGAAATATTTTTCATATAAAAAAGTATAATTAATAAGTTATTATTGTCTTATAGGTAACATACCATCCAACTTTACAACCTAAATTTTCAGCAACAAATGAAAATAATTTTTAACTCTAAAATAAAATTATGAAATATATTTAAAATATAAATTCCAGTGGTTCAGTAAAAATTTACCCCCCCAAATTTAAACTTGATTAATTTATAAATTTTATATCTTTAATCTTGGGTCCATTGCATCTCTAAGGCCATCTCCTAGGAAGTTGAAACATAGAACAGTTATAAAAATGAAAATTCCAGGCCAAAAGGCCATCCAAGGCGCTCTCCAAATGTGTTCCTGAGCTCTCTGAAGCATATTTCCCCAGGAAGGAGTGGGTGGTTGGATTCCTAAACCAAGAAAACTTAATGATGCCTCATAAATTATTGCACCACCTATTGCCAAAGTTGCACTAACAATAAGAGGTGCCATAACATTTGGAAAGATATGTTTATAAATTATTCTTATGTTACTACTTCCAATTGCTCTTGCTGCTTCAGAGAACTCTTGATTTTTAAGAGACAAAGTCATTCCTCTAACTATTCTTGCAACAGTCATCCAACCGAAAACAACAATTATTAAAATAATATTTGTTAAGGATGAACCTAAAAATTTTGCAATGATAAGCATTAAAGGAAGAACAGGGATTGAATAAAAAACATCAGCAACTCTCATTATGATATTATCGATCATTCCGCCATAATAACCTGAAACAAGACCAAGTATTCCACCAATTATAGCAGCAGCAAAAGCAGAAGCAAATCCAACTAAAAGCGAAATTCTTCCTCCATAAAGTATTCTTGTAAAGATATCATGTCCTATTTCACTTGTTCCCATAATATGCTCTCTTGAAGGTGGAGCAAATCTATTGTCTAAATCAATATCATAATAGTTGTATGGAGTTAAAAAAGGAGCAAACAAACATGCAAATATTAAAATTAAAAGAATTATTCCAGATACCAGTGCCAATTTATGCTTTCTTAATCTTTTCCAAACAAGCTGCCAATATGAATATGTTTTTTTGGTTAATAATTCTACACTAGCATCTAATGCTTCTTTTTTTTCCATGATTTCACCTCTAAAAATTATTCATATTTTATTCTTGGATCAATCAAAACATAAACTATATCTGCAAGAAAATTAAATAAAATTGTTAATAGAGATAGAAATAGAAGACATGAAATGGCAAGTGAATAATCAGAACCAATTATTGCCTCATATAAAAGTAGTCCCATTCCTGGATAGTTAAATACAGTTTCGGTTATTGTTGCACCAGCAAAAAGACCAGGAATTGTTAACATTATAAGAGTTACAATTGGAATTAAAGCATTTCTTAATGCATGTACGTATATAACTGATCTTTCAGGAAGACCTTTTGCTCTCGCAGTTCTTATGTAATCTTGTCTTATAACTTCCAAAAGAGACGATCTCATATATCTCATCCATCCAGTTGTATTTGCAAGGCCAAGAACAATTGATGGCATAATGAGATATTTTGCTCTATCTAAAATATTACCTTCAAGACCAATTGTAGACATGCCACCTGGTGGAAGCCACTTGAGATATACTGCAAATAATAAAATCATCATAATTCCAAACCAAAATGTTGGCATGCTTCTTCCAACAAAAGCAAGAAATGTAACTACATAGTCAACAAAAGAGTATTGTCTTACAGCAGAATAAACTCCTATAGGTATTGCGATTATTAAACTTATGAAAAGTGATACAGTTGAAAGTATTAAAGTTCTTGGTAAGTGAATTTTTATAAGTTCTAAATTAGATCTATACCACCTTTGTGAATATCCTAAATCTCCTTTTAAAACATTACCTAGCCATTTAAAATATCTAATGTAAATTGGGTCATCAAGACCATAAATTTTTCTTAATCTTGCTATATCCTCTGGTTTAACATCTGGATTTCCAAAAATCATCATATCCACTGGATTACCTGGCGCAAGTACAAGTAATAAAAAAATTATAAAAGAGATACCTATTAATAATGGTAAAAGTTGAATTAACCTTCTAATAAAGTAACTCCTCATTTACACCTCCATATTTGTAAAAAGGGGACAAGGCGCCTTGTCCCCTTTAAAATTAAATTCATTAAATTTTATTACTTTTTCCAATACCACTCTTCAGAGTTCCAAGTTATTGGAACAAGAGATGATGTTGGTTTCCAGTTTGCCAAATTCTTCTTTGCAACACTTACATCTGCTCTGAAGTAGAGTGGAATTGATGGAACTTCCTCAACCCAAATTCTTTGTTGCTCTCTAAGGTATTCTGCTCTTTTTGCAGCATCAAGTTCTTTTTCTACCATATCAAGAAGTTCATCTGATCTTGGTGTTGACCAACCAGGATAATTTTGACCTACCCATCCATTTGCCTCAGATGGAATGTATCTTGAATGCCATAAAGTTGTTCCATATGACGTTGGAGACATAACCCAAGCATACATAACTGTATGTTCAAATTGTCTTCTTCTTGTATAATCACCAAAAAGAACTGTTGATGGCCTGTTAACAATTTTCATCACAATTCCGACTTTTCTTAAATCTGCCTGAATAATTTGTTGTACTTGTTCTCTAATAGCATTTCCTGCAGTTGTAGCATTGATAAATTCAAATTTTTCACCCTTTTCATTTACAAGAACACCATCAGGTCCTGGTTTCCAACCTGCCTCTGCCAATAGTTGTTTTGCCTTTTCAGGATTATAATCATATTTCTTAATGTTTGGATCATAACCATAATGTTTTGGTGGAAGCCATGAGTGAGCAACTGGCTGTAATCCTTGGAATAAGTTCTTTACAATTTTTTCTCTATCAATTGCATATAATAATGCTTGTCTTACTCTTTTATCAGAAAACCATGGATTATCGGTCTTAAAATCAATGTGCTCCCAAATTAATGCTGGGTCAATATATGTTTTGTAAACAGATGTTGCTTCACCTCTCTTTAATTGTAACCCTTGGTCAAATGTTAATCCTACTGGTGCAACTGCATCAACACCACCAGAAAGGACAGTTGCTAAAAGTGTGTTTGTATCTCTTATGAATCTCCAAATAATCTTATCCATAACTGGTCTAAATGGAAAGTGTGGATTTGGAACTAATATAATTCTTTCACCAGGTCTCCACTCTTCTATCATGTATGGTCCCATACCAATAACTTTTCTATTGAATTCGTCAGATTTTAAGAATTTATCAATTGATTCTCTATATATTGGTTCAAGCTGGTGCTTTGGTAAAATCCAAAGTCCTAGATTTGCAAGGTGATAAAGTTGGTTATATGTGACCTTTAGAGTGTAATTATCGATTTTTTCCATTTTTTCAACAATAGAATTTGGCAATCTTGATGCAAGAGGAACTTTATCATTCATAACAACTTCATGTGCAAAAAGATAGTCATCAACTGTAACTTCGACCCCTGTTGACCACTTTATTCCTTTTCTTAATTTAAAAGTGATCTCCATCTTTTCACCAGGAAGCATTTTCCATAATCCATTTTCAAGTGTTGGAATCTCTTCAAGTAAAAATGGATAAATATCCCAGTTATCTGCTCTGTGAACATCACCCCATCCAACAGAACCTAAAATTTGTGATCTTGCTGCCATTGTACCAACAATTGAAAGAGTATCAGGTTCTTGAGACATACCAATAACTATCTGACCACCCCTCTTTGGAGAGTTTAATGCTTGATAAACTGCATATGCGCACTCTGCTCTTGTTGCTACTTTCTTTGGAGCAACAATTCTATAACCTCCTGGAGCAGAGTGATAATTTAAAAGTTGATATGCTGGTGCATATGCAAGGGTTACTGCTCCAATTGCATAAGGGGAGATCTCCTTTCCATCTTGTGCTAAAACCAATGGTTGAGTAAATTTTGCCGCCTCACTTTGTAAACCAAGAGTGTTAATTAAAAGAACTGCAAGATCTTCTCTTTTGATGTTTGCATCTGGAGCAAATCTTCCACCTCCTACTCCTCTTACATATCCTGCTCTAAATGCTGTTTCAACATATCTATAAGCCCAATGTGATGAAGGAACATCATTAAATGTTGGAGTCGCTGGAGATACAAGAGTTAATTTCTTTGCAAGAACAACCATAGTTGCAAATTGAGCTCTTGTAACAGTGTTGTTTGGATAAAATTTTCCATCTGGAAAACCTTTTACTACATTCATTTCTACAAGTTTAGTGATTGCTTCAAAGGCAAAATGATCACTAGGTACATCTGGGAATTTTACTTGTGCTTTAACAGTAATTCTAACTGAAAGCGGTAAACAAATTAAAAGAAAAACTAAACTTAAAAAAATTAGTTTTTTTAACATATAAACCTCCTAATCTCCCTCCTTTTGGGAGTATTTATATTTATTTTAATATAAAATATTTTAAAATACAATAATACAAAGTTTCTATGGTTTTTAAAATTTGTTATTTATATTTTCTATAAATTAAAAGCCTGGCTTAGGGCACCTTTTACCTTTGCAAAGTTGGTGTTAAAAGTGAAAACAATTTTACCAGTTTTAGTTGTAATTATTAGTTCATGTGGTGTTTCAAGATCATCAAGGTCTCCACTACCACCAATATTTACTCCAACTTTTATATTAATAATTGCTCCACCTTTGCCTCTTCCCTTTTTCATATCAACTCTTACGATATCATTTGGTGCAAGTGCAAAGTTTTCATTATGCTCACCAATAATCTCCTCAGGCGTCATTTCATAATATTTTTTATAATATGAGAAACCTGTGCCCATCTGAGAGAAAAATTGTTTAAGTTTCCCTCCTCCTGCTTCTTTTGTTTCTTCTTTTCTTCTTTCTGATTCTTTTTTAAAAAGTTCCTGAGTCCATTTTGCAAATAACATTCTCTTATCTGTTATTACAAGAGCCCATGGTTCCAATTTAAACATACTTTTTTTCCAATTAACTGGAATTACTTCTAAAATCTTTTCATCCATAATATTCCTCCTGAATATTATATTTTTTGAAAATAAAATATTTTTTTAATTATAACATTTAATATGTTTTTAAAAAAATTAAGTTAAAATTAATAAAAGGGGTAAATTGTGTGTATAAATATAATTTACCAAAATTAAAAAGTGATATTTATATTAGAAAAAACTTAATAAAACTATTCAATCAAAATAGTGACAAAAAACTTATTTATAAAAATCAATTATTATTTCATTGATTAAAAATGAAAAAC
>FMJZ01001428.1_pt1 | contig 27012 bp, 23 predicted proteins | sample 1987881 | NCBI WGS metagenome assembly FMJZ01 (sample SAMEA4378227, study PRJEB15110) | soil metagenome | biome: soil; feature: Field; material: Soil | place: India | collected 2015-03-11 | depth 0 m
AAAAAACTATATGATATTTTTAATTCCGTAGGAATTACTCTTCGAAAAACAACTCAATTAAAGTCTTCACCCAATACAAACTTTTTTAACTATGATATTGCTTTTATAGATATTGATTCAGAAGGTTGGGAAAAAAGACTGATAGAGTTAAAACAATACATGCCTGTAATCACATTTGGAAAGTCTGATATAAAAAAGGCTATTTCCTCAATGAAACTAGGTGCAACGGATTTTCTGCAGAAACCATTAACAAATGAAGCTGTAAAGGAAATTTTTGAGAATTTTAAGGACAAACCAAAGGTGGAAATAGAAGGCCTTATTGGAAAAAGTACAATTATGGAGGATGTGTATTGCGGTATTAGAAAGGCAGCACTAACAGACAGCAACGTTCTTATAACAGGAGAATCAGGCACAGGCAAAGAGTTAGTGGCAAGAGCAATTCATAAGTTAAGTGAAAGAAAAGAAAATCCTTTCATTGTCATAAATTGTTCTGCAATTCCAGATACATTGCTTGAGTCAGAACTTTTTGGGTTTGAAAAGGGAGCATTTACAGGTGCTAACTATACTAAGAAAGGACTTGTTGAGTGGGCTGATAGAGGAACTTTGTTTTTTGATGAAATAGGTGATGTTTCACCTCTATTTCAGACCAAAATTCTCAGAGTTATACAAGAGGGTGAGTTTATAAGAATAGGAGGTAGTCGCCCAATAAGAGTAGATGTTAGATTTATTGCCGCTACTAATAAAGACCTTACAAAAGCATGTAAAGATGGTGTTTTCAGAGAAGACCTCTTTTACAGATTAAATGTCATACACATAGAAATTCCTCCATTAAGAAGCAGAAAGGAAGATATTCCTTCACTTACAGAGTTTTTCATAAAAAAACATTCATCTAAAAGAAAGGATATAACTATTAAGGGAATCACAGATGAAGCCCTTGATGCTTTGATTAACTATTCTTTTCCAGGAAATGTAAGAGAACTTGAAAACATCATTGAAAGAGCAATAGCATTCACCAACTCTGCTGAAATAACAGTTAAAGACCTTCCAGCCTACTTATTGAAGGCTCAACATTCTAAGAAACCAATTCACGGAAGTCTGAGAGAAGCTGTAGATAATTTCGAAAAAGAAATAATATGGTCAGCTTTACAGAAAAGTAGAGGCAACATTTCAAAAGCTGCAGAATTGTTGGGAATTCATAGGCAACAGCTTCAGCGTAAATTAAAACAGTTCAAGATTGCCATATAATTCTATTCAAAGCTAACTCTAATAAACGCAATAATTTGTTGCATTAACTATCCTTTTTTCTATTGTTGCTTCTTATTTATAGCTTTTTTTGTTTTGGCATATTTATTGCTAAAAGTATATTTTCAATGAAAAAAGTTTGGAAAAAAATGAAAGATTTATTAGTATCAATAACTTTTTCAAAAACAAAGGAGTTTGACAGACTAAGTAAAAAATCTGAGAAAAAACAAAAAAAAGAGGTAGGTAAAAAGGCTGGTAAAGTTGAGAAATCTGTTTAATTAAATCAATGCTTGTAAAGTCCTTTTGCGCAACAGAGCTTTTGATTTTGTGAAAAATCATAGAAGGATTCAAAAGAAGGACAGTCAAAAAAATTATGAATCTGTAAAGACATCCTATCAAATACACAGGCTTTTTAAGACTGAAAGAAGTTTGAATTTAGGAGTAGGAGTCACACAGAGGCTAGCGTACTTCTGTCCGAGGAAGGTTAATTCATGTTAATTTCTGCACAGAACATTGAGGAGGTTAGGTTTAGTTAATATCATATCTGCAGCAGCTAAAAGACATGCCTTGATAATTAATTCCGAAGGAATTATTTCATAAGATTTACCTAAAAACTCTACTGTTCTACAGTCTTGATCACCGCAAATATCACAGCAGGGCGATTGACTTACTTTTGCATTTAACCATTCTTCAAGAGGCTTATTATTTATAAATATCTGATTAGAAATTAAGGGGTTTTTGTTAAATTCATCATTGGTTATTTCCTGTTTGTCAATAATAACTTCAATTCCAAGAATCCTAAAGGCCTCCTTTAATTTTTGACAAGCCTTATCCAGCTCAATCTCTGTATTTTTGCATCTTGGACAGGTTTGACCACTGTCAATTAGTCTCCACCATTTTATCAAAAGCTTTTTCATAATAATATTCTATCATATAAATATAATAAAGATTTAGCCTGTAAAAAATTGTTATAATATGCCTATGCTTCAATCTATAAAGTGGGAAAACAATACTGTTTATATACTTGACCAAAGACTTCTGCCAGATAAAGTTGTATACATAAAATGCATCCACTATGAACAGATAGCAAGAGCAATTGAAAACCTGTCAATAAGAGGTGCACCTGCAATAGGAATCGCAGCAGCCTGGGCAGTGGCAGTTGCTTCATTGAGTTCAAATGCATCATCTGCTGAGGAACTTCTTTCAGAATTAAATCCTGTTTTTAAGAGGCTTATAAATACAAGACCTACTGCTGTAAATATAAAATGGGCTGTTGAGAGAATGCAAAACTTAATCAAAAACAATCTTTTTCTGCCGATTTCAGAGCTTAAAAATAGAATATTAGAGGAAGCAATGAAGATTCAGGAAGAAGATATAAAGATAAATAGACAGATAGGTGAATATGCCTTGCCATTTTTTAAAGATGGATGCTCTGTTTTAACTTATTGTAATGCCGGAGCATTAGCAACAGGAGGATATGGAACAGCCACTGCACCAATGTATCTTGCAAAAGAAAAAGGGATAAAATTCAAAGTAATTACCTGTGAAACAAGACCTGTTTTGCAAGGTGCTCGTATTACAGCTTTTGAACTCATTCAGGCAGGTATAGATGTTACACTTATATGTGACAATACTGCAGGAGCGCTGCTTAGAAAGGGAATGATTGATTTTGCAATTGTTGGAACAGACAGAACTGTAAGAAATGGTGATGTAGCAAACAAGATTGGAACATATTCTCTTTCTGTCCTTTGCAAAGAAAACAATGTTCCATTTTATGTTGCAGCACCTACTTCAAGCATTGATTTGAGCATTCCTTCAGGAGATATGATTTCCATTGAAGAAAGAAGTTTTGAGGAAGTTACTACAATCAAAGGTGTTAGGATTGCTCCAGAAGGAATTAAGGTGATAAATCTTGCATTTGATATAACGCCTGCAAAGTATGTAACAGCAATAATTACAGAAAAAGGTATTTTTAAACCCTCAGAAATAAAGCACTTGAGGATTGGACAGTGAATTTTCAGGATATATTCCAGGCATACGAAGATGAATTAAGAGAAGTAGAAAAAGAACTTATAAATATATTTAAATCAAGTGCAACACTTATACCAACAATCGGAGCATATATTATAAACTCAGGTGGGAAAAGGCTTCGGCCCTTATTTTTACTTGTCAGTGCAGATCTTGCTGGTTACAGAGAATATAAAAGAGTTATTATGGCTGCAGTAATTGAGGCACTCCATACAGCAAGTCTTTTACATGATGATGTCGTTGATGAAGCAGAACTCAGAAGAGGTAAGGTTTCTGCAAACAGGATATGGGGCAATCAGGTTACGGTTTTGCTTGGTGATTATCTATATGCAAAGGCACTACATATTTCTGTCTCACAGGAAAGCCTTCAGATAATGGAGACTCTGTCTTGGGCAACATCTCAGATGGCTGAAGGAGAGATTCTTCAGTTGATGAAAGCAGGAGATCCGACAATAACTTTCAATGAATACATCAAAATTATTACAGGGAAAACAGCAGGTTTAATTAGAGCATCCTGCAGAATTGCTGGAATTTTAGCAAAACTACCGGAACAAAAAATACAGGCTTTAACAGAGTTTGGACATAAAATTGGAATCGCTTTCCAGATGGTAGATGATATTCTTGATTATGTGGCAGATGAATCTGAACTTGGTAAAAAACTTGGCAAGGATTTAATGGAAGGTAAAATTACTCTTCCACTAATTGAGTTGATTAAAAAAGCTAAGGAAAAGGAAGAAATCATAAACATAATAGAATCTGATAGTTTCTCGGAGGAAAGTCTTTTAAGAATTTTAAATTATCTAAGACAATACAACTGTATTGAATCATCTATGGAAATAGTGAAAAACTATATAAATAAAGCAAAAAAAGCACTGGAGATATTTCCAGACTCAGAAGCCCGACAAAGACTCTTCAGGATTGGAGATTACATTCTTCTAAGGAGTAAATAGTGGCACTTATTTTAGTAACAAATGATGATGGTTTTTTCTCAAAAGGAATTCATCATCTGGCAGAAGTTTTAAAAGAAGTCGGCGAAGTTTATATTGTTGCTCCAGACAGAGACCGCTCTGCAGTAAGTCATGCTCTTACTATGCACAGACCTTTGCGCATAGATTTGATAAAAGAAAACTGTTACAGTGTTAATGGTACTCCAACAGATTGTGTTGTTGTAGGAGTTAAAAAACTTTTACCCCGTGAGCCTGATTTGATTGTATCTGGTATAAATAAGGGTGCAAATCTTGGTGAAGACATTACATATTCTGGAACCGTTTCAGCAGCAATTGAAGCAACAATTCTAGGTGTGCCATCTTTTGCAATTTCCCTTGTTGGAGAAAGACCTTTCAGATATGAAACAGCAAGCTATTATGCGCTTAAAATTGCTAAGTTTATTCTTGAAAAGGGACTTCCTCCAGATACACTTTTAAATGTTAACCTGCCTAATAAGCCTTTACAAGAAATCAGAGGGATAAAAATAACAAGACAGGGTAAAAGGTCATATGAGAACTCAATCCATGAAATTTTCTCCCCATGGGGAGAAAAGCAGTACTGGATTGGAGGAGGAGTTGTCTCATGGCAAAAAATGGATGGGACAGATATTCAAGCAATAATAGAAGGCTATGCATCAGTAACTCCGCTTCATATTGATTTGACAAACTATCAAGCCTTAGACTATTTAAGAAAACATGGCATTGAAGAATAAATATGACGTTGTTATTGTTGGTGCAGGACCTGCAGGTATATTTACAGCTTTAGAGATAGTTCAGAATTCATCTTTAACAGTTTTAGTCATTGAAAAAGGCAAAGATATTGAAAAAAGAGGCTGTCCAATGGAGCAGATTAAAAAATGTCTTCAATGCCCTATCTGTGATATCTTAAGTGGATGGGGAGGAGCAGGTGCTTTTAGCGATGGAAAACTAAATTTATCTCCTCAAATAGGTGGCTTTTTAGATAAATATATTGATAGAGACAAACTTGTTGAGCTTATTGATTATGTTGATAAAATTTATCTTAGATATGGTGCTCCAGACAAACTTTATGAGCCGGACTCTCAAATAGTTGAAAAAATAAAAGCTCAAGCTGCAAAAAATGGACTTTTGTTCATTCCATCAAGAATAAGACATATTGGTACAGAAAGATGTGCACACGTACTTAAATCATTAAAAGATGATTTGTCAAAAAAGATTGATATACTTTTTGATGTTTCAGTAGAAAAAATTATTGTAAACAAAGGCAGAGTTTCAGGAGTTGAGCTGAGTGACAAAAGAAAAATTTATGGGAAATATATTGTTATTGCACCCGGAAGAGCTGGAAGTAGCTGGCTAAGTGAGGAAGCAAAAAGACTTAAACTAACCACAGAATTAAATCCTGTTGATATAGGCGTTAGAGTAGAAGTTCCTGCAGCAGTTTGTGAAGAACTTACCAGTGTTTGCTATGAACCAAAATTTATTTATTATTCAAAAACCTTTGATGATACAGTTAGGACTTTCTGCGTAAATCCATATGGAGAAGTTGTAAGAGAAAATATAAATGGGATATGGACTGTAAATGGTCATAGTTATTACAAGCACAGAACAAACAATACAAATTTTGCTATTCTTTCAAGCACTTACTTCACAGAACCATTTCGTGAACCCATTCTTTATGGACAAAGTATTGCAAAACTTGCAAACTATCTTGGTCAGGGAGTTTTGATACAAAGACTCGGAGATCTTAAAAAAGGCAGAAGGTCAACCGAGGAAAGAATTATGAGAAATCCAATTCAGCCAACCCTTAAGGACGCAACTCCAGGAGACTTGAGTTTTGTTTTGCCTTATCGTTACCTTATTAACATTGTTGAAATGCTTGAAGCTCTTGACAGTATAATGCCAGGAATTAATTCCAATCATACCCTTTTGTATGGAGTTGAGGTTAAGCTTTACAGTATGAGACTTAAGCTTACTAAAGAGCTGCAGACAGAAATACAGAACCTTTTTGCAGCAGGAGATGGAGCAGGAGTTAGCAGGGGCTTGATTCAAGCTTCTGTATCTGGTATTCTTGTAGCAAGACAGATACTAAAAAGGGAGTCAAGATGGTAGATAAAGATAAAAGACTAAGAGAATGGATGGTTGATACACAGATTGTTGAAAGAGGCATAAGGGATAAAAGAGTTATTGAAGTAATGAAAAAAATTCCCAGACACATTTTTGTCCCTGAAAATATTATGGATGATGCTTATGATGATAGAGCTCTTCCAATTGGCTATGGTCAGACAATTTCTCAGCCATATATTGTTGCTCTGATGACAGAACTTCTTGAACTTAAAGGTGATGAAAAGGTTCTTGAAATAGGAACAGGCTCAGGATATCAGGCTGCAGTGCTTGCTGAACTTGCAAAAGAAGTTCATACAGTAGAAAGAGTGGAACCTCTTGCAAAAGAAGCAATGAAAAAATTTGAAAAACTTAACATTAAAAACATAAAAGTTTATGTTAGAGATGGTACAGAAGGAATACCAGAGGAAGCACCTTTTGATAGAATAATAATAACTGCAGCAACTCCTGATTTACCTGAACCATTGATTAAACAGCTTAAAGAAGGAGGAATTATTGTTGCTCCTGTTGGAGAAAGATATTCCCAGCATATGCTTAAAGCAATTAAAAAAGGTGAGGAGCTTGAAAGGCATTATCTAATTCCTGTAGCCTTTGTTCCATTAATTGGTAAGTATGGATGGAAACAAGAGTAATATAATTACTCCAGACCGAATTCTTTAATTTTATAGTAAAGAGTTCTCAAAGAAATTCCAAGTAGCTGAGAAGCCTGTTTCTTGTTTCCTCCTGTTTTTTTCAATGCTTCTATTATTGCTTTTTTTTCAATGCTTTTTAAATCTTCATTGTCAGAAAAAATTTTTTCAATTTTTACTTCTATCTCCTCTGAGTTGGAAACAATGATACTTCTTTCTAAGATATTTTCAAGTTCTCTAATATTTCCTGGAAATTGATAATTGATTATTGTCTCAATAGACTCCTTACTAAGTTTTTTTGCTGGTTTTTTAAGTTTTGCAGAAATTTTCTCTATCAAGTATTCTGCAATTCTAACTATATGCTGTCTTCTTTCTCTTAATGGAGGGATAGTAATTGGGAAAACATTCAGCCTAAAGTATAGGTCTTCTCTGAATTTATTATCTCTAACCATCTTTTTTAAATCTTTGTTGGTAGCAGCTATAAATCTTGCATTTGTTTTAATGACTTCAAGCCCACCAAGACGTTCAAAGCTTTTGTCTTGCAAAACTTTTAAAAATTTTGTCTGAACAGAAGCAATAAGTTCTCCGATTTCATCAAGAAAAAGAGTTCCATTGTGAGCAAGCTCAATTTTACCCAATTTCTGTTTTATGGCTCCTGAAAAGGCACCTTTCTCATAGCCAAAAAGTTCACTTTCTATTAAGCTTTCTGGAATTGAAGCGCAGTTTATCTCAACAAAAGCACCTTTTTTACCACTCATAAGATGAATTGCCTTTGCAATTGCTGATTTGCCTGTGCCTGTTTCTCCATAAAGTATTATGGTTGTGTCAGTTTTTGCTACTTCTTTGATTGCTTTGTAAACATCGTCCATTCCTGCAAACAGTATTTCATATGGAGGCAATTCAGTATGTTCAGTATAGTAGGATGCAGACTTGTTATTTAAAATTTTCTTTACACGCTCTAACAAATCTTCTGGTGAAGAAAGAGGTTTTGTAATGTAATCTATAGCACCTTTCTTAATTGCTTCAACTGCCGATGGAATACTTCCAAAAGCTGTCACTACTATGAACTCAGTATGGGGAAGACTCTTTTTTGCTCTTTCAATAAATTTTATTCCATCCATTTTTGGCATTTTCAAATCTGTGATTATAAGAAAGGGAGAAAAATTTAGAATGCCTTTCAAAGCAGTTTCAGGGTTATAAAATACTGCTACATCGTAGCCTTCTTCTTCAAGAATAGTCTTCAAGAAAGAAGCAAAAGACACATCATCTTCTACTATAGCTACTTTGGGATGATCAAACATGTTTTTGTTCCATGGCCTTTTTTGCTTTTTATCTGCAAATCAATCTTTAAAAGTTCGCAAAGTCTTTCTACTATTGCAAGACCAAGTCCTGTTCCTTTTGGTTTTGTTGTAAAGAATGGTTCTGATGCTTTTTTCAATGTTTCTTCATCCATCCCTGCTCCGCTGTCTTCAATCTCAATTTTTATTTTACCATTGGTTTTATATGCCCTGATAGTGAGTGTTTTGTCCTTTGAATCTGCCAATGCATCAACAGAATTTTGAATAATATTGCTAAAAATCTGTTTTATTTTGTCAATGTCTGTTTTAACATAAATGTTGTCTGTGTGTTGTATAAATTTTATTTCTTCATGCTGATTCATAAAGGGCAAAATAACTTCATGAATAACCTCCTTGAGATTAACTTCTTTGAGATTGACATTTTCTGGGTTAGCATAAATTGAAAGTTCGTTTGTTAACCTTTCAAGTCGTATACTTTCTTTTATGATAATATCTAAGTACTCTTTTAATGAAATATCTGAAATTTTTTTCAAAAGATACTGAGCAAAACCTTTTATGCTTCCAAGAGGATTTCTTATCTCATGAGCTAAAACTCTTGAAAGAATTGATAAATTTTCAAGTTCGTTCATTTTAATCTGCATTTTTTCAATTTTTTCAAATATGAATACGGTTGTGATGCCTGCAACAATTACAATAAATGCGGACAAAAATATAAAAATCAAATGTATTTTTGAAGTTCTTAAAAGTGTTTCTGCTGGATATAGATGAAGGGCAACTCTTAGTATGTATTGATTCTTATTTATATTAATTTTTGTATCAGATAAAAAGACTTCTTCTCCTGTGCCAAGTGTAAATTTGTGATAGTATGGAGTTTCTTTATTAAATAAATCCTTTATTTCATGGATTTTGCTTCCGATAAGAGCTGGATTTGAATGAAGAACAATTTCTCCTTCTTTATCATAAAGGGAAACAAAAGCCACACCCTGCCATCTTTCATCAAGAAGTATTTGAGACATTATTGCGCTTCCTTCAATCTGCAATTTTTCCATACTTAAACTCTGTATTAAGCTATTTAGAGTTATAGTAATTCCTAATGCCTGCATCTTCAGTGCTTCTTCTGTGGCTTTATTTGCATTTTTATATAGAAAATATCCGCTTATGATAAGACTTACAGAGGAAAGCAAGACAATAGTTAAAATCAATGCTTTTACAGTAAAGCGCCTGACTTTGATATTTCCACCTCTTTATAAATCTCTTGAGGATTATCAATATATTTTGGAGAAATATGAAGTACTACAAGTTTTTCTACCTTTGCTTCTGTGGCAATTACTCCTGTAAGTTGTGCTGTTAGGTGATTTCTTTCAAATGCTCTGTCTTTGTCTTTATTAAGGAAGTATGCTTCACAAAAAAGAATATCAGAGCCTTTTACAAATTCAATTATCTTCTTAATATTTTCTTCTGTTGGAGAAACATCCATTACATAGGAAATTTTCTCACCTTTTGTGATTTTTAAAAGATGAAAAAGTTCTTCAATTTTAAAATTTCCCTTCGGAGTTTTCACTGTGACATTTGAAGATTTATTTTTTGGCTTAAGCATTTTTATTGGTTCATATTCATAATTCTGTTTTATCAATTTTTTTAGCTCTCCCAGCCATGGTCCTATCTGAAATCCTGAGCTTTGAAGTTCTACTTTATCTATATTTATGTGGAAATCCTCTTCTATAGAATATGCAATAACAGGTATACCATGAGAAAGCTCAATTGCTTTAACTTTAAATAAAGGCTCCTGAAGTATTATACTGTCTTTGATTGACAAATTTTTTGTTTTTTCAATTTTAAAGTTCTTTGAAGCTACAAATTTTGCTCCTTTAACTTTATTTTTTGTAATAGCATAGGCTTCAATCTGAAGGGGATAATCAGCAACAAGATTCCATGTATATCCTTTAAGCTTTCCATGAATGCATTCAATAATATTTTCAGGTCCAAAAACTCTCAGAGGCTCCTGTCTTCTTAGAACTGCTCGTATAACCTGATCAAATCCTATGAAGTGATCAATATGAGTATGGGTAACAAAGATATCACTTACCTTAAGAATTTCATTAAATGGAATTTTTCTTATATCTCCTACATCAAAAAGTAAAGCTCTCCTTTCCCTGAGAAGTCGCAAAAAAACACATGGGTCTCCAAAGGCATTGTTTATAACTCTATAGTGAAAAAGTCTTGCCACAATGGTATAATTATACAAAATTGAGTATAGATTTTATTAATTTGGAGGGCAACATGTCAGAATTGAGAAGAGATCCTATATCTGGAAGATGGGTTATTATTGCTGTTGAAAGGGGCAAAAGACCCTCTGATTTTGCACCTGTAAGCCAAAAAAGGAAAATTAAAGGATTCTGCCCTTTCTGTCCGGGCAATGAATATACAGCACCTCAGGAAATAATTGCTTTCAGGCCACCAAATACAGCTCCAAACACACCTGGCTGGACATTAAGGGTGGTTCCGAATAAATTTCCAGCATTGCAGATTCATGGAGAACTCAATAAAAGAGGTGAAGGGATCTATGATAAAATGAATGGTATTGGTGCTCATGAGGTAATTATAGAAACTCCTGATCATATGCTATCTCTTTCTACAATGTCACTTAAATCAGTTGAGGATATTTTGTGGTCTTACTATTTTAGAATTACGGATCTTAAAAAAGACATTCGTTTTAAATATGTTCTTGTTTTTAAAAATGAAGGAGAAGCAGCAGGTGCATCAATTGAACATACTCATAGCCAGTTGATTGCTTTGCCAATTATCCCTCATATTGTAAAAGAAGAGATGAATTCAGCTAAAAGATATTTTGAATTAAGAGACAGATGTATATTCTGTGACATAATAGCACAGGAGCTTGAATTTGAAAAGAGAATAATTTATCAAAATGATGCTTACATAGTTTTAGCTCCCTTTGCACCAAGAGAACCATTTGAAACATGGATATTGCCTAAAAGACATGAATCCCGTTTTGAACCAAGAGAAAAAAGTTTTAGCCTTCTTGCAGATGCTCTTCAGACAACTATTAAAAAACTTGATGCAGTTCTTGAGACGCCTCCATACAATTATGTACTACATACATCTCCATTTCAGGATGAAATAAATGAATATTATCACTGGCACATTGAAATAATTCCAAAACTTACAAAAACAGCAGGATTTGAATGGGGCTCAGGATTTTTTATAAATCCAACCCCTCCTGAAGAGGCTGCTAAGTTTATGCGGGAGGCTAAAATATGAAAGTAGCTCTTGTTTCTGCAGAAGCTTATCCTTTTTCAAAAACAGGAGGACTTGGAGATGTTGTTGGTGCACTTTTTAAAGAATTTATTAAAGCAGGCATTGATGTTAGCCTTTTTCTTCCATTTTATAAGATAACAAAAGATAATTTTTTCAATTCTGTAGTAAATGCTGAAATAGTTTATGGAGTACCTGTTGGCTTATCCAATCTTTTTGGTGCTGTAAAAGTTGCAAAGGTTTCTGTTAACTCTGATGATAGTTTAATGATTGAACCTTCCCAAAAAGGAAACTTATTTTTTATTGAACATGATAATTTTTTTGACAGAAAGGAACTTTATGGAACAAATTATGGGGAGTATTTTGATAATGCTGAAAGATTTGTATTTTTTTCAAGGGCAGTTCTTGAAATTTGTAGAATTATGAATTTAAATTTTGATATTATTCATTGCCATGACTGGCATACAGCTTTGATCCCTCTTTATTTGAAAACTTTCTACAGGGAATGTTCATGTTTTGAAAGAACAAAAACTATCCTTACAGTTCATAATCTTGGATATCAAGGCATATTCCCCTTTGATAAACTTGGAGTAACAGGCTTTGGACAAGAAATGTTCCATATAGATGGACTTGAATTTTATGGAATGGTAAATTTTCTTAAAGGCGGTCTTTTTAATGCTGATATTATTACTACTGTGAGTCCTACATACGCAAAGGAAATATTAACTTCAGAGTATGGAGCAGGACTTGATGGAGTTTTACGGAAAAGAAAAGAAAATCTTGTAGGTATAATAAATGGTATTGATTATAAAATATGGAATCCTGAAGAAGATCCATTTATTGCTAAAAAATATGGATTACAAAACATCAATGATAAACAAAAAAATAAAGAAGATTTGATAGCTATCACTGGTTTCGAACTTTCTCCACAAGATCCTATTATTGCATTTATAGGAAGAATGGCAAATCAAAAAGGCATAGATATAGTTGTTGATACTATACCGAATTTAGTTGAAAATAGAATTAGTTTTATATTTGAAGGAACAGGACAGAATTATTATGAACAAAAAATTAAAGAACTTCAAAGCAGGTATCCTTCAAAGGTTTTTGCATTTATTGGATTTGATGAAGCTTTAGCGCATAAAATATATGCAGGTGCAGATAGCTTGCTTGTTCCATCAAGATATGAGCCATGTGGTTTGAGTCAACTTATTGCCATGAGATATGGAACTATTCCTATATGCAGAAAAACAGGTGGACTTTCAGATACAGTTGAGGATGAAGTAACAGGCTTTCTTTTTAGTGAATACAGTAGCGATGCTTTAAGTCATGCAATTTTTCGTTTTTTAGAAACATATAACAATAAACAAAAATTTTCACAGATGATTTGCGAAGCTATGAAGAGAGATTTTTCATGGAGCAAATCCTGTAAAAAATATATTGAACTCTATGTAGGATTGATTAGGTGAAAGAGAAAGAAAGACAGGCACTATTTGAACTATTAAAACTGCTTGAAATATATGAAGATATTGATATTTTGCTTGAGAGACTTATTTATTATATTTGTGAATTAATGAATGCTCAAAGTGGAATTATAAGACTTATCAAAAATCAAGATTTACATATTACTGCCAGTTATAATATCAGCTCGGATAAAGCTATCATGAAAATTGATGAAGGAATATGTGGAGAAGTTCTTAGAGAAGGTAAAGTAAAAATATTTAATAGAGTTCAGCTTGAAGGCAAACAGCTTGATATTTCTGCTTATTCAGCAATATGTATTCCATTAAAGATAAAAGAAGAAAATATTGGAACAATTGTTGTTTACAATAAAAGGCAGAAATATTTTTCTGAGGATACAACTGCAAAGAGTCTAACTGCTTGTGAAGAAAAATTCGGTGAATTTGATGCAGAAGACATAGCAATTGGAGAGATTTTTTCAGCAGTTGGTTCACTGATTATTCTTAAATCTTTAAAATTTAATGAATTAAAAGAAAAAGAAATTCATACTATGAAAATAATGGCTCAGAGTGAGGAACTCAAAAGTTATCTTGAGAGCCTTATTCAGAGTTCTGCTGATGCTATTATAGCTACTGATATGGATAATATTGTGACAGCATGGAATAAGGGTGCGGAGAATATTTTTGGTTATACAAATGAAGAAGTTATTGAAAAGCCTTTACCAATTATTCCTGATTTTTTACGAGAAATGGAGAAGATATATTTTGAGCGAATTATGAATGATGAAATCTTAAAAAACATAGAAACAATAATGACAACTAAAGAAGGCAAACTTATAGAGGTAAGCCTTACTATGTCTCCGATAAAGAGTTCAAATGGAGAAATAGTAGGTGTCAGCAGAATAATAAGAGATATTACAGAAAAGAAAAGACTTGAAAGAGACCTGATAAGAAGGAATGAAGAGCTTACAAAAATTCTTTTTATAAGCTCTGCGGTCAGAAGTACTTTGGACTTTAATAAACTATTAAGAATGATACTTACAGTAATTACAATGGGTGAAGGGCTTGGTTTTAACAGGGCGGTTCTTTTTCTTGTAGATGAAGAAAGTGATGCTTTAAAAGGAGTTATGGCTGTAGGTCCTTCAAGTTATGAGGAAGCATGGCAGATATGGTCAGGTATGGCAAGGGAAAAGAAGAGTCTTTTTGAAGTTCTTGATGAATTAAACAAAAGGGAGTTTGAGGAAGATAGTTTCCTTGACAGACTTTGCAGAAATATATCAATTCCTTTAAAAGACAACACGCCAATTGTAAGAGCTGTAAAAGAGCGAAAAATTTTTAATATCAAAGATATTCACAAGGAAGAATCAGATAATGTGATAATTCAGCAACTTGGAAGTTTTGCTTACGCTATAATTCCACTTGTTTCAAAAGATAAAGCAATAGGAGCAGTCTGGGTTGATAATTTGTATACAAGAAAACCAATTACTGAACAGGATATTCATTTTTTAAAAGGATTTGCTGATCAGGTAGCAGGTGCAATAGAGAATGCATGGATATTTGATAAAATAGAAAAGGCAGAAAAAGAGCTTGAAATGCTTTTTAATTCAATAACAGACCTCATTTATTATACTGATGAAAACTATACAATTAAAAAAGCAAATCAATCATTTCTTACTGCAATTGGATTAAAAGAACATGAAGTAATTGGTAAAAAATGTTTTAAACTCATTCACAGAACTAATTATCCATTACAAGATTGTCCGCACAGGAAAGCGATTGAAACAGGCAGACCTCATGTTGGAGAGTTTGAAGAAAATTATTTAGAAGGAATCTATCTTATATCAAGTTCTCCGATATTTGATAGAAACAACAATCTTATGGGAACTATTAATGTAGCAAAGAATATAACAGAACTCAGGAATTTAAAAGAAAGAATCATATCAATGGAAAAAATGGCAACTCTTGGAGAAATGGCAGCAAAGGTTGCTCATGAAATAAGAAACCCCCTGCTTGCAATAGGTGGTTTTGCAAAAAGACTTGACAAATACATAAAAGAAGAAAAATCTAAAGAGTATATAAAAGTCATAATTGAAGAAGTAAAGAGACTTGAAAAAATTCTGAATGAAATTTTAGGCTTTGTAAGACCTTATCCAATTAATAAAGAATCATTTAAAATTAAGGGGCTTTTGGATAATGTTATTAATTTTGTTGAGTCTACTTTAAAAGAGAACAATAACGAGTTTAGAGTCATAATAAAAGAAGACTTTGAAGTGTCTGGTAATTATGATAAATTGAAAGAAGTTCTTCTGAACCTGATTTCTAATGCAAATGAAGCAACAAAGAATGGATTAATAACGCTGAAAATAGAAAAACCCGATAAACTTCCATTGGAAATACCTGATATACAAAAAGAGTATCTCTTGATTGAAGTTGAAGATACAGGATGTGGAATACAAAAAGAAAATCTTAAAAGAATTTTTGACCCCTTTTTTACAACAAAAATAAGTGGTACAGGATTGGGACTTGCTATCTCCAAAAAAATTGTTGAGGAACATGGTGGTATAATCAAAGTAGAAAGCGAAATTAATAAAGGAACAATATTCAGAGTTTATCTGCCATTAAATAAGAAAGGAGGATACAATGAAGATTTTGGTGGTTGATGATGAAAAAAATATACTGATGCTTTATAAAGCTGAACTTGAAGATGAAGGATATGAAGTTATTACCGCAAACTCAGGAAGAGAAGCTATTGAACTTTTTGGAACTCAAAAACCAGATATGGTGACTCTTGATATAATGATGCCAGACATTGATGGAATTCAGGTTTTAAGACAGTTAAAACAGGAAAATCCTAATATTCCTGTAATAATGCTTACTGCTTATGATTACAGAGATGATTTTTCAATATGGGCATCAGATGCTTATGTTGTTAAATCATCTGATTTAACTTCTTTGAAGGAAACCATTAAAGAGATTGCAGAAAAATTTGGAATAAAATGAAGTGCCTTGTATTATCTTTAATTTTTATTTTAATATTTCCATTTATGGGATTCTCTGAGATTAAGGAAGAAGTCTTGAAAAATGGCCTGAAAGTTATATATATTGAAGACCATTCATCAGCTGTTGCAACTTTTCAGATATGGTACAAAGTTGGTGCTATAGATGAACCAGAAGGCAAATCAGGAATAAGCCATCTTCTTGAACATTTAATGTTTAGAGGAAGCAAAAACTACCCTGGCAATATTTTCTCAAAAATAATTCAATCACAGGGTGGAATTGATAATGCCTTTACAACAAGGGATTATACTGTTTATTTTCAAAAAATTTCTCCTTCAAAGCTTCAAACATCAATTGATCTTGAATCTGATAGAATGGCCAATTTGCTATTTAATCTTGAAGATTTTGAAATTGAAAAAAGAATTGTTCTTGAAGAACGCAGACAGCGATATGAAGATGACCCTGAAAGCCTTACAATTGAAGAAGTTATCGGAATATCTTTCAAACAACATCCATATCGCAGGCCTATAATTGGCTGGAGTGAGGATATTCAAAGTATTACACTTAATGATGTAAAAAATTACTATCATAAATATTACTGTCCTAGAAATGCATTTATTATTGTTGCAGGAGATATAAAAACAACTGAAGTCAGAGAGAAAATAAAAGAAAAATTTGAAAATATACCTTCCTGCGATGCTCCTTCCAGAAGGATTTTTTATGAACCAAAGCAATATGGAGAAAAAAGAGTTATACTGAAAAAACAAACTCATCTTCCAATGCTTGTAATGGCTTATAAAGTTCCTGCTTATCCTGATAAAGATAGTCTTTGTCTTGAAATACTGAGCACAATATTAGGAGAGGGTAAAAGCTCAAGACTTTACAGAAAGCTTGTAAATGAAACTACTCTGGCAGTTGATGTCTCAACAGGTAATTCACCATTGAGCAGGGATGGATTTTTATTTTTTATTGTTGTATCAGTAAAAGATGTTGGTAAAATCAATGAAGTGGAAAAAATTGTGAAAGAAGAGATTGAAAAAATAAAGAATGAGCCTCCTTCTGACAGAGAGATTGAAAAAGCAAGAAATCAGGTAGAGGCATCTTTCCTTTTTGCTCAGGATTCTGTTTTTGGACATGCTCTTTATATTGGCAAATTTGAGATTCTTGGAAACTGGAAAATGATTGACAGATACAGAGAAGATATAATGAAAGTGACAAGAAATGATGTACAGAGGGTAGCTAAAAAATACTTCAATTTTGATAATTTAACAGTGGGAGAACTTTTACCAAAATGAATAGGCTGAATATTATTATTTTTTGTTTCATTATTTTATTTTTTAATTCTATAGCAGGAGCTGAAAGAATGGATTTTAAAACATTTAAATTACAAAATGGAGCAAAAATCAAATATCTTTATCGTGATAACATTCCTATAGTCTACGTGTCTGTTTTAATTCCTGCATCTACGCTTGATGAAACAAAGCCTTCAGTTGCTTATCTTACAGCTCATTTGCTCACTCATGGAACAAAAACACGCACTGCAACACAGATTGAAGATGAAATTGATTTTTTAGCAATAGCAATTGAAAAAAAAATTACTCATGACTATACAATGTTAACTTTGAGCACTACAAAAAGACACTTAAAAGAGGCTTTGAATCTGTTTTTTGATATTCTCATGAATCCTATATTTCCTGAGGAAGAAATAAAAAAAGAGATTTCAAGAGTTGAAAAATCGTTAAAACAAATGGAACAAGAACCTTCCTTTATAGCTCATAAAAGTTTCCTTAAGAAGCTTTTTGGAGAGCATCCTTATGGAAGAGCAGTTGAAGGCGAACCTGAAGGACTCAAGAATGTAACAAGGCAGGATATACTTGATTTCTACAGCAAATACTACAGTCCTGACAATATGATTTTTTCAGTTGTAGGATACATAGATGAAAATGAATTAAAAAATCTGCTTTACAGTCTTATTTCACTGTGGCATGGTAATCAGATAAAACGAAATATAAATCCTCCTTTATTTGTTAAAAGGGATGAGCCTTTAAAAATTTTCATAAAGAAAGATGATTTAACTCAATCAACTATAATTGTCGGATTTGAAGGAATTTCAAGAAAGGACACTGATTTTTATGCTGTAAGTGTAATGAACTACATTCTTGGTGGCGGAGGTCTTACATCAAGACTTGCCAGACAGGTTAGAGAGGAACGAGGTCTTGCATATTCAATTTACAGTACTTTCCATCCATATTTATTCCCAGGAGCATTTTATGTGGAAGTAAAGACAAAAACTGAAAATACTCAGAATGTTATAAGGTTGATTATAGAAGAAATAAAGAAAATGAAAGAAAAAGCAGTGACAGATGAAGAACTAAAAGAGGCAAAAGCATTTCTTTCAGGAAGTTTTCCATTACGAATTGATACAATGAAAAAAATAAGTGAATTTTTGCCAGTTATAGATTTTTACAGTCTTGGAGATGACTATATAAATAAATATCCGGAGTATATTGAAAAAGTAACAGTAGAAGATATTAAAAGGGTTGCACAAAGAATTCTCAATACTGAATCCTATATTATTGTAATTGTAGGAAAAGATTGAAATTTTGATCTTTATAAATTCAAGTTTTTGCCAGAAAATATATTGACTTCAAGAGGAACTAAAAGAGAAAAATCTTTCATTTCATTCTGAACAACTTCAATTACTTTTTCAATAACATTTTCTTCAACTTCAAGTATTATTTCATCATGAATCTGAAGTATAATCTTTGCATTGAGTTTTTCTTTCTTCAAACTGTTGTATATCCCTATCATGGCAATTTTTATAATATCTGCTGCTGTTCCCTGAACTGTTGCATTCACTGCCATTCTTTCTGACTGCATTCTCAAAAGTTGATTTGGACTGTTAATTTCTGGAATGGGACGAATTCTTCCAAAAAGCGTTTTTACATAACCATTTTTTTTTGCAAAACTGATTGTCTCCTCAACAAACTCCTTTACCATAGGATATCTTAAAAAATATAGTTCAATTAGTTCTTCTGCTTTCTCATATGGAATTTTAATTGATTCAGAAAGTCCAAATGCACTTATTCCATAAGAGATACCAAAGTTTACAGTTTTTGCAACTCTTCTCTGCTCATCTGTAACAGCAGTCTCAGGTATTGAAAATATTTCAGATGCTGTAGCAGTATGAATATCTTTTCCCTCCAAAAATGCTTTGATTAAAGAGGGGTCTTTACTCATATGAGCTAAGACTCTTAACTCAATCTGAGAATAGTCAGCGCTAAGGAACATATATCCATCCTCAGGAATAAAAACTTCTCTTAAAAACTCTGCCCATTCACCCTTTACAGGAATATTCTGCAAATTTGGCTCACTACTTACTATTCTTCCTGTTCCTGCTACGGTCTGAGACCATTTTGCATGAATTCTTTTAGTTTCAGGATTTATACAATCTTTTAAGGGATTCAGATACCCTGTTAGAAGTTTATTAAGACTCCGATAATTAATTACTTCAAGAGGTAGTTCATGTTGAATAGCAAGTTCTTTAAGCAATTCCATCTCTGTTGAACGTGCTTTTTTACCTCTTTTTCTGGTTTTAAGCCCCAGCCTGTCGTATAAAACTTCTGAAAGCTGTTTTGGTGAGTTAATGTTGAACTCTGTTCCAGCAATTCTGTAAATTTTTTCTTTAATTTTATCAAGTTCTATAGATACATGTTTGGTAAGAGTTTCAAGTTTTTCAATGTTGACCTTTATACCTGCTTCCTCCATATCAAAAAGAACCTCTATAAGAGGCATTTCAATATCAAAATAAAGATTTTCAAGCTCTTTTTCTTTTAATTCCTTATTTAATTTCTCATAAAGTTCAAGCATGTAAAGATTTATATTGTCTGATTCTTCGTAAAACTTTCCGACGTATTCAAGAATAAGTTCATCAATAATATATTTGCCTCTATTTGGATTTATAAGATATGCAACTATCATAAGATCAAAGTAAGGAGGTGAAAGTTTCATATTCAAATTCTTAAGTTTTTTTAAAGCTTCTTTCGTGTTGTATAGAATCTTTAATATTTCAGAGGATAAAATCTCACTAATTCTTGAATCATTGAGAGATACTTCGTAAAGAACTCCATTAATGCCTGCAATTATACTGTCTTTATGAAATGTTATTGAAAATTTTCCATACTCCCTTATTTTTTCAATTAGTTCAACAGTATTATTTTTTTTATTTCCTGATGTTAATCTGAGTTGAAGGACTGAAAAAGAGGAATGTTCTGGAAAATCTTTTGTTATCTGCTTTAAAAGTGTGTTAAATTCAAGTTCTCTAAAGATCTGAATAAGCTTTTCTCTGTTGGGTTGCTTTATTTTTAGGTTATCAAGTTTAATCTCAATCGGCGTGTCTTTTTTTAATATTACAAGTTCCTTGCTGAGTTTAAGAGATTCAATGTTTTTCTTTATAAGCTCTGCCACCTTTGAAGGTTTTATAATTTCAATATTTTTTATTATGTTTTCAATACAACTGTATCTTTTTATAAGATTTGCTGCTGTTTTTTCTCCAATTCCTTTGATTCCAGGGATATTGTCAATTTTATCACCAATCAGAGCCATAAAATCATTAAGATTTTCAGGAGGAACTCCATATTTTTTTAAAACATATTCCCTGTCAATAATAACTTCATTAATAGGGTCATAAATCTTTACATTATCAGAAACAAGCTGAAGCATATCTTTGTCAAGGCTGATTATTATAAAATTTAAAGAAGTAATCTGTTTAATAACCTCAACCGTAGTAGCTATTATATCATCTGCTTCATATCCTACAACCTCAATTCTTGGAATACCTATAGCATCAATAATCTGTTTTATATAGTCAATCTGCATTGGTAAGTCCTTAGGCGTTTCAGGTCTTGTTATTTTGTATTCCTCATACAGTTTATGTCTTTTTGTTGGATGAGGACTGTCAAATGCGCATAGCATATACTTGACATTTTTTTTCTTACAAAGTTTAAGAAGCATCCTTGTAAATCCATACACAGCATTTGTAGGAATACCACTGGATGTGCTTAATCCTTTTATAGCATGATATGCTCTATAAACAAAACAGCTTCCATCAAGCAGATAAATTTCTTGCATATTTTTAGAATACCATATAAGATGTCTTTTTTTATGATTTTGATTTATAATTAAAAAATTAATTGACATTTGAGGTGAAATGGTGATAGACATAAAATTTTTAGAAGAGAAAGCAAGACAAATAAGAATTGAAATTGTTAAAATGCTTGCTAATGCAGGTTCTGGACATACAGGAGGAAGCCTTTCTGCTGCAGATATTGTAACTGTTTTATATTTTTACAAGATGAAGCATGATCCAAAAAATCCTCAATGGAAACAACGGGATAGATTTATTCTTTCAAAAGGACATGCTGCACCTCTGCTTTATGCAGCATTGGCTCTTTCAGGTTATTTTGATACATCCTTACTTAGTAGTTTAAGAAAACTTGGCTCCCCTTTACAGGGTCATCCATGTTGTAAGAATCTGCCAGGTGTTGAAGTTTCTACAGGTTCACTTGGGCAGGGACTTTCTGTTGCCTGTGGAATGGCTCTGGGTCTAAGACTTAGTGAGATAAACTCAAGAGTTTACTGCCTTTTAGGAGATGGAGAAATTCAGGAAGGACAAATCTGGGAAGCTGCAATGACTGCTTCTCATTATAAAATAGACAATCTCTGTGCAATAGTGGACCATAATAACCTCCAGATTGATGGAAGATGCTCAGATGTAATGAATATTAAGCCAATAGAAGATAAATTTATTGCTTTTGGCTGGAATGTATTTACAATTGATGGTCACAATATAGTTGAAATTGTTGATGCTTTTGATGAGGCAGAAAAAATAAAAGGAAAACCAACAATTATTATAGCAAATACTGTTAAAGGTAAAGGAGTCTCAATATTTGAAGGAAAAGTTCAATACCACGGAGTAGCTCCAACACAAAAGGAGCTTGAAATCGCTCTTAAGGAGTTAAAAGATGGGCAAAATTGAATGTACATGTGCATTAAATGAGCTGTCTGAATTTCATTCAAAAGAGATGGCAACAAGAGATGTTTATGGTATTAAGCTTGTTGAATTGGGGAAGAAAAATCTTGACATTGTTGTTCTTGATGCTGATCTGAGCTGTTCTACAAAAACTGACAAGTTTGCAAAAAACTTTCCTGATAGATTTTTTAACATGGGAATTTCTGAACAGGATATGATTGGAGTGGCTGCAGGTTTGGCTCTTACAGGAAAAATTCCTTTTGCATCAACATTTGCAATATTTGCTACTGGAAGAGCATGGGAGCAGATTAGACAGACTGTTTGTTATTCAAATGCTAATGTAAAAATTGTTGCTACCCATGGCGGAATTACAGTGGGAGAGGATGGAGCAACGCATCAGGCAGTTGAGGATGTCGCACTTATGAGAGTTATACCTAACATGACTGTTATTGTTCCTGCGGATGCATATGAGACTGCTCAGGTTATAGTTTCTGCCACAGAATATTACGGTCCTGTTTATATCAGGCTTGGAAGAGCAAAAGTTCCATCAGTAATGCCTGAAGACTATAAGTTCCAGATTGGTAAGGCTCATATCTTCAAACTTGGCAAAGATGTAAATATAATAGCCAATGGATTAATGGTCGCAGAAGCATTAAAAGCTTCTGAAATTTTAAACGAAGAAGGAATTGACTCTGGAGTTACAAACTTTTCTTCAGTAAAACCTATTGATACAGAAGCATTATTAAAAATTGCGAAGTCTTCAAAATTGATTGTGACAGCAGAAGAGCATTCCATAATTGGAGGACTTGGGTCTGCTGTAGCTGAGTTTGTCTCTGAAAATCATCCTGTTGCTGTAAAAAGAATTGGAGTAAGAGATACATTTGGTTGTTCAGGCTCTTGGAAAGAATTGCTTAAATTTTATGGACTTACAGCTGAAAATATCATTCATACAGTTAAAGAATTTTTTAAGAAATGATAACATTTCAGGGAGTCTATAAGTACTACAGCGGTATAGCAGTTTTACAAAATGTTTCATTTAACATACAAAAAGGGGAACTGGTATTCATAACAGGCCCTTCTGGTGCAGGGAAAACCACGCTTCTTAAATTAATTTTCGGAAGTGAATTTCCAGATGAGGGTGAGATAAAAGTTGCAAATTTTGAAGTCTCTAATATAAAGCAAAAAGAAATACCACAATTAAGAAGAGCCGTTACCTTTGTTTTTCAGGATTTTAGATTAAGACAGGATTTAACAGTGTTTGACAATGTGGCACTTCCTTTGAGAATTGTTGGTGAGAAAGAAAAAGATATAAAACAAAAGGTTATGGATGCATTAAAAGACGTTACTCTCAGACATAAAGCAGACAACATTGTTAGAACACTTTCAGGTGGAGAACAGCAAAAAATTGCAATAGCAAGAGCCATCATAACAAATCCTCAGATTATTCTTGCGGACGAACCCACTGGAAATCTTGATCCTGAAGCATCACAGGATGTTATGGCTCTTTTTAAAAGAATAAATACCAAAGGATGTACTGTTGTGATCGCGACTCATAATCCAGATTTTTTCAAAAATAAACAGTATAGAGTTTTAACTTTGAAAGAAGGGAAAGTTTATGAAAATACATCTACATTCAGCAATTAAAGCACTATGGTTTAATAGATGGCCAACACTGTTATCCATAATCAGTATTGGTATATGTTTTTTTATTATTACAGGAGTTTTTTTGCTCCTTTATAATGTTGAAATATTTACAAAAAAGATCTCAACAAAAGCTGCTATAGTTATTTACTTAAAAGATGACTCAGACGCAACTGAAATTTCTTCACTGATTGAACAACTTAAAAAAATTGGAGTTTTTTCTCGTATCCAATACATTTCAAAGGATGAAGCTTTAAAGGAAATGAAAACTCTTATTGATCCCACGCTTATAGAACTTATCGGATACAATCCTCTATCTGATACAATAGAGGCTTTTATAAAAGAGGAAAGTCTTCAAAATATTGAACAAATTACAAAAAATATAAAGAAAATACAAATTGTTGATGATCTTTATTATCCTGCTCAAATTATAGGAGGGTTAAAAATAATAAGAGTAACACTATGGAATCTTGCTATTGGAGGATTCTGTCTTATTTCAACTGCAATTTTGTTTATAATTTATGCAACAGTAAAGAGTTTCTACTGGAAAAAAACTGAAGAAATTGAGATTTTAAAGCTTCTTGGAGCAACTCCTTCTTATATAAGATTTCCATTTTTAGTTGAAGGAGGAATTATTGGGCTTGGAGGAACTATTTTCTCAGGTCTTTTAATCTGTATAGTATATTTTATTCTGCATTCAAAAAATTTTTCAGCATTTTTACCTGCGGTTACTCAGATAGAGTTTCCAGGTGAGATTTTTTACCTATTGCCAGTTTTGGGTATGTTTCTCGGAATAATTTCAGCATTTTTTGCACTTGGTAAGATAAAGTATCAATAGAAATGCTAAAAAAAATAACCATTATAATAATTCTATTGCTTATTGCCTTAAGTTTTCCAATTTCAGCTGCTCAACCAAAAGAGGAATTACAACAGATAAAAAAACAACTTGATATTCATAAAAAAAAGCTGAGAGAGACAAAAAAAGTTGAACAGAATGTTCTTGAAGATTTAAAAAAAGTTTCAAAGGAACTTGATGATATAGAAACAAAAATAAAGAGTCATCATTTAAAAATAAAAAATCTACAAATAAAAATTGCTCAAACAGAAAAAGGAATAAAAAGTTTCAGCAATCAGCTTGAAACGAGAAAAAGTTATCTTATAAGTAGAATGAAAGGAATCCAGAGATTAAACAATCAACCTGATCCTGTTTTAATAATTTTAATGCAAGATGATACCACAAAAGCATTCCGTCTGATAAGAAATACTCAAAAAATTATGAATGTTGATAAAAAACTAATTCAGCAATATAAAACAGAACTTAATAATTTGATTGTTCAACAAACAGAATTAAAAAAACTTTACACTTCATTAAGACAAGAGGAAGAATCTCTTAAAAAAGCAGAAGAGGCTCAAAAACAAAAGAAAAAAGAAAAGGAAATTTTGCTGGCTAAAGTTAGACAGGATAAAGCCCTATATGAGAGAAAAATCAAAGAACTTGAAGAAAATGCAAAAAGACTTACAAGGCTTCTTCAGGAAACTGAAAAAAAAGAAAAGAGAACTGGTAAACCTATAACTTCTTTACCTGAAGGAGAATTTACAAAAAGAAAAGGAAATCTTATATGGCCCGTAAGCGGTCCTGTTATTACACATTATGGTAGTCAGAAAGATCCTGTTTTTAATGTTCCTATGTTCAGAAGCGGAATTTATATTCAGTCATCACCAGGCACGCAAGTGAAAGCATCTGCTGAAGGCAAGGTTGTTTATGCTAACTATTTTAAAGGATATGAAAACCTTGTTATAATAAGTCATGGAGATGGATATTATACGGTATATGGAAATCTTGGTTCTATAGGAGTGAAAGAAGGTGCTTATGTAAAAACTGGACAGATTTTAGGAAGTGTAGGAGAAAAATCCAGTATAGATACAACAGCAGTTTATTTTGAGATAAGATATAGAGGGAAACCTCTTAATCCAGAACAGTGGTTAAGAAGATAAAAAGGAGGAAAAAATAAAAAATGAAGAAAAGAATTATGATGTCAGCATTAATTTTAATTATTGCATGTATAGGGGTAATAATAGGAAGATGGTCAGCAGCTCAGAATACGGATTCTGTTTACGAAGATTTACGGACATTTACTGAGGTTTTTACAACAGTCAAGAAGAGTTATGTAGAGGATATTAATCCGAGGGAACTCATTCGTTCTGCAATAAAAGGAATGATTAATTCTTTAGACCCGCATTCTGCATATTTAACCCCAGAGGCTTACAAGGAGTTTCAGACTGAAACAAAAGGAGAATTTGGTGGAATAGGAATACAGATAGGAATAAAAGAAGGGATTTTAACAGTAATTGCGCCGATTGAGGATACTCCTGCATGGAAAGCAGGAATTAAGGCAGGTGATAAAATAATAAAAATTGATGGACAACCAACAAAAGATATGAATATAAATGATGCTGTATCAAAAATGCGAGGTCCTAAAGGTAAGCCTGTTATTCTTACAATTCAGAGAGATGAATGGAAAGAGCCAAAGGATATAACAATTGTAAGAGATATCATTAAAATCAAAAGCGTAAAATATAAAATGATTGATAATGAGATTGGTTATATAAAACTGACTCAATTTCAGGAAGGAACAGCACAGGATCTTGCAAATGCATTACAAAATCTTAAAGAATCAGGGATGCGTAGTCTTATTCTTGACTTAAGAAACAATCCAGGAGGACTTCTTCAAAGTGCTGTTGATGTTTCTGAACAGTTTTTACCTCCCAAACATCTTGTTGTATCCATACAGGGAAGAATCGGAGAAAAGATGCAGTATTATACAGAACAATTAAGACCTTCATATACTGAGATTCCCATTATTGTTCTTGTAAATCAGGGTTCTGCTTCAGCGTCAGAAATTGTTGCAGGAGCTTTACAGGATTGGGGAAGAGCTTTAATTCTTGGAGTTCAAACATTTGGTAAAGGCTCTGTTCAGAGTCTTATTCCTTTAAGTGACGGTTCAGCTTTGAAACTTACAACAGCAAAATATTATACACCCAAAGGAAAAAAAATTCATGCAGTTGGAATAATGCCTGATATAGTTGTAAAGCTTGAAAGCAAAAATGGTAAAGAAGTTCCTGTAATCAGAGAAAAGGACCTTGAACAACATTTAAGGGGAGAAAAAGTTGAACCTCAGGAAAAAGTTCCACAGGAAGTTGGCGAAAAGGAAGATACCCAGCTACAAAGAGCAGTTGATATTTTAAAAAGCTGGAAAATAATGGAAAAATTGAAAAAAGCAGCATAGACACTGTAAATAAAGTTTAATTTTCTGTTAAAATAATTTA
>FMJZ01014254.1_pt1 | contig 26996 bp, 24 predicted proteins | sample 1987881 | NCBI WGS metagenome assembly FMJZ01 (sample SAMEA4378227, study PRJEB15110) | soil metagenome | biome: soil; feature: Field; material: Soil | place: India | collected 2015-03-11 | depth 0 m
GTTTACTGCATGTGGGCGCTCGGTACTATGACCCGCAGGTTGGGAGGTTCATTAGCCGGGATGCGGTGTTGAGTGAACACCCGTATCTGTATTGCGAGCATGAGCCTGTCAATTCGGTCGATCCGGGTGGAACTACGCCTGTAGCAGGGGCGTTGGGGGCTGCTGCAGGAGCAGCGGCGATTGACGGCCCTCTCCCAATAGGAGATGTTATCGGTGCTGCAATTGTTATCGGACTTGTCATTCTGGAGGCAAGAGGTAAAAAGGGCAAGGAGAGATTGCGCGATACGGGACTACAAGATCTTCCTGATGACGTCGTTCGCCAACGGGCGCGTGATAGGTCGTTGCCACCGCACGAACGAGACAGGTACAGGCGAGAGGAGAAAGCTAGGCAGCAGCGTAACAAAAAGAAAAGAGCAGAGGTTCTCTTTATAGATGACGGAAGATACTGCCAGCGTAGAATCGAAGATGAGTTGCGTACGCTTGATATGGTGGCGTAACTTCAGAGGGGGGGAAGATGGGGTTATGCCTGAAAAGCGTAAGAACATGGTCTACCTGTTAAATCGTCTGTCCTCTCCTGATTCCACCGAGAGATGCGATGCGATAGAGGAATTGGCGCAGTATCGTCATCCGCGCGTGCTGAGAGCCCTGAAAAGTAGCCTGTTGTTTGACCCAGAGGATGTGGTGCGCTGTTCTGCAGCAGAGCAGCTTGGCTATTGGGAAAAACCTTCGGTCCTGCCGTTTCTCGTGGCAGCCTTAGCCGACCGGTCGTGGTTAGTGCGCGGCTGGGCAGCGGCTGCCATTGGCGACATGAACGTCATCCGCTACAGAACTCTTCATATTCAGCGAATCGTGGAGGAAGCATTCAGGCTGGAGACTCACCCTTTTCCTAAACTGAACATGGGCTATGCCCTGTATCGCTTCGGAGACAGAGGTTACCTTGACTACATCCTTTCATTACTGTCGCATCGTTCTTACCGTATTCGTTGCGCCGTCGCAAACACCTTGCTGGAAATTCTTCAGGAAAACATCGCAGATACAGGGGTAATCTATCATGCGGTGGAACAGGCTTTACAGACCGAGAAAACAGTTGCCGCGCGCGAGTCATTTCGGCGAGTACTAGACCGGCTTGGTCAATCTATCGAATATGAAACCATCACGGACACAGAGTGCTAAGGATGTAGAACGACGGGAGGAGAACCGAAGGATAACACACAAACAGCAAAGCGCATTCACTGTTACATCTGATGTCTACCTCAGATGGCGATTACTCAGGCAACGAGGCGAAAGGCGTCAGGACAAGTGAGGTTGTTCCGAAGGAGGATGACAATGGACGTTGTTCGATACGACCTCGGTGAGGAGGCAGTAGATTATATCCGTTCTTTTCTGGAGGAAGGGGAGGAACTCCATAAGACGCTGGCGGAATTGCTGCTGAACCATCTTGACCTTAGACGGGGACAGGTCTATACTTACCTGCCGCCCGGGCTGAGCGCCGAGCAGGTAAATAACTTTAAGTGGGGTGGGGTAGTACCAGTTCCCGATGACGCGCCTATAGTCAGGACGGACAAAGGGATAATAGTGCCGATATACTCCACGCAGGAGCACCTCACCGAGTTCGTGCGCCAGTACCTGAGCAACGTGCCACAATCTATCGCTCTGTTCGGGAACTGGCTTCACGATTGGTTGCCCCCAGAGGAGGAGATACGGTTTGTAATCGTCGGCGACAAAGAGGTGTATACGTATTTGCTTGAAACGGACACCGACCCGGAAATTATCGACCGCAGTATCTCCATGGTAGAGATGGCTTACCCATCCACCGTGGGGATACTGTCTCGGATTCCCGACCAAGCGGTCCTATCCTGGTCGGTAAAGAGGCGTCCGGGAACGGTAGAGGAGCTGGAGTATCTTGTCAGGCACGCTCAGTTCCTTATTGCAGAGGCTTACGACCTGGAAGGCTTCTTGATATGGGAACGGTCAACTGTGTCGCTACACTGATTGGAGCAGCGGAAAGCATCGGGTAGGCTCGTCGGGTTTCTTTTGCCGTTTCAGTGTATGTCTATCCTGTGAGCGATGCAAGGTCGGAGGCGCAAACAATGACGGAACACACAATACCGCCTGTCCTGGGCATTGGAATAGTGGTGACCGCCCTCGCGATTGGGCTTGGCTGGAGGAATGCCCAAAGGACAGGGGGATCGTCGATGGCTTCGTCATGTCGTGGCGGGGGCTATGAACATTTTCGTTCTGATGTCAGCACTCGCGCTCCGATACCTGCCGTTGAAAGAAGAGCAGTCTGACCTTATTGGCGTTTTGTCACTCGGAGTGGCTGCAACAGCTGCCCTAGTTTTGTTCTCGCGCACGGATATCAGCAACGACGAGAGACGGAATATTTGGTGGTCGGGTTTTCTGCAGGGCATTGCTGTTTCCTTCTTCCTGGCGATAGCGGTGATTATACTGCTGGGGCGAATGTGAAAAACCCGCTTTAGCACCAAGACGCCCCGGCAGGAGCCTTGTCCTCCACAGCGGAAATCCCTCGCCGAGGCAGGATAGCCCCACCCGACCTCACGCAGACGGGGAGGAAGTGTCCCCCTGCTTGCGGGGGGACAACAGGGGGGCTGATACCTCAACCGATTCGGCAGGAACCTCGCCCTCTCAGAGATAAGACAACTCGCCAATTTGGAGAGCGAACCTTCCAGATACGGTATACTGTTATGCAGTTCAGCAAGGCGGAGGGATAATCATGGTCATCCTGTACATTACCCTGAACACCGATGAGGAAGCGCGGACGATTTCGCGGGCTTTGCTGGAGAAACGGCTGGCGGTGTGCACCAACTGGTTCCCCATCACCTGCGCCTATCGCTGGAAAGGCGAAATCACCGAAGAGCCGGAAACGGTGCTTATCGTCAAAACCGAGCCCGAGCTGTACGAAGCCGTCGCCGACGAGGTGCGCCGCCATATCTCCTACACCAACTTCATCGCGCAGATAGATGTGCCGAAAATCAATAATGAATTTGCCAGCTGGTTGAAAGAGGAGATTTGCCCTCAAAGCGAGAATAGTGCGGACAGATAAGGAGGTGGCGTGGTGCCGGCGGCGTGGCGCGTGCTGATGGTGGTGTTTCTGGTCTGGCGCATGGCTGGGCAAATGCACGCTCAGCAGACGGAATCTGTCGCCCCCCTGCCCACCCTGCAGGCACTGCGCTGGGAAGAGAGCGTCCTGCACGTAGTAACCTCTGGCAAGGTCAACTTCCAGACCTTTACCCTGCGTGAGCCGCTGCGCGCGGTGATAGACATCTCGCCCTGCACCCTGCCGCCAGAGACCATCCAGCCAGAGGGCGATACCCCAACCGCCGTGGAAAGGATACGCTGGGCGCAGTTCAAGGAGGGCGTGGTGCGCGTGGTGTTAGACCTGCGCGAGGAGACGCCGTTCGCCTTTTCTACCGCTTCCGAGGGAAACCTCGCCACACTCGCGCTCGGCACTGCGCCTTCACCAGCCAGCGACAAACCGCGCACAGCCAGCACTCCTGCCAAAAACAATCCTCCCCCTCCACCACCGCCTGCCGACCTGCTTCAGGCGCAATGGCTGGCGGATGGGGAAGAGGCGCGCTTGCAGATGCAGCTCAGCCGCAGAGTGCCTGTGCGCTTGCGCCCGCTGAAGGAAGGTTACACCACCATCCTGGAGATGCCGCAGGTCAAACCGGGCGACGGACTGCCTGCCGACTGGAGCGTGAAGCACCCCCTGATTGAGCAGGTGCAGTTCAGCGGGGACACCAAGGGCGCACGCTCCGCACTGGTCATCCGAACCACCCGCGCCGCCAGCCTCCGCGTGGAATACGACAAGGAAAAGCCCATTATCACGCTCGCCGTGAACCGACCGCGAAACGCACACGGCAAGCTTTCCGAAAAGCATATCGTGATAGACCCCGGACACGGCGGGACCTCAAAGGGCGCGGTGGGCAGAGGCGCGGATGGAATCGTGTACGAGAAGGACATTACCCTCGCCATTGCGCTGATGGTGCGCGACCTGCTGGTGAAGGAGAAAGCCACCGTCACCATGACGCGCGAGGACGATAGCACCGTAGACCTGTACGACCGCCCCAAACTGGCGAACGAAAAGGGCGCGGATTTCTTCATCAGCATCCATTGCGACTCCACGCCAAAGCCGAACTCCGCCAGCGGCACCACCACCTACTTTCACGCCTCCGACCCCGACGGGCGTGCGCTGGCGCAGGCGATACAGAAACATGTTTCCGCCGTGACGGGACTGCCCAACCGCGGCGCGCAGACCGACACCGCTATCTACCAGTCGGGCTTTGCCGTCCTGCGCCGAAGCGAGATGCCCGCCGTGTTGATTGAGGTGGCATACATCAACAACGACACCGACCGCGCCAAACTGAAGGACCCGAAGTTCCAGAAGAAGGTCGCCGAGGCGATTGTGGCGGGGCTGAAAGCGTATATTGAAGGGGAAAAGGAGCAGAGAATGGCGCAGGAAGAGGTAGAAATCCGCCCTGCCGCCAATCAGAGCGAAGACGAGCAGATACAGATACCGGAGCCTCTGTAGAAGATGAGAATACGCTGGATACTGACGGTGATTCTGCTGGCGGTGCTGGCTTTCGGAGGCGGCTACTGGTATGCCAGCAGGCGACCGCGCTTAGCCCCTCAGCCTGGTCCCGTGCAGACCAAGCCCTCCGTGGTGGTCTATGTGCCGATAAGCGAGGGCAATACCTACCGCTGGGAAGCGAAGCCTGTTCCCGTGAACGCGGACGAGGACCCTCTGCGCATAGCGCTGGAACATCTGCTGATCACGCGCGATAGCCCCTTTCCCCAGGGCACGCGCCTCCTGCGTGTCAAGGTGGAGGATGGCATCGCGGAGGTAGACTTCAGCCGAGAGTTAGTGGACAACTTTCCCGGAGGTTCTACCACCGAAGCGTTGATTGTGGAGAGCCTGTGCCGGACGCTCGCCCAGTTTGCCGATGTGGAGAAGGCGAGGATTCTGGTGGAAGGTAAAAAGATAGACACCATCGGCGAGCATGTGGACCTGAGCCAGCCTGTACCCGTACGCCAGGGGCTACCCGCGAACTGACCCTCCGCGCAGGATAAACACCCCTGAATCCGCCTCGCCCGAACGGTTCAGCCTGTCGGTCAGCCGGGCGAACTGCTTCCATTGCGCGGGGCTGTGCATCTCCGGGCGATGCTGTGAGCCGGGAATGCCCTTTCGGTACAGCTCGCTGGCGTGCAGATGCAGAGGTAGGGCATCGAAGCCGACGTGTTCCACCACATATCCGCACCGCTCCGCCAGCGTGCGCATCCCCTGCACAGTCGGAATGCTCAGATGGCGCGGGGCATCCAGCTGGAACCAGTCCACGCCGTAGTGCTTCCAGTGGTAAGAACCCGCCAGCGGCACGCGCACCAGCACCCGTCCACCCGGCTTCAGCAACCCCTTCGCCAGCGAGAGCTCCTCTTCGGGATTGGGCACGTGCTCCAGCACATGATGATACATCAGCACGTCGTACGGTTCGGGATGCTGTGCCAGATATTCGGCAAGCGTGCACCGATGCACCGGCACCTTACCGCCAATCGGGCGGTCGGAGGGATAATAGGGGTCAATGCCCTCCACATGACGAAAGCCGACTTCATACATGATGAGCAATAACAGCCCACTGCCACACCCTACATCCAGCACGCGCGACTGCGGCGTGAGGTTCAAGAGGCGGATACTGCGCACGCGCGGGTCCTGCTGGGGGTGAACGAGCAGAACCAGCCTGCCCAGCCCCCCCCTGCCCGTCGCCACCGTACGGTCACGCCACCGGCGCACCGTGCCCAGCCAGCCGCTGTAATAGGTATCGGGCAGGGCGTTGTAGGCATCGTATTCGGGCGGATAGTAGCGTTTCAGGTCTTCAGGAGGCTGAAGAATCTGCAGAGAGCCACACTGGGCACACTCAGCGTACTCGAACGCCCCCTCCATTCCAAACAGCCGTTCCCACGCCACAAACGTGCGTCCCGGCTGGTCCGAACCACACCATACGCAACGGTAATTCACTGTTTTCTCCTCAGCGGCAAACCTCTGTGCCTGCTTTCTAATCTGTGTCCGGCATCGTCTTGCAAATTGTACGTTGCTATGCAGACCCCTGTCAAGGCACGACGCGACACGGATGCCCTGCCTCCTTCAGTGTGCCCTCGCGACCGAAAGTTGCAGGCAACACGCAGCTGAGCCTCCGCAAGATATGGAGTGCTGAAGCCATGCTTCAGCAGCACAATGCCACAGGCGTGGATTCGCTGAAGCAAGCTTCAGCAGTCCAAAGTAGCCCGCAACCTCCAGATGCAAGGGATGTTTCCTGTAGATTAGCCTCCGCAAAATATGGAGTGAACACCCGACGTTGACCGCATAACCCGCAGGCGGTTACAGATTGAGGTGATTCCCATGTGGCGTTATTGTCCTCAGGAGGTGTTGAGGTCTGCAGAGGAGTGGTGGGGATGGAGGCCGCACCCCGCACAGCGCGAGTGGATGCTGGACACGCACCCCGTGAAGGTGGCAGCCTGCGGCAGAAGATGGGGCAAGACTGAATCGCTGGCGGTGGAGACCGCCGCGCTGGCACTGCTGTATCCGGGCTGTAAGCAGGTGATTGTCGCGCCGACGCTGGACCAGGCGTCCATCCTGTTCGGGCGCACCGCAGAGCTTCTGCAGGCGTTCTCAGAGAAATCGGGCGACAGGGTCTGCATGCGTACCGCCCCCTACCCTCGACTGCGCATCCGCGAAAGCGAAATCGTCGCTCGAAGCGGCTACCGGCAGGCACGCTCCCTGCGCGGCAGAAGTGCACATCGCATCGTCGCGGACGAAGCTGCCTATTTGGACGCGGAGGTCATCCCACAGGTACTGATGCCCATGCTGGCGGACACCGAAGGGCAGCTGGTTCTGCTTTCCACGCCCTTCGGCAGAAATCACTTCTGGGAGTGGTTCGTACGAGGGCAATCGGGCGGGGCGTGCCGCAGCTTCCGTTTCCCTACCGCCAGCAACCCGCGCATCTCCCCCCAGTTCCTGCAGATGCAAAAACAACTGCTGACCGAACGGCAATTCGCGATTGAATACGAAGCGCAGTTCGTGGACGATGCGGGCGCGGTGTTCCCACAACAGCTGATTGAAGCCTGCGTGGACGCCGCTCTGTCGGAGTCCAGACCGATGCCTGTGCCCACCGTTGCCGGACTGGACTGGGGACGCTATCAGGACTATACTGCGCTGGTGATACTGCGCGAGGCACAAGGAAAGATGCAGGCGGTATATGTGGAAAGGTTGCCCACTGCGTCCTGGCAGATGCAGATAGAGCGATTGCTTCAGCGATTTAGCGAGTGGTGGGTGCGTGCGGTGTGTTTTGACGCCACCGGCATCGGCGACCCGCTCGGCGAAAGCCTGCAGACACATCTGAGCGAACACCGGTTGAGGATGCAGGTAGAGCCGGTGCACTTCACCGCTTCCTCCAAACGCGCGCTGATCGAGTCGCTTGCGCTGGCGATGGAACGCGGAAGGCTGGCTATTCCACCTCATCCCGACCTCTTGCGCGAACTGCACGCCTTCAGTGCCAGCCACACCGCAAGCGGTCACGTCCGTCTGCAGGCACGGGGCAGTGAGCACGACGACCTGGTCATCGCACTGGCGCTGGCATATCACGCTTCAGAGCGGTTCTCCCCATGCATTGCCGGCAAAGGGTGGCTGACCAGCGGCAAACAGCGCGAGAGCATGAACGCTTGAGTGGTGTATAATGGGAGCAGGTGAGACGGATGCTCAGAGCCATTCCATACGATAGCCTGACGCTCGCCGCGGTGGTGGACGGACTGCAGATGCTGACGGGTGGGCGCATCCAGCACATCGCACAGCCCGGTGAGCACGACATCCTGCTGACCGTGTACGCGCGCGGCGCAGGCGAGGTGCGCTGGCTCATCAGCTGCTCGCCCCAATGGGCGCGTACTTACCTGCTGTCGCATCGCCTGCCCTCGCCTCCGCAACCGCCTGCCTTCTGCATGGCTCTGCGCAAATACCTGCAGGGCGGAACCATCCTGACCATCGCCCAGCGGCGGTTTGACCGGGTGTTAGACGTGGAGATACGCGGACACGAAGGACACACCTACCTGCTCAGCGCGGAGCTGATGGGCAGACACAGCAATATCATTCTGGTGGCTCCCGATGAGCGTATCCTGCACGCGGCGAAGATGGTCTCGTCGCGCATCAGCAGGGTGCGCGAGGTCCTGCCGAACAAGCCCTATACCCCGCCGCCTTCGGAAGACCGCCCCGACCCGCGCACGGTCAGCGAACAGGAGTTCCTGCAGTGGCTGAGCGAGGAGCAACCGCCGGATCTGGCGGAATGGCTCCGCACGCGCTTCGAGGGCATCGGCGGATTTCTGGCACAGGAGATAGTGAACCGTGCTTCTCTTCTCGGCGAGGAGTTGAGTCCGCATGGGCTGTGGAAGGCGTTCCGTTCGGTGTTCGAGCCGGCAAAGCGAGGCGAATGGGAACCGGTTTTGGTGCGCGACGAGGCACATCGCCCCATCGGCGCATACCCGATTCCGCTCGCCTCCTTTCCCGAAACGCAACAGCACGCGCGCAGTAACATCCACGTCGCGCTGGAGAACTATTATGCGCTCGCCATCCCCCGCGCGGAGATGGAAGGGCAGAAGCGCAGTCTGCAGGGCATCCTCCAGCGAGTGCTTTCGGCACGGCGCAACGCCTTACAGCAGGTGGAACAGGGCGTGCAGGAGCGGGCGAAGGCGGAAACCTATCGCCGCTGGGGCGAGACAATTCTAGCCTTTCTTCACCAGGTGCCATCCGGCGCAGAGTCCGTCACCCTGCCCGACCTTTACAACGGCGATGGCTCCACCATCACCATCCCTTTAGACCCCGCCCTGTCGCCCCAGCAGAACGCCGAGCGATACTTCCAGCGGGCGCGACACGTGGAGCAAAACGCCGAACGTCTGGAGGCGATGCGTGCTCGCCTCGCTCGCGATGAGCTGGAGGTTCAGGAAACCCTGCACAAGCTGGAGGCGGTAGAAGACCTTGCTCAGCTGGAGGCTCTGCGCACGGCTATCGCAGCGCGCGGCTGGTTAACTCCCACCTCAGGCATCTCCGGTGAGGCGCAGGCGAAACCGGCTGAGGATTTTGGCGGCAAGCGTATCCGGGCGTACACGGCGCCGGGAGGCTGGCAGGTGCTGGTCGGCGAGAACGCCGAGGCGAACGACTACCTGGTCACCCGCGTGGCTCAGCCTAACGACTGGTGGCTTCACGTGCGGGCGGGCACGGGGGCGCATGTGGTCATCCGCACGAACAACAACCCGCAGGCAGTGCCCCGCCAGGTGCTGGAGTATGCCGCGCAGCTCGCGGCGGCGCACAGCCCCGCCAGACATTCCTCTCTGGTAGCAGTGGATTACACCCTGCGCAAGTACGTGCGCCGCCCGCGGGGAGCACAGCCCGGCTTCGTCACCTACACGCACGAGAAAACCTTGCATGTCTCCCCGCGCGAGGAGAAACCTTAAACAGGCTCCTTTACCAGCCACACCTCCGCCACCTGACAGCCCCGCCCATCCACCAGCTCCCACTTCAGGCGAAGCACACCCTCTCGCGTGGCTTCCGGTGGTATCTCGAACTCCATCACCGAGGGCGGTTGAGTGCCGCGCAGGGCGTCATGAATTTGTATGGAATCGTTGGCTATCAGGCGCATGGCGGCGCGAAACCGTCCGTTATACACCACCCGCAGGCGATAGCGTGCGTTCGGATCCAGCCCGGTGTACAGCATCTCCAGCGGCGTGCCGTACAGCGTGGACGCCTGATTGCCCCACGAAAGGCGGTATCCCTGCGCCATCGCCCCAAACTCGTCCTGCGCGGAACGCAGAAAGCCGGGGTCGTTTGCCCAGCGTTCGCCACGTACCAGATGCGGTTCCGCCAGCGGATTGCCCAGGTCATCGTAGAAGCCGCCGGGTCCGGGGTCGGTCCATCGGGCGATTTGCACCAGCGCACGCGCCTGCTCCTCGGCGGGCAACTGCAGGGCTTTGTCAATTTCGCCCAGTATCCAAAGGCGGTTGTTCAGCGGTTCGTCCATCGTGTCCAGCACGGCGCCGCGCTCCACGCCGTCCGCATGATAACGCGACACGCTCATCTGCATACCGATGCTCTTCCACAGCATCTCACCCAGCGTCAGAATCTCCCGACGCATCGCCTCGATTTCAGGAGCGGTCACGGTTCTGTTCAGCAGGCTTCGGACCTGCTCGGCGGCGTTCTGCGCCCCCAGACGTTCTGACTGTTCCAGTATTTTCAGCGCGTCCTGCTCCTGCTTGCTCTCAACGTCCAAACGCGCCTGCACAAACACATCGTACAGTGCACGGAAATAAGCCATCTGCAACCGCCAGTTACCCTGCCCCTCTTTGCCCAGTGCCTGCCAGATATGTTTCCACAGGCTCAGCGTGAGGCGTGGACGCGGATTGCCCAGCAGTGCCCCCTGCCAGTTCCGCTCCAGCGCAAGCAGTCCCTCCGCGATGTCCTCGGCGTGTTCGGAGGAGATGTACGCCCTGCCGTACTCTATCAGCACGTTGCGCACCGCACAGCGCGGGTCCCATAACCTTGCCGACCAGATAGCCTTGTTCACGTCATCGTTCACGCCTTCCGAATAGGTGATGCACCCATCGGCAAGATGCATGAACAGGTTGTGGATATGCGCCTGCGCCATCGGACGGGGATTAATCGGCTCGCGGTTTAGAGTCAGCGCGAAAGCCATATCCCACTCCGGCACAGGATACTGACAGCGCACACAATGTGTAATGTCTGGATAACGACGCAACTTATAGCGGGCGGGAACCATCTCGCGCACGCGCTCCATGCGGTCGCGGATCCAGGGTCCGTACACGACGCCGGTCAGCCAGTCGGGCTGCTGCTCGCGCAGGAAGCGATAGAAGGTGTCCATCCGTTCGCGACTGAACCCCTGCGGAGAGAGCCACAGTCCGGCGCGAGGATGCACCCGTCGCAGCTCTTCCGCCATCCGCTCCAGCAGAGGAAACAGCTCTTCGGGGGGCATGTCGCCCGGGTCGCCGCCGGGCACAAAAACGTGGTCCAGACGCGGCATGGACTCGAACAGCCGCCTTCTGTCCGCTACCATTCTGGGAATATCGGCGGGCTGTCCCGATGGTGCATCGGTGTTGGGGAGCCATATCCACACGTCCAGGTCGTAATCGTCCAGCAGGCGCGACAGCCGAACGTTCATCTCCCAGGGCGCCAGCGGCATGATGGCGGTGCGCGGCGTATCCGGCTTCAGCGCGGGGATAAGTTCAATGCTGTTCGCGCCGAACACCAGGAGGTCGCGGATGTACTGCTCGAACTGCGCCACGTTCCAGGCGTCGTAGGTGTTGGGCAGGCTGCGGTAGCCCAGCTGATGCCCGCGGATGGCGAAGCGAGCGGCGGTGGAAATCAACCTGCCGGGCGAACGGTTCTGAAGCAGGGCGCGTCCTCGTTCGGTATACAGCCAGCGCAGAAGCTGCCCGACTGCAAATAACGCCGCCCGCCCACAGTTTCCCACTAACCACAGGCGCGGCGCACGCGGAGAAGGCACTTCCAGAAAAAGCGTGTATCCCTCGGCGGTCTCTGCAGGCGGCTCCGCCTGACGGGGCAGACGCAAGCCCGCAGGCACACGCTGGGGATGCGCAATCACGATAGCAGGCACACCCTCGCGCGGTGCACTGTCCACTTGCCAGTTCAGACCGGTGCGTCTTCTGACCTCATCGCGCAGAAACTGCGCCGCTTTGCGCTCGGCGCGGTGCGCGTCGGACCCTGCGCTGACGATAACGGCACGGGAGAAATCGTAATCCATTACTCTCACCCCCTGCATGGTTTCGCCAGCAGAATGGCATGTCCTCTGGAAACGCAGGAGAACGCGGATTCGTCGGCTAATTGAGGCAGTGCACGGAGGAGATTCCAGACGCATTGTGACTGTGCAGTTAACGACAGAGCGAATCGCCGACCGCAAAGCGTGGACGCTGATACTGACCGTTGTGCTGTTCACGCTACTTCCCTATCTTTTTGGGGCGTGGCTTGCACTCGGACGCAAATACTTCTGGATTAACCACAATATTGATGACAACTGCGTCTACCTTGCGTGGATCAAACAGGCTCAGGAAGGGCATTTCTTCTTTGAAAACCGCTTTACAACCGACCCTCAGCCGCGCCTCTCCACCAACCTCTTCTTCTGGGCAATCGGCACGATAGCGCGGTATACCCATCTGCCCGTGCTGTTGCTGTTCCATCTGGCGCGGATGGCGCTGGGCGTGGTGTGGCTGTGGATGTTGTGGCTGTTCTACAAGAGGCTTCTGCCAGAAGGGGCGCGCCTGCCCGCGCTGTGGTTAGCGTGTGTATCGGCGGGGCTGGGCTGGTTGTTCTGGCGCAATGCTGGCATTAACGCGCCCATCGACGTGTGGCAGGTGGAGGCGTTTACCTTCCTGTCGCTGTATCTCAATCCGCTGTTTGTGGTGGGCACGCTGTTGATGACCGCTTGCCTGTACGACCTGTGGCGAGCGGTACAGGATGGAGAGTGGCGATACGCGGTGCGGGCAGGCATCTGGGCGTTGCTGTTAGGCAATATCCACTCGTACGACGTGGTGCAGGTGGCGGGCGCGTGGCTGGTGTTTCTGCTGGTGACCGCTATCATGGAGCGACGCTTTGACCGCCGCCGCTGGCTGATGACGCTGACAGCAGGGCTGATTGGCTTGCCGACGGTGGTCTACCAGTACTGGCTCTATCGGATAGACCCCATCTTCCGCCATCGCGCCGATGTGCCGACCTCTGCCCCTCCGCTGTGGCATGTGCTGGCGGGGTATGCCCCCCTGCTGTTGCTGGCGATGGTGGCGGTGTTCATTCTGTGGCGCGAAAGACGTCATCGCGAGGAGCCGTTTCTGTTCCTGCTGTGCTGGGCGATGGTGGGTATCGGCTTGCAGTATCTGCCGCGAATCTTTGGGGCGATTGGTATTCACCTTCCCATGAACTTCGAGCGCAAGATGGTGATGGGAGCGCACCTGCCGCTGTGCGCGCTGGCTGGATGGGGACTGTGGTTGCTGGTGCGCCACCTGCCCGCACGCCGAGCCGTACTGGTTACCGCGCTGGTCATCGCCCTCACCACGCCGAGCAACGTCCGCTGGCTGATTCGCGACGGGCACAACCTCATCCGCAACATGGCGAACACGGGCATGCATCGCGCCTATATGGAGCCTGAAGAGTGGGAAGCCATCCAGTGGCTGGCGCAGAACACTCGCCCCGAAGAGGCGGTGTTGACCTTCCCCTCGTTCGGCGTGTTCATTCCGCCCTTTGCGGGCAATCGCGTGTATGCGGGACACTGGGGAGAGACGCCGCAGTTTGCCGAACGCTTGCGCGAGACCCTGCGCTTTCTGGATGCCCGCAGGAGCGACGCCGAACGCTATGACCTGATTGGCCGCGCCCGAGTGGCGTATATCGCTGCCTTCACGCCCGAAATGCAGGGATTGTTCGGTGTGCCCCTGCGCGACTTCGTGCGTCAGCCTCTGCCGGGCACGGAGGTGGTCTTCCAGAACCGACTGGTGGTGATACTGAAGGTGGTCAGCCTGCCCCAAGCAGTGTCGCCGTGACGGGCAGGACGAGTATGGTCAGCAGTGTTCCCACCACAATCACCAAGGTTGCCAGCTGGTGGTCACAGCCGTAGCGTTCGGTAATCACCGCGTTCACCATCGCGCTGGGCATAGCAGATTGGGTCACAGCCACCCATCGTGCCACCCCCTGCACGCCCATCCAGCCTGTTGCCAGCCACATAAGATAAGGGAACAGCGCCATCTTCGTCACGAGGATGAGCGCCATCGGCAGGTAGTAGTGGTTTGCACGCAGGTGCGCTGGCTCCAGCATCAGCCCTAACGAAAGCAATACCAGGGGCACGGTGGCGCCAGCCACTATCTGCGCGGAGTTAGTGATGAAGGCAGGCACGGGTATTCGCAGGGCGTTGATGACCAGCGTGCCAATCAGCACGAGGAAGGTGGGTGTGGTGAAGAAGGAGAGCATCTCGCGCCAGCTGGTCTGGTGCTTGCTTCCGTAGTGCATGGCGACCGCCACACCGACCGTATACACGGGCAGAGCCATGCTGAACTGGTCATACACGACCGCCGCCGCCATGGCGCCCTCCGTCTTGCCGAAAATCGCCTGCACCACCGGATAGCCCAGAAAGCCCGTGTTGCCGTAGACGGCGGTCAGCAGGAAGGTTCCAATAACGGGACGGGGAAGCTTCAGCAGACGCGCCGGTATCCACAACAGCGCCATCACCAGCACCTGCAGGATGCCAAACAGCCACGCAGCATGAACCATGTCGGACGTGACGTGCTGGCGGTAGAGGGCATGGAACACAAAAGCGGGCAGGGTCACATCCAGAATCAGGCGATTAATGACGCCGGTATCGGTGTCCCGCAGGATGCCGCGCCGCTTGAGCAGATAGCCCGTAAACAGCACCAGAAACAGCGACAGCACCACCTGAAAAACATTCAAGAGCTACGCTTCCTCCAGCTCCAGCAGGCTTTCCTCTGTCTGTTTGCCATCGTGGCAGGGCTCTGGCTCTACCTGAACCGGCATCGCCGCCGCTGCGCTTTCGTCCCCCTCCCAGCGACGGTGACCGCTTTTGTCCAGCGCCGCCTTGATCAGCCCCAGGAACAGCGGATGCGGTCGGTTCGGGCGGGAACGGAACTCAGGATGGAACTGCGTCGCCATGAAGAAGGGATGCCCCTCGAGTTCAATAATCTCCACCAGCCGGTAGTCCGGCGACACGCCCGAGAAGACCATACCGTGCTCCGCCAGCCGCTCGCGATATTCGTTGTTCACCTCATAGCGGTGGCGATGACGCTCGTACACCACGGCGTCGCGATACAGTTTTGCGGCGCGGGTACGCTGCATGATTCGGCAGGGATACGCGCCCAGACGCATCGTCGCCCCTTTGTCCGAGACCTCCTTCTGCTCGGGAAGGAGGTGTATCACCGGATAAGGCGTGTTGGGGTCGGCCTCTTCCGAGTGCGCCCCGTGCAATCCGCAGGCGTGTCGGGCGAACTCCACCACCGCCATCTGCAGTCCCAGGCAAAGCCCTAAGAAAGGAATGCGATGCTCGCGAGCGTAACGGATGGCGGCGATTTTGCCCTCCAGCCCGCGCACGCCGAATCCGCCAGCCACAATGATGGCGTCAAAGCCCTTCAGATGCGTGCCGACATCCACCACCTTCTCCAGCCCTTCCGAATCGATCCAGCGGATGTTGACGCGGGCGTTGTTGGCGATGCCGGCGTGCTTTAGCGCCTCGGCGATGGAGATGTAGGCGTCGCCGTTGCCCGTGTATTTGCCCACCACCGCCACATACAGGTTGTAGCGGGGGCGCTTCATTACCTCCACCATCTTGCGCCAGTCTTCCAGGTCGGGCGGATTGTTTGGCAGACCAAGCCGACGCACCACCAGTTCCGCCAGCCCCAGTTCCTCCAGACGAAGCGGTATCTCGTAGATGGTTTCGGTGTCCATCGCCTCAATAACCGCTTCCTTCTCCACGTCACAGAAAAGGGAGATTTTCTCCTTCATCTCATCGGACAGCGGTACTTTGGTGCGACAGATCAGCGCATCGGGCTGAATGCCGATTTCGCGCAGCTTGATGACGCTGTGCTGGGTGGGTTTGGTCTTGACCTCGCCCCAGGGCCCCACGAAGGGTATCAGCGTGACGTGGATGTACATCACGTTCTCGGCGCCCGCCCGCTTCTTGAACTGCCGAATGGCTTCGAGGAAAGGCAGCCCCTCGATGTCGCCTACCGTGCCGCCGATTTCGGCAATCACCACGTCGGCGTTGTGCTCCTTGCCAACCAGCACGATGCGGTCCTGAATCTCGTTGGTGATATGAGGAATCACCTGCACTGTCGCGCCCAGATAGTCGCCGCGCCGCTCCTTCGAGATGACCGCGTTGTAGATGTTGCCGGTGGTGACGTTGGAGTGGCGGGTGAGGTCAACGTCTATAAACCGTTCATAATGCCCCAGGTCCAGGTCGGTTTCCGCGCCGTCATCGGTCACGAACACCTCGCCGTGCTGGTAGGGGTTCATGGTGCCAGCGTCCACGTTGATGTAGGGGTCAAACTTGAGTGGCGCCACCTTGAAGCCGCGACTGCGAAGCAACCGACCGAGGCTGGCGACGGTGATGCCTTTGCCGATGGACGACACCACGCCGCCGGTCACGAAGATATACTTGGTCATGCCCAATCCCCCAAAGTTCAACGATGCCCTTCGTATTTATATCACGAAAGGGGTCTTGTTCGCAAGGTGCTACCGCTGAGGGTGAGACTCCCCGCAACTGGAAGTTGCGGGCTACTCATGACAAAGCCTCCTTGCGGAGGCTAACCTGCTTCAGCAGGTTTTGTCCCGTGTTGCCTGCGACTTCCAGTCGCCAGGACACTCTCTCCCTTGGGGGTGTCCTAACTCGTGTCCTGACCTCATGCTACTGCCCCCGTTGACATGGTTAGCCTCGCCAGGGTATATTTCTACAAACTGTAAAAAATGGAGGCTTCCATGCGAAGACCGCTGTGGCTCGGCTTCCTGCTGGTTGCCATCGCTGTACAGGCGCAGGAAAGCGGCTGTCCTGCTTGAACGGTGATTCAATCGCACCAGCGCGGGTCGCTGGACGTCGGAATACAGGAGTTTACCGTACCTCCGGGGCAGGTTTCCCTGTTTGGTATGGTATCGGGTAACTCGGAGGAGAACCGGGCGAAGTTGTGGCTTCGCACCGGCATCACGCCTCGCCTGGACGTTGGTGGAGGCTACACGCGGATGGGCAATCGCTGGACACTGCTGTTCACCTGGCATCCGCTGAGCAGTAGGAAAGGCGTGCCGTTTGACGTGTTGATGGGCTATGGCTTCACCTCATCCAATGTGCGCGAGCAGGACGGCTTCTACGCCTTTGCCGTCAAAGGCTTTGGCAAGCTGTCGCTGGTTACAGGCTTTGAACGTCTGCGCAACGGGCGCAACATCGGGGTGCTGGCAGGGTCATATCTGCTATCCCAGAGCACAGGGCTGATGTTCTACAGCCACACCGGCAGTATGCCCGGCGAGCCGACGCTGTACAACCTTGCCCTCATCCAGCGCGTGGGCGAGTGGCAGATGGGTCTGTGGTGGTTCCATCCGAGCAAGGAGAGCACTTTCGGGCTGTCGTTTACCACGCAGTTCAGCCTTTCGGGAAGGTAGACCTTTCGCTCTTCCGTCTCGAGATAAACCGTTCGTAGGGGCAACCCTCTGTGGTTGCCCCTTTCAGGGATGAGACTCCTCTCCCCGACGCGGGGAGAGGAGAAACTCCCCTTCCCTCGCAGGGAAGGGGCTGGGGGTTAGGTCAGGTAAACCTCAGCGTCGAGCAGGAGACTGTTCCCCTCAAGACGAAGCTGACCATTGAGGTGTTCTGCCATGCGTGCAATTGCCAGTCTAACCCTTCTCGCCCTGCTGCTGGTTTCGTGCCAGGGCAAGGGACCATCTCTGCAAGGAGGAGGTGGCAAGATGGACATCCGCCTGACCAGTAGCGCTTTCACCGAGGGAGGCACCATACCCAGAAAGCATACCTGCGACGGTGCCGATGTATCGCCCCCGTTAGAATGGGACAACGTGCCGGAGGGTGCCAAAAGCTTTGCCCTCATCTGCGATGACCCCGACGCGCCGATGGGCACATGGGTGCACTGGGTGCTGTTCAATCTGCCCGCTGACACGCGCAGCCTGCCCGAAGCGGTGCCACCTGATAAGGAGCTTCCCAGCGGCGCACGTCAGGGCACAAACGACTTTCGCAAGATTGGCTACGGCGGTCCCTGCCCCCCGCCGGGCAAGGCGCATCGCTATTTCTTCAAACTGTATGCGCTGGACACCATGCTTGACCTGCCCGCAGGCAGCAGCAAGGCGCAACTGCTGAAAGCGATGGAGGGGCATGTGTTGGCAGAGGGACAGCTGATGGGCAAATACGGCAGGTGAGGGCATAAAGTGGTGAAAGATGTTCTGGTGGGGGTGTACTATTTCGCTGGCTGGTGGCGCGAACAGCCCAATAAATGGACAACGGACGGACACGACTGGCGCACCCGGTACCCCGACCGCGTGCCCCTGCTGGGTGAATACGTGGAGGGGGCGACGGTCGAGCGCGAAATCGAAGCTGCTGCCAGTCATGATGTGGATTTCTTCCAGATACTGTGGTATCCCCAGAACAAGCCCGACGTACACCCCCACCTCTCTCACCTGAACGACGGCGTTCGCTTCTTCACCAGGGCACGCAACGCGGGCAAGATGAGCTTCACGATAGAGTACGTGAACCACGACCCCTTCAGCCTGACCAGCGATGAGGACTGGGATTCCGCTTGCGTGGAGTGGACGGGTATCATGCGCCATCGCAGTTATCTGCGGGTGGGCGGCAGACCCGTGTTCAAGATACATGGACTGCACCACTTCCTCCAGCAGAATGGTGGAGATACACGCAAAGTTGCCCAGCGCGTGGAACGCCTGAGAAAGCTGGTGCAAAGCGCAGGTGTACCTAACCCGCTGGTCGGGGCTGGTGTGATGGCGACTGGCGTGCCAAAGGGCGACCTTGTTGCGCCGTTTGATTATCTCACCACCTACATGGATGTGCCGAACCTGCCGCAGCGCGGGGAACCTTACCCCTATGCCCAGCTTCTGGCAATGGCGGAAGAGGCGTGGGAAAGGTATGCGACCGATAGCGAGAAGCCGTATGTGCCCTACCTGCCCGCTGGCTGGGACCCGCGGCCGTGGGCGGACCCACGTCCCAGCTTCGCCTTCCCCACGCGCGAAGAGTGGCAAGAGGCTTTGCTGAAGGTCAAAACCGCTCTGCAGAAGCATGAGAAGCTGGGCTACCCGAAGGTAGGCGGAAGGCAAAAGGCGGTGCTCATCTACGCATGGAACGAGTACGGCGAAGGCGGTATCGTGGCTCCCACGCGCGGCGAGGGATACATGAAACTGGAGACAATCCGCCAGGTGTTCGGCGAAAGCGCTGCTCAGTAACCCGCCCGCTTGTCCACCACGTTTATCATCGCGCTCAAATCGCCCGCGAGGTAAGCGTGCAGGTTGCGCAGGAATATCTCTCCGGCGCGAATGCCATAGTGAGGCGTCACTCCTGATACGTGCGGACTGAGGATGACGTTGGGCATCTGCCAGAGCGGATTATCTGGCGGCAGCGGTTCGGGGTCGGTAACATCCAAGCCCGCGCCCGCAATCCAGCCTTCCTGTAAGGCGCGTATCAGCGCCGACTGGTCAACCACCCGCCCACGCGCGATGTTAATCAGGATGGCGTCCCTACGCATCTGGCGCAGTTCCCGTTCGCCAATCAGCCCCTGCGTCTCGGGCGTGAGCGGCACGCACAACACCACGTATTCGCTCTCGCGCAGGAGGTCAGGCAGCTGCGCCGGAGGCAAGAGCAGGTCAACCGACGGACTGTACTGCTGGGGGTTGCGTCGAACAGCAACCACCCGCATCCCGAAGGCTTTACCTCGCTCCGCCACCGCCGCGCCGATTGCTCCCAATCCAACTACCCCCAGTGTCGCACCGTATAGCTCACGCACCTGCTCACGAAAGCCGTCGCGGTTCCACTCGGCGTGCATCTGCTGGCGCACACAGCGATGAAGCCCTCGCGCGAACATCAGCATCATACCGAACACATGCTCAGCAATCGGCACCGCATGGACACCGCTGGCGTTGGTGAGGATGATGTCGCTTGCCAGCAGTTCAGGCGAGAGCGAGCCTTCTATCCCCGCGCCCAGAAACTGTATCCAGCGCAGGCGTGTGCAGTGCGGAAGCCACTCTCGCGGAAAATGCCCGCACACCACCACCTCCGCCCGCGACAGTACCTCGGGATTGACCTCTTCGGGGGGCAGTATCGTCCATTCTACCCGCTCGCGTACCAGATCGTCCTGCCGACACCGCCCGAGAAACTGGTCGTGAATCCTCCAGCCCGGCGAGCAGGCGAACAGTATTTGTATTTTGACCGTTTTGCTCATTTTTATAGCGGTAAATCCAACCGAGCGAAATCGTTTATCACAATGCCATCAATTTTTGTCATTCTGAGCGAAGAGAAGAATCTCAAGACCTCTTTTAACCATGAAATGCTTTGCTGACGCTCAGCATGACAAATTGCGAACATGCCTCAACCGCATAGCCTGTGCTATGTTGTAGCAGAACGGAAGGCAAAAGTCAATGCAAACATAGCAGCAGGCAAAACAGCATTTACCGGCTCAGGCGAACGTTGTCCAGATAAATCACCCCTTCCGGCTGTTCGGCATACCACATCAGCTCGGCAACCGCTGAAAGGTCTACCCTGCCCTGCAGGGATGGGATATCGTATGCCAGCGTGTTTGCTCCGGGCGAGATGCGGGTGCTCCATATCCAGTGTCGTTTGCCGTGTGCGTCCGAAATGCGCAGATTCACCGTGAGAGGTCCCCCGTCGCGATAGACGTCCACCTTCAGGGTGCGCCAGCCGCGCCAGTCGGACGGAAACCCGCCCATTGGCAGGATAATGGTCTCGCGTTTAGGAGAGAGTTTCAAACGCAGGGCATGTTTTCCGTGTGTGGCGTGCTCAGACACAATCGCGCGGGAGGCAGTGCCTTCGTACAGCGGAAGCATGGTTCTGCGCTCGAAGGAGAAGAGTAGTCGCTCGGAAGGGGGCGGCTTTACCGCGTGACGCTCCCTGCCGCACCCCACCAGCCAACCCACAGCGAGGAGCAATCCAATAACCCCTGCGCGGTACAGCGTGCCATTACTCATGTCTGCTGATAAGCACGATACCCAGCAGTATCAATAGCACACCCACCATGTGCCACCAGCGCACCCGCTCGCCCAGCACGAATACCGACAGCAGCACCGTCACCAGCGGATAACAGGCGGCGAGGGGCACCACAATGGAAGTTTTGCCACCACGCAGTGCCGCGAAGTACAGCACCTGCCCCACTCCCGCCGAAATCAACCCTGCCAGCATCACCAGCAGGGCATCCTGCCAGCGCCCCATCTGACGCGCCGTCTGGGAGCCGTGGTTCCATAGCAGGTAGATTACCGCTATCCCTGCGACGGTGATGCTTCGCAGCAATACCGCAGCCACCGGCGCCACCGAACCCAGCGCGCGCTTTTCCAGAATGGGAGAGGTTCCCCAGAAGACCGCCGCCAGAAGAGCCAGCCATATCATGACTGCGCCCTCGCCTCATTCAGCGACTGTTGAAGCAGACGTGCGCTTTCCACGTGCCAGATGGGCTGTATCTCGAACTCAGTCACGTTCAGCGGGGTCTCAATCTGCACCCGCGCCACATAGCGGTCTCCCACAGCGATGACCAGCGTGCGCCCCACGTTGCTGGCGGAAAACTTCCACAGCCTGCGTCGCCCCTCGTCGGTCAGGCGCACCTTCACGATGCCATAGTCCCCGGTCATCGGCGGTGGGGCGGGCGCGGTGCGCAGCTCGGCGTTGGGTTCAAACTGCGCTTCGGTCAGCACAATCGGCGCGCGCTCCAGCAGCTGGTCAACCAGAATAGCACGCGCGCCCGGACGGATGGCGGGTTCTTCACCGGCAGCAAACGACCGAGCCTGTACGTCCTGCTTGCGATACACATACACGGTCTTATTCGCCACAATCGCTGTCATGTCCGCAGGCAGGGCGATGAACATCACCCGCGAACGCTTTAACGGCGCCTGCTCGATGCGTTGTAACTGCCACTGCGTGAACAGATGGCTGCCGAGAAACCACAACGCAATCAGCAGGACAACCGGTATCACAAAGCGCAAAGAGGGCAAAGCACGAAACATCTCACTCGATTCCTTTCTCCCTTTTGTTCAGTATACGAACTCGCGAATATCATAGGTTGCACGTTGCACCCCGGGCGGCAGGTGCAGTGACCCTTCCATCTCCTGCCTCTGTCTCCCCATCTGTTCGGGAGTGAGGGGGCGAATACCTGCCTCCTGCGCCAGCTGGGTGTATTCTCCCGCGTACGGTTCTATCAGTTCAGAGAAGTACAGGATGTCTCCTTTGCTCCAGGGAAGTCGGTTCAACAGAGCAACCGTCTCGCGCACATGCGCTTCAGCATAGCGGTCGCCTCCCGCACCCAACAGCACAATGATGCCCACGCTGATGCCTGCCTCCTTCAGCGCGTCCACCAGTTGCAGCACCTCCTCGTTGCTCTGGGGCTTGCGCAGGAAGCGTAGCAGAGGCTCACAGCCCGTTTCCACTCCGATATACACCCGTCTCACGCCCAGCTGCTGGAGCTCGCGCAGCTCCTGCACGCTCTTGCGGTAGCCCGTGAAGGCGTCGATGAAGGAGTACATCCCCTGAAAGCGCACCGGATGGCGTTCGCGCCAGCGATTCAGCTCCTCGCCCGTCAGGTCGGTTGGCTCGATGGGGAAGGTGTCGCGCACTATCTGCAGCAACGGCACCAGTATCCTCTGCGGCGCAACCAGCGCGTTGGCATCGGCAAGGAAGATGCGGTTGCGCAGGCGCAGGGTGTCTCCAAAGTAGTCCTGCACCCTGGCAATGTGCTCCCGCAGCTCGTCGGGCGTCTTGATGGCAAAACGCCGGTCGCGGTAGAAATCGCAGAAGGTGCACCGGTTCCAGTGGCATCCCTCGGTGACCTGAAGCACCACCGCAAGATACTGGTCGGGGGGAAGGATGCTGACAGGCTTGTAGATTTGCAGGAACCGCCGGGCATCACGGTGATGCGCCTGCACATCCCACTCGCAAGCCCTCTCCAGATACTGCCGGCAGATGGGGTCTGCCCCGTCGGGATAAGCCCCAGTTGCCTGCAGCGCCATCTGATGCGCCCAGCGCAGGACGATATCTGCTTCCTCTGTGGTCAGCCCGCGCAGGCGGCGCGCCCCATCAGGGGTAATCCATTTGCACACCATGCGCCCGTCCAGCCCGCGCTTGTAGTTCACACCATCGATGAACGCCATCCACAGCCTGCCGCTGGGGTCGAAGGTATACACCTCGCGCTCGTCCAGCATCAGCGAGATGGCGTGTCGCTTCACCCCCACCCACACGCGCTCCGCCAGCGGCGGGGCGGAATACTCGATACCGTGCAACAGTCCGGGCGAAAGTGTCTGCGCTTCCATAGGCTACGTCAATCGCACCGGCACGCCCCGCTCATGCAGGTAGCGTTTCAGTCCGGCGATGGTGTAGTGTCCGTCATGCACGATGCTGGCTATCAGCGCCGCGTCCGCCATGCCTTCGGTCAGCGCATCGTAGAGGTGTTCGGGCTTGCCCGCCCCGCCAGAGGCGATAACGGGGATGCTGACCGCCTGAGCTACCGCCCGCGTCAGTTCGATATCGTAACCAATCTGCGTGCCATCGCGGTCCATGCTGGTCAGCAGGATTTCGCCCGCCCCCAGCTCCTCCACACGCTGTGCCCACTCGATGGCGTCCAGTCCCGTCGGCTTGCGCCCACCGTGCGTGTATACCTCCCAGTACGGCGTACCGTCGGGCTTCGTTCCCACGCGGCGCGGGTCTATGGCTACCACCACGCACTGACTGCCGAAGCGTTCAGATGCCTCGCGGATGAGGTCGGGGTTTTGTACGGCGGCGGTGTTGATGCTGATTTTATCCGCCCCCGCCTTCAGGATGCGCCGAAAGTCCTCCACGCTTCGGATGCCGCCGCCCACCGTGAAGGGGATAAACACCTGTTCCGCCACACGCGCCGCCATCTCCGCCACGATGTCGCGCTGTTCGTGGCTGGCGGTGATGTCCAGAAAGACCAGCTCGTCCGCGCCCTGCGCGTCGTACAGCGCACCCAGCTCCACCGGGTCGCCCGCATCGCGCAGGTTCACGAAGTTCACGCCCTTGACCACCCTGCCGTCCTTGACGTCCAGACAGGGGATAATCCGTTTGACCAGCATCGCCTTCTCTCCAATACCGTAACACCCTTATTGTACCGCCTTTTCACGTGGGGCGCGACAGATCGAGGATGTGACACGCTACCGCATCAAGCGGGTAGCGCGTTCGTGGCGGGCGCGGCGGAAGTAGTCGTCCCACAGGAGCAAATCATACCGCCTGGCAATCTCAAGGGCAGTGGTATCGGTACGATGACAGGTCAACAGGAAGCGTGCCTCTTCCTGCAGAATGTCTGCGTCTACCTCGCGACCATACTCCTGTTTTATCTTCAGGAGCTTGTCGTGGTTGTAGTCCAGATGCGCCACCAGACAGTCCAGATTCACCTCCGCGCTGACAATGGGCTGATACCCGGGCTGTGCTCGTCGGCGTATCCGTCCTAACGGGTCAACCAGCATTCCCTGCGGCGAACCGATAGCGCTGAGGAACCACCAGTGGTACTCCAGCGCCCAGTGCTGAATCTGCATCCCGCCCGGATACATGGAGCTGAAGCACACCAGTTCCGCCCCTTTCGCGTGTAGGTCATCCGCCACCTCGCGGAAGTTCAGGTCAAAGCAGATGGCGAAGCCCACCTTGCCGAAATCGGTCTCTATCACCGTCGCCTCCGCGCCCGGCGTCACCCCCAGCGACAGCTCGCCCAGCGTGGGGAACATTTTGGCGTAGATGCCTGCCACCTCACCCTTGCGGTCCAGCAGGACAACTGTATTCTGAACCTGACTGCGATGCTTCAGCAATATGGGACAGGCGATGTGCGCGCGGTTCCGACGGGCAATGTCGCTGAGGCGTGACACCGTTTCGCCATCCAGCGGCTCGGCAGTGTTGAACCAGTCGCGTTCGCCCATACCCAGACCGGTGAAGGTTTCGGGCAACAGCACCAGGTCGGGCTTGTCCCACAAAGCCTGCTCAATTAGCTTCATGGCGGTTTGCAGGTTCGCCTCGCGGTTGCTCTGCCCGTTGAAACTGATACTGCATACCCTTGCCCAGCGTGCCATACTGTCTCCCCCTTATGACAGCCATTCGTGCAGATGCTCCGCCACGAAGGCGTCGTCGTTCAGATGAGGATAGCTTCGGTAAACGCGGTCAATCTCCTCTGCCTGCCCCGGGCTGAGCGTCTCATGCGGGTCCAAGCACCAGATGCCCTCCAGCAGTCCCTGCCGGCGCAGAACCTCGTGGATGCCGGCGATACACCCCTTGAAGGCGTTGGCGGCGTCAAAGAAGGCAGCGTTGCAGTCGGTTACCTCCACCGCAAGGCGAAGGAGGTCGGCAGGAACGCTTTCGGTGCGCGACACCGCATGACACCGTTCCAGCAATTCCACCGCCCGCTTCGTCCACACCGCCCAGTGCCCCAGCAACCCGCCTACGATGCGCCGCTCCACCACCCTGCCCTCCACCGAAAACCGATAAGGCGTCAGCAGGTCCAGCACGATGTTATCGTCGTTGCCGGTGTACAGGGCGATATCCTCGCGCCCCGCTTCGGCGACCGCCCGCACCACGTCCAGCGTCTGGTAGCGGTTGAATGGGGCGATTTTGACCGCTACTACGTTCTCTATCTCCGCGAAGCGCCGCCAGAAGCGGTAGTTCAACACGCGCCCTCCCACCGCCGGCTGCAGGTAGAAACCGACCAGAGGGATGACCTCCGCCACGCGCCGGCAGTGTGCAATCAGATCGTCTTCGTTTGCATCCTTCAGCGCGGACAGGCTCAACAGCCCGGCATGAAAGCCCAGCCCCGCCGCCAGCTCCGCCTCGGCGACCGCCTGCGCGGTATCGCCACAGATGCCCGCAATACGCACCAGCGGCTCCGCGCGTGTCGAGTCCAGCCGACCGAACTCCTCCTGCGCCAGCTCTAACAGGGGGCGGAACAGCCCGACCTGCGGGTCGCGAATGGCGAATTGCGTGGTATGCACGCCCACCGCGATGCCCCCTGCCCCCGCCGCCGAATAGTATCGCCACAGGGCGCGCTGCCTGCGCTCGTCCCAGCGACGCTGGGCGTTCAGCGCAAGGGGACTGGCGGGAATCACCACCCCTCGCTGCAGTATCTCAAAGACGCTCATGGTAAATCCTCTCCACCAGTTCCATTGTCTTCACGGCGTCGGCGAAACAGGTTTGCGGCTGCTGGCCGCTCTTCACGCAGTCGATAAAATAGCGGTTCTCGTCGTAGAAACCCAGCACCCGGTGGGGCGACGAACTGCCCGCTGCTTCGGTGTTCAGGATGACCTCCGGCTCCAGCGAACCGTCCCGGTAAATCAGGGCGCGGTCGTCAGGCTCGGCGTAGGCGGAAATATTGTAGGCGTGCATCTCCACCGAGTAGATGCGCCTGCCGGTCACCCAGTTGGTCAGCAGGATACCCGTTGCGCCGCTTTCGAACTCCATCAGCGCGTTGAAGGCGTTGTATACCGGCGCGTGCCAGCGGTCTACCTTACTGACCAATCGTTTGACCTCGCCGCCCATCCAGCGCAGGTTGTCCACCGCATGGATGGCATCGCAGGTCAGGATGTCCACCGCGCCGCCGTAGTACGCCTCCGTTCCCCCGCTCTTTACGAACCGCGCAAGGCATTGAGTGATGGCGCCGCGCTCCTCCACCTTTTTCCGCGCCTGCACCACCACCGGCACAAACCGCCTCTGAAAGCCCACCATGGTCAAACAGCCGTTCCGCTCCGCCAGTCGGGCAAGGTTGCGTGTCTGTTCGGCGGTGATGCCGGGCGGCTTCTCGATGAACACGTGCAGACGGCGGTTGAGGCAGTCCACCACGATGTCGAACATCTGATGCGGCGGCAGGATAATATACACCGCCTGCGGCTGAGTTTCGTCCAGCATCTGCCGGTAGTCGGTGTAGGTGCGTGGGACGTTCCATCGCTGGGCGGTAGCGGAGGCGCGTTCGGGCGACAGGTCGCACAACGCCACGATTTGCACGTCTTCCATCTCCGCGAGGGAAGGATAGTGCGCGTAGTTCGCGTGCAACCCCGCGCCAACAAAAGCGACAGTGACCGTGTTATCCATTCGGTTCACCTCATGATATGGGATGCGAGCGCCTTCTTTATTCTCTTCGCCAGACGGCAAGGCAAGCCTTCTGGCGTTCCGTTTGTAGGGGCAACCCCCTGTGGTTGCCCCTTTCTGGATAAA
>FMJZ01011099.1_pt1 | contig 26995 bp, 26 predicted proteins | sample 1987881 | NCBI WGS metagenome assembly FMJZ01 (sample SAMEA4378227, study PRJEB15110) | soil metagenome | biome: soil; feature: Field; material: Soil | place: India | collected 2015-03-11 | depth 0 m
GATGTCTTGACGAAACAGAGGAGAGATGAATTTTTTGGGCGAGACGGTCATAGACGAATTTACTGCCTTACTGGAAATAGTTTTTAAGCCTCGCTATCAAACTCTCCCTCAACCTTCCTCTCTCTTAACCTCAAAGGATGACGGCGGCAAAGAGATTTGAAGTCACAATAGCGGCAACTTTCTTTCAAGTTGAGCGGCAAAACGGCAAAATTGGCTTGTGCAATTTTGTGCAGGTATTGGCGCGCATACTCTTGGGCAAAGCAGATGGCATCTGAAAGGAGAAGCTCTTTTCTGTCTGTGGTCTCTGTTACCAACTTGCAACTTGTTCTGTATTTGCCTCTCTCTGTGAACGAGAGGAGTTTCAAAAACAAAGCCTCTTTGACGGAACTGCCCTCTTGCTGCAATGCGAGAGCATACAGGGGAAGTTGAAATGCAATTCCATTTCGGATGTGGCTTGGTGAAGGGGGTGTTCCCGTTTTGTAGTCGGCAATTCGTTGCTCGCCTTCAACATTGCGGTCCATTCGGTCTGGTCTCATGACCAATTGAAATTCGTCCCATTCTTGCGGGACATTGCCCAGCACTCTTATAGGCAACGAAATTTCTTCCTCAACCTTTACAGGCTTCCATTCATCCGCTTGGGTCTTCTCCGCTCGCCAGACGAAAGGCAGCATTTCTTTAACCCGTTTCCACACTAACTCCTTAACTTGCTGTGGTGCTTGTTTAACTTGGGGATGCTCCTCAATCACCTTTTGCGCTATCTGTAGTAGAACTTGCTCATCCGGGAACTTCTCGCTTCTTTGGCAAACTTTTAAAAACTCGGCAATGATTTTGTGCCACAAATCACCGAGAGTCATTGGGTCAACAAAGTAAGTGACCTCACGGGGTCGGGACAAACCAAGCACATGTCGTGCGAAAAATCGGTAAGGGCAATGACCGTAATCTTCCAGTGCCGTCACTCTAAACCTTTGCTTCTTCCAGCGGGCAAATAGCGCTTGACGATCAATCTTCAAATCTTTCCCGTCCCAATCGCCTTCTTGCGGTTTTGTCCATCTTTTCCATTCCGTCAACAATCGTTCCCTAAAGTTTCCATTTCGCAAGTTGTTGCCTGCAAAGGCTTTGTCAATATCCGAAGGGGAGGTGCGACCTGTAAAGGCATAGAACATTGCTGAGGTTTTGGCTTCGTGGGCATCTATCGCTTGGTTCGCCTCTTCGGGCAATGCCCCTTGCTCTGAAATTTGTTTAGGCAGAACCACATCCGATATATCTCGTTCTTCCTTCCGCCAAATGTATCCTGCGGATTTCAGCGAATCTTCAATTTCGTCAAGGAACAATGAACGGGCAATCGGTTTCCCATCGGGGTCGGTTCTCGGATGAGCGAAAACCAAGCGTTCAGTTGCAATCCCTATCATCTCGGCAAAAAGCATCCGTTGCTCTTGAGGGAAGGAAGTAGCGAAGTCAAATTTTCTGCTCTTTGGACGGCGACAGAAACGGAGCGATATCTTTAGCCCCAACTTCTCGGTCAGTTCCTCACGATGCTTATCGGTTAAAAACTCAAACATTGGTGGCAGGGGAGGGAAACGACCGTCCGAAATACCAAGCAGAATCACGACAGGTGCAACTTGACCGCGAGCGTCACTTGCAGACGCCACTCGCACGGCGTCACTAAATTCCTTGACATCTTCCGAACACGCTTCAATTAAGATTTCAACAAATTCGTTTCCAGAGACTTCTGACGACCAAGCCTTTAAAGCGTTCAATTGCCTACGGAGATTTTGTAAAGTTCCCTCGTCTCTCTCGTCAATTGGGCGAATGAATTGGGTGACTTTTTGCCAGTGACAAGCGTGCTCGCTGACTTTAGCACTGGCAGGGAGTTCGTCAACAACATTGAAGAAGTCAGCGATAGACTTGACAAATGTTTCATCTCCAAGGCCAGTTTTCAACAATTCAATCCATCTCTTACTTCCGCTTTCAGTGAGCCTTTGTCTCACGAAGGTGAAAAAGTCTCTGTGTTTATCCTTCGGCAGCAGAGGAGTTTTTGGCATTGAAGGGTGATGCAAGTAAGATGATGGCAAAATGCGCAGCAAAATTTCGCCTTCCCAATTTGAGGAGCGTGCTTCCCAAATTGAGGAAATCAGATTCACCAAGCCATTGTATGATCTCACCGATTTGTCCAAAACGACAAACGGCAAGTTATACCTTGCGCTGATTGCCCTCAAAGCGGGTAGGTATGACTCTAACGATTGAGCAATCAACAAAGCATCGCTAAACCGCTTCAACTTCCCAGTCCTAAGCCAGTGGACCAACAGCCTCACTGCCATCTCAACTTCTTGCTCCTCGCCAGCGGTGGCGATGTAGACGATTCGGTCGGTCGGTTTCAACTCGTCTTTAGGTTGATGCCATTGGAAGAGTAGGGTAGGGAGCAACCGAAGTTCTTCAGGCAATGAACTTTGCAAAGGACAAACTTCCGCTCTAAGTTCGTCCCTCAACCGATTGATCAACGGTTGAGCGTAGCCATACGCCCTTTGGTTATCAGGGTTTGCGGGAATGAAAAAATAAACTGTCAAGTCATCGGAGTTCATGTTCTCCAGCAATGCTTTCAGGAAGTCCCAACGAGCGGAAGTCAGTGCGGTGAAGCCGTAGAGGAAGACAGTTTGCGTTTTCGGTATAGTGGTAATTTTTCGCGGTAAACAATCGGTTGCGATTTTCAGTGCATCACCCAAACTCCACAAACCTTGATTGTGCAAAACCTTCTTCCACTCCTTCCACCATTGAGCCAAAACTCGAATCGTCTCATCGTAAGATAAAGCGCTTTGAATTGTCTCAGGTGAAAGGTTGTGAAGTTCAAGTTCTTCAACGCTTCTGAGGAAAACATCAATAACGCCCATGCGTTTCCATTCCTCAGGTAGGTTCAAACTGGCACGGGCGATGATTGCTGCAAGTTTCTGTTCTGTGGGTTGGGCGAGCCTGAAGAGTTTTTCAGTGCATGAAGCAGCCAAGTGATGCGCAAAAAAGTCAAGCGCGGAAACGCTATCACCTGAAACGCCTTTCGTCGCTTCAGCGATGACCGAGAGCCAATAGGAGCGCATCGCCATTGTTGGGACAAGCATTAGCGGTGTAACATCCTTTTGCTGAGCCTCAAGCCAGATTGACAATGCTTTGTCTTGCAAAGCTGACCAATGTGGCGAGCAATAAACTTTTACCTTCATTCGCCCCCACCCTTTTTCGACAACTGAAAACTAAGCCAGCGAGCGTAAGTTCTCCCGATAAGTCCAACAATTGCTCCTGCAAGTGCGAAAATCAGCAAATTACCCACCAGAACATCAATGCGGTGCAACCCAACAAAGTTTTTGTCAAAGTCAATTCTAATTCGCCAAAGGTAGAAGCGCCAGAGTGTGTAGATAATTACGAAGAGGCAACCGACCAACAAACCTGTCAACCCACCTATTTGCCATCGTTTTGGATGGGTTAACCTTTTCGCCCAAATCAATCCACCCACAGTGCTAGCGAAAAAGCCGACAGCCACGAAAGCGGTCAACCACTTGTCAAATGTCTCAATCGTTACGATTTCCTTCATCAGTTCGGGCTGCATGAAATTTTCACCTCTATCCGGTTTAGAAGGCATGCCTTTAGCATGCCAGATACTTTGCGAGGACTATTTTACGGACCTCAAGTTTGCTGTTTCAACTCAGTGCATGACAAGCATGCAAAAGACATCCGGCAAAAGTTTTGGTGTCCCATAGGTTTGAAATTCCTCGTCAGACGACCTAACAACCAAAACGAAGTTGCGACCGCCGTCAAAGGCGATGGCGTGTTGAACTGAAAAATGCTGCTTCAACCACCAAAAAGTTTTCCGCAAAGACACTTGCCCATCAAAAACTGCTAACCAGCAGTTTCACCTTCCTCGTCAATAGCCACTACTTTTCGTTCGCGCCTTGAACTCATTATATCGGTGCGGGAACCCTGCTTAAAAGCCAATTGCCACGCCTCGGGATCTCCACCCTTGATGAGCCAACCTCCACTACCGATGAGGTAGCGAATTCGTGGGAACTTTTGCAATAACTTGCCTGTAGTCAAATTCGTTTCGCCAATAAGAAACTTTCCGTCCCATGTAACCGAAAAATAGCAGCGATTGATGAGATGTAAGAGTTCGGGATTTGGAGAGACAAGGTTTTCACCATCAGACCCAACAAGTCCGCTCACGAGAAAAAACCGCTTACCTTCCACTCAGTGAAAACTTGCCGTCATCACAGCCCTTGCATTTGCTGTTCGGTCGACTGAAAGGGCATGGTTTCTTATCCTTCGCTTACCCCTCAATTCCTTTCCTACCCAAATTCCCAACTGAGATGCATCCGTGACTTCTACCAGCGCCAAATTTCTTAGCCCGAACCTACTGGCAACTTTCATTTTCAAAGCGGAACGGGTATTGGAATGTCCCTGATTTGGCACAGCATTTGTCCAACAGTGCCACCACATCGCAATTAACCCAACTGACGCCACGATGAACATCAACCATCGCCACATGACATTTTTCACCTTGCGAAGGGGATTACACTCTTTGCCCTTCATTTGAGCGTCCACGCTGGAAGATTTGAGTCCTTAACTGACACCAACCAAATTCGCTTCCTGTCACTCAATTTAAAGACGGAGTGCGAATAAGAAACATTGACCCATCGCCATCAAGGTCATGAAACAAGTAAAAACTGTGCAGGGGTGAGCATTTAAATGTTGATGGTCGGAGAACCCACCCATCGCTATACTGCATTACCCAGATGAGGTCTTGGGCGTCTCTAAACAACAAGATTGGCGAGTTTAAAAATGTCAAGCCGACAAGTTCGTGGTTTGAGGGGACGGGTAGAGGCTCCGCCTGCCACTTACCATCAACAATTCGCAATTGCCACCACTGGTCGGCTTTAACCACTAATGCATCTTCATATCCGTCGCCATCCGTGTCGTAGGAGGCAGCATTTTCAACGACTGTAGGTGCAACCCAATTAATTTCAATGAGTGGGATAGGTGTCGGTGCGTCCCAAATACAGAAAACGAACAGTGCAATGGCAACGGAAGCCGCAACTAAAAATGCTGTTCGCCGCAACTTCATTTTTGCTTCCTTTCCTTTGAAAAGTGAGACAAGGTTGTCCTGTTAGGAGCAAGTTCAATTCATCTCATTACGATCGTTATGAGTTGACAACTTTATTCCTCATCACTCCGATTCTTTCAATGCCTGTCTCAACGGTATCGCCAACTTGCAAAAGTCTTGGTGGTTTCCGAAAGACACCAACGCCAGCAGGAGTGCCGGTTGCGATGACATCACCGGGTCGTAATGTGAAAACTTGTGAGATGAAAGCAACGATTTCGTTGACCTTGAAAATCATGTTGCCCGTGTTGCTATCTTGTAACCTCACGCCGTTGACATCGCACCAAATTCGCAAATTGTGTGGATCACCGATTTCGTCCGAAGTGACCAAGCAAGGTCCCATCGGTGCGAAAGTGTCAAAACTTTTCGCCCTGAACCACTGGCTCTCGCTGAACTGAATGTTGCGTGCACTGACATCGTTGATGACCATGTAACCAACAATGAAATCCCATGCCTGTTCTGGCGTCAAATTTTTTGCCCGCTTGCCAATGACAACCGCAAGTTCTGCCTCGTAGTCAAGTTGGGTGACCTGTGGTGGGTAGACGATATCGTCGAAGGGACCAATGGTCGCTGCAGGTGCTTTAGCAAAGAGCAAAGGATTTGGTGGCACAGGTTGTCCACCCTCTTCTGCGTGGTCGCGGTAGTTAAGCCCCAGAGCAATGATGGTTCTTGGTTCAGGAATTGGAGCACCTCGCCTGACAGCGTTTGCCTCAATTAAGGCAACAGGTTCAATCTCAGCAGCAGGTTCACTGACAACTTTGCGAGCCAAATCCCAATAATCTCCGTCAAGGAAAGCAATTGGGTCAGGGGGAACTGACCCGTGCGAAGCGATGTTCAAGTCAAGGATATACCTACCACCGTCAACAAGTGCGCCCAACCGCTCTTCTCCTCGTTCACCGTAAGTCACTAATCGCATGTTCGCAAACCTCCTTTGCCCCATCTTTACCTGCCTCAATTTTATCGTGGTTTTGGCAAAATTTTTGCATGGTGAAGTTTGCATGGAGGAAGTTCTGACCCTTGACGGAATTGTCTTGAGACCTCAAGCACTGCCCGTTCGTCCAAATTGGGAGCAAATTTTTTGGCGTTCAGCGCCGTTGGTGCTTGAAATAGGTATCGGTAACGGCGAGTTCCTTGTCCGGTTGGCAGAGCAAAACCCAGGCATAAACTGCATTGGAGTTGAAATTGACCGTGATTATTTGCTCAAGGCACGAAACCGGGTAAAATCAGCAGGTTTGAAGAATGTAAGGCTTGTCCCGATGGAGGGCAGCAAAGCATTGTCAAGGCTTTTCGCTCCAGAAACATTAACGGCGCTCTATTTGAACTTTCCCGACCCTTGGCATAAGGAGAGGCATAAGGAACGCAGGTTAGTCAATGGAGCGTTTGCTTGGCTTTTGGCTTCCCGTCTCGTCAATAACGGCCAATTTCTAATGGTCACTGACTACGAACCATACGCTCAAGAAGCCGTCGCTGCTTTCACGGCATGCCCAGCGTATGAGCCTTTGTGGGAAACACCTTTACGGACAGACTTGTCAAGTTACTACCAGACTAAATATGCCCGCAAGTGGTCAGAATTGGGGCGGTCGTTCTTTTACATAGGTTTCCGAAAAGTTCGCACCGTTGAAATTCCCGAATGGGTGCTGAGAACTTACCCACTTGCTTCCTTGAGAGGGGATGAAATTATGCCACATGTGCTACTAAAAACCTCTCAACCAACGGACTGGCAAACATTGTGGAAATCCGTGCCAAAAGGCTTGCTTTGGCAGCAAGGCAGCGATGTAGTGAATGTCAAGGATTGCTATCTTGGCGACAACAGCATCATTGTTGACTTAGTTGTCACTGAGGGACGTCTGATGCAACGATTCTTTGTTTCAATTCATGCTCACCGTAAAGGTGTCATGGTTAAGGTTCACGACGCCAGCCATCCCGATTTCACTCAGGGTGTTCACAGGGCAATCGCATTACTTGCATTGACAGTTAAAAGTTTCTTGTCAAATGCCCAGTTGCATCATCATACATGCGATGATCGCGCTTGGCGGGAGGCAGTGAAGCATTTAAGTGAATTCAATAGCCCTGAGAGCATATACACGCCAAACTAAGAATGGCTCTCACTTTGGGCAAGAGGTGAATCGCCATGACCGTTACTGCCAAAAAAGTTTGGACAGATGAGGAATTGATGAGGATAAAGCACGAGGGGAAGGTGGAGTTGGTTGATGGTGAGGTGATTCTGATGACGCCCGCTGGGTTGGAAAAGGGGCGAATAAATGCAAGGTTAACTGTCCGTTTAGGAAGTTACATTTTGCGCCACAAACTTGGCGAGATCTTTGACGCCCAGACAGGTTTTCGTCCTCACGAAAACATGAGAGCGCCAGACATCTCTTTCGTCAGAAAGGAACGACTACCTGAAGGTGCACTTCCCAAAGGTTTTGGTTATTTTGCCCCAGACTTGGTGGTTGAAGTCTTCGGACCAAATGAGAGTTTTTCTGACTACGAGGACAAGGTAGCCGAGTATTTGAGTTGGGGTGTTCGTTTGATATGGCTTGTTGATCCGAATATGAGGACGGTGACTGTTGTTCGTTCAAACGGAGAGAGGCAAGTTCTTGGAGAGAAAGAAGTTTTGAGCGGAGAAGATGTCGTGCCTGGTTTCAAAATTCGTGTCAAGAAGATTTTTGAGTGAGCGAAAAGGAGGGTCAAAGGTGGAACTGTGGAGGTTAACAGTTCACGAAGCTCATGAGTTGCTCAAGCGACGAGAGATTTCCGCAGTTGAACTGACAAAGGCTGTCCTTGAACGCATAAGCCAAGTTGAAGACAAAGTCAAAGCCTTCTTGACCGTCACTGATGAGATTGCTATCAAGATGGCTGAGGAGGCAGATAGACGTTTAGCGAAGGGCGAAAATGTAACGCCCTTGACAGGAATTCCTGTAGCCATAAAGGACAACATGTGCACGAGGGGTATTCGCACCACTTGTGCTTCAAAAATCCTTTACAACTTCGTTCCACCTTACGATGCAACTGTTGTAGTCAAGTTGAAAGAAGGGGGAGCCGTCTTCATTGGCAAGACGAACATGGACGAGTTTGCTATGGGCTCATCAACGGAATTTTCCGGCTTCTTCCCAACACATAACCCTTGGGATCTGGAACGAGTTCCTGGGGGAAGCAGTGGAGGCAGCGCTGCTGCTGTTGCGGCGGGTGAATGTTTGGCTGCGCTGGGAAGCGATACTGGAGGTTCTATTCGCCAACCGGCTGCCTTCTGTGGGATTGTTGGAAAGAAGCCGACATACGGTCGTGTTAGCCGTTTTGGGCTCATCGCTTTCGCTTCATCCCTTGACCAAATCGGTCCAATGGCCCGGGATGTAACTGATTGCGCTTTGTTGCTGAATATCATTGCTGGTCACGACCCATACGATAGCACCTCAATCCCACAGCCCATCCCTGATTATACTCAAGCACTCATCCCCGAAGTCAAGGGCATGAAAATCGGGTTGCCACGCGAATATTTTGGTGAGGGTATTGACCCGCAAGTTGTGGAAAGGGTAATGCAAGCAGCCAGACAACTTGAAGATGCTGGTGCTGAACTTGTTGAACTCTCTTTGCCAACAACAGAGTATGCACTCGCTGCTTACTACATCATTGCTCCTGCGGAGGCGTCAAGTAATCTTGCCCGTTACGACGGGGTTCAATATGGTTACCGCACCCAAGTTTCTGAGGACATCGTAGCCATGTATTCTCAGACGAGGAGCGAAGGTTTTGGGCACGAGGTCAAGCACAGGATCATGCTCGGAACTTACACCTTGAGCGCTGGTTACTATGATGCTTATTACTTGCGTGCGGCGAAAGTCAGGACGCTAATAAGGCGCGATTTTGAACAAGCCTTTCAAAAATGCGATGTCCTTTTGACGCCAACTTCTCCTGTCCCACCGTTCAAGTTAGGTGAACGGACTGATGACCCGCTCTTGATGAAAATGAGCGACATTTGCACTATTCCAGCAAACATGGCTGGTTTGCCTGCGATCAGTATCCCTTGCGGTTTTCTGGGTGGACTTCCAGTAGGGTTGCAGTTCATTGGGAAAGTTTTGGACGAGACAACACTTCTTCGGGTCGCTTTTGCTTACGAGCAGATTTCTGGATATCGCAATATCCTCGCTCCTTTGTGAACTTTCTTTTCACAAGCGTGGCATCATTGCAAGCGGTGAAACCGCAAGATGGTCATCACAGGGATTTTGAAAAAAGACAGACGAACGAAGAATTTGGTGCGCAGGTTAAAGCGAGGGGATGTAGCATTAATTGCTCACGCTGACCTTGACCCTGTGGCTGCAGAGACTCTCATCCAATTAGGAGTTGCAGCGGTAATCAATACTCAACCGACCTTGACAGGTCGTTTCCCAACCACTGGCGCACTTTTGTTGCTTCAACATGATATTCCCATTGTTGAAGTGAATGATCCGAAGGCTTTCAATGAATTGCGCGAAGGCGAGAGCGTGACCCTTGATTTGAAGCAAGGCACTATCCAGCAGGACGGTAAAGTTTTTTCAATCCTTGTTATGACGGAAGATGAGATCCAAAAGCGATTGAAAGAAGCGGAACAGCGTTTGACCAAGGCTCTTGAAGATTTTGCCGAAAACACTTTAGCCTATCTCCGTCAAGAAGGGAAACAGTTGTTGGTTTCACCAACCCCTTTACCCCCTTTGAAGATCCGCATTGCCAATCGCCACGCACTTATTGTAGTGCGCGGTCACCATTATCGTGAGGATTTATTCGCCATCCGAAGTTACATCCGAGACCAAAAACCTGTGCTCATTGGAGTGGACGGTGGCGCCGATGCGTTGCTTGAACTGGGTTACAAGCCAGACATCATTGTCGGCGATATGGACAGTGTCTCTGAAGAAGCCCTTCGTTGCGGTGCGGAACTTATCGTCCACGCTTACCCCGATGGCAGAGCCCCGGGAATAGAACGAGTCAAGCAACTTGGTTTGGAAGCGCATATATTTCCCATCGGAGGCACAAGCGAAGATGCGGCAATGTTGCTTGCTTATGAGGCAGGGGCAGAATTGATTGTCGCAGTTGGAACTCACTCGTCTGTCGTTGAATTCCTTGAAAAGGGAAGGAAAGGCATGGCAAGCACTTTCCTAACGAGGCTTAAAGTCGCTCACAAACTCGTAGACGCAAAAGGGGTGAGTGCTCTTTACACATCGGGAGTTCGTTGGTGGCATATTTCCTTGCTGCTTGTTTCCGGAATCTTATTGGGTGCTTGGCTCATCCGTCTTTCACCTACTTTGCAGATTTACTTGCGACCAGTTTGGTTGTGGCTTCAGACAAGTTTGGAACATTTGTTCATTCGTTGACGGAGGCAAAAGACTATGGTTGACATTCGCTTATACATCGGAACGCTAATCGCTGTTTTGGTTTTCTTCGGGCTCGGTGTTCTGGTTGGCATCGGCATTACCCGTGAACCGAGAGCCGAACAACTCTACCAACGCATTGAACGACAATTGCGACAGTATCGGGAAGAAACTGCCCGCGAATTGAAAAAACGAGATGAGCAAATCAAGCAACTTGATAGCGAAATCTCATCGCTGCGCTTAAAAGCGAGAGCAAACGAGCAGTTTGTTGAGAAAATGTCAATCCCATTGATACAAGGGAAGTTGATTTTCCGAAACATTGCAATCGTGCTCGCAACGCCCGATGCCGACAGTGAGTTAGTGCTGCGAGTTCAATCTTTCCTTGAAAAGGCCGGAGCAAAAGTCCCTTTGCGCATCACCTTAGTCCCAGAAGCAATTCAAAAAGTTGACGCCCCCACTTGGAGGGAAATTGCGGAAAAGTTAGGGTTAATTGTCGGCAACGTTGGCGATGAAACTGTCAAGAGCGGTGTCTGGAAACGATTGGCATTGCTTGTCCGATACGGAGACTCGCAAAATTATTGGCAAGTTTTAAGTAGGGCGGGTTTGGTGAAAATCAACGGCGATGCACAAACGCCGATCGGTTCTGTTGTTTTTCTGTGTGGCGGTCAAAACCAACGAGATACCGAGCAAGTTAAAGCGGTTGATTTGTTCTTGCTTCAAGCGCTCAAAAGTGTTGGCGTTCGGACAGTGGTAGCAACTTCCAGTTCAGCCGGAGACGAAGCCATCGCACCTTATTTGTCGGAAGACTTGACAACTATTGACCATGTTGACACGCCGTTGGGGCTTTTAAGTTTAGTGGCTGCTTTACTTGGTCAACATGACCATTACGGCTTCGGTGAAACTGCTCGCCGTCCGTTTCCAGAACCGAGTTGGTTCGTCCAACAAAATCAGCAACGATGAACCTGCGCTTAAAGGCGAGGGAGGTGAAGGCAAGAGATGAGAGAGCGAATTTACACTTTGAACAGGAGGGCAAAGACGATGACCTATGACGAGATTCAAAGCCTTTCAGAACACATCCACAAAGCCAGCGAGTTCGTTGAAAGAATTGTCAATGAAATCAGCAAAGTCATCGTCGGTCAGCGATATTTGATTGAGCGGTTATTGGTCGGATTGTTGGCTGATGGACACATCCTCGTTGAAGGTGTTCCCGGTTTGGCTAAAACGATGGCTGTTCGGTGTTTGGCTGAAACCCTTGATGCGAAATTTCAACGCATTCAGTTTACCCCTGACCTTTTGCCAGCGGACATAATCGGGACGATGGTTTACGACCAAAGGACTGGAACTTTCTCCCCCAAAAAAGGACCGATTTTTGCCAACATCATTCTCGCCGACGAAATCAACAGAGCACCTGCAAAGGTTCAATCAGCACTCCTTGAAGCGATGCAAGAGCGACAAGTGACAATAGGCGAGCAAACTTTCAAACTCGAAGAGCCTTTCCTTGTCATGGCGACCCAAAACCCAATTGAGCACGAGGGAACATATCCGCTCCCAGAGGCTCAAATTGACAGGTTCATGCTCAAACTGAAAATCACCTACCCGAATCGTGAAGAGGAACTGGAAATTTTGCACCGAATGACAGGCGAAGAAGTTCCTTGGGTGAAACAAGTGGCAGTAATTCAAGAAATTTTGAACGCCCGCAAATTGGTCAGGCAAGTTTACTTGGACGAGAAATTGGCGAGATACATCGTTGACTTGGTGAGCGCTACCCGTGACCCGAAAGGCTATGGCATAACAGACTTGAATGGAATGATTGAGTATGGTGCATCGCCCCGAGCAACTATCTACCTGGCATTGTCAGCGAAGGCTATGGCGTTTTTGAGGCGACGAGGTTATGTCCTCCCTGAGGATATTCACGCTGTCGCCCACGATGTCCTCAGACACCGAATTATCTTGAGTTACGAAGCGGAAGCAGAAGAAATTACGACCGAGTGGGTCATTGACCGAATTTTGAGGAGAATACCCGTGCCGTAAGTTGTATTGCATGAGATGAGGTGAACGGTAATGGCTGAAACGAAAATGGAAATCGCTCCTGTGGAGCAAGTGAAGCCTCCAAAGGAGCGGATGAGTTTGGAGGAGTTTTTAAAGTGGGTTGACGAGGATGTCTGGGCTGAGTGGGAGGCCGGAGAGGTGATTGTCATGTCGCCAGCAAGTTATCAGCACCAAGACATAGCAGGGTTTTTGCAAGCACTGCTCAGGATGTTCCTTGAAGAGCGAGATTTGGGAGTTGTTTTGTCAGCACCTTTTTCAATGTGGCTGCCAATTTCCAACCGTGTCAGAGAACCTGACTTGATGATCATTTTGAAAGAGCACCTTGACCGAATAAAAGAAACCTACCTTGACGGGCCTGCTGATTTGGTCGTTGAAATCGTCTCCTCGGAAAGTATTTTGAGGTACAAGAGGAACGAAGTTTGCTGAGTATGAACTTGACGGAGTTCGTGAGTATTTGGTCATTGCCCCAGAGAAGAAGCAAGCGGACTTTTTCATTTTGAGTGAGGGTAGGAGGTATGAGAGGAAGTTGGTTGACAGGAAGGGTTTTTACCACAGTGTCGTTTTGAAAGGGTTTCGCATTAAAGTTGATTGGCTGTGGCAATCACCGCTACCAAAGATTTCTGAGGCTCTCCGAGAGATTGAGAGAGGTAGAAAGCAAACAGGGTGATTTTGATGGTAGCGATACGAACTGCCTTGACGAGATTGGTTAATTTACCAGCAAGGTTACGAACATGGATGCAGCGATGGCGTGGGGACAGTGGACAACCATTATCCCAACCCACATCGCCTGCCGAAATTTTGCGTCGTGTCAAGAGACTTGAAATGAAACTGCGCAGGCTCGTCAGCGAGATGTTTTTGGGTGCTTACGAAAGCATTTTCAAGGGGCAGGGTTTGGAGTTTGAGGAAGTTCGTGAGTATCAACCTGGCGACGATGTTAGGATGATTGACTGGAATGTGACGGCGAGGATGGGAAAACCTTATGTCAAGAAGTTCAGGCACGAGCGAGAGTTGAGGGTTTTCGTCGTGGTGGATATAAGTCCATCTCTCCACTTTGGAACTCAAGGGAAGTTGAAAAGTGAACTGGCAGCGGAGGTCGCTGCCGCTCTCATTCTGGCTGCCATAAGAAGCAACGACCGAGTAGGTTTGCTTTTGTTCACTGACCGAGTTGAGAAGTTCATCCCGCCAAGAAAAGGAATCCGTCACGCCCACAGACTCATTCGTGATTTATTGTTCACACGCCCGCAAGGGCACGGAACTGATTTGTCCGTTGCCCTTGAATTCTTGCGTCGTTTAACTCGTAGGCGTCGCAGTGTGATATTTCTTTTCACCGACCTACACGCACAAGCTTACGAAAGCAACTTAAAAAAACTTGTAGCAAGGCACGAAGTTTTGGCCTTGGTTTTGAGAGATCGGAGAGAAAGATCGTTAGCACCACTGGGGGTTGCTCGCTTCGTTGACTTGGAAACTGGCGAGGAACGGTGGCTGGATTTGCGCTCCCCACGAATTGTTGACCGTTGGCAATATCAACTTGAAGCGGAATGGCAGCGAAGACGACAATTGCTCACGCAACTTCGCGTTGACTACGCCGAGGTCACGCCTGGCGAATCACCTCTTTTGCCTTTGATGGAACTGTTCCGTAAGAGAGAACGAAGATTGAGGAGCGGTCGGTAAGGTATTTACATGATGCATGCGCAACCATTAAAGCTTCACCTGCCCGAGTGATCCAACATTGGTAACTGCCCCGGCGGTAGTATCCCACATCATGGTGTAAATGATGCAATCAACTGGGGATGGACTGACAGATCATTCCGTCTGGGTTTGGGTATCAGCGAAAATATTGTAAATGGTGAGCGCCCTAACTTGCCAACCAATGACCCACTTTACGCTAACTGTGGTGGTTTGAGAGGAGCGGGTCGCTTACCTAACCGCCCAACTCCTGCCGACACCCCTGTCGTTGCTGACACACCAGGACTGCTGAACTCTGGCGATCGCATTGGTTGGGCAAATGTATGCGCTGCCGGATGCAACCCAGGTCGCCGAGTTGACGACAATACCTGTCATTCTGGCGGAAGCAATGTCATCTTCATGGATGGACATGTCAAGTGGTATCGCTCAACACAGGCAAAAAATAACTGGGACAACTGCGTCTGGGCAGGTGGTTGCGGTTGGTGGGGTAATGGTCGGCGCTGAAAGATTTGATTTCGGCATTTATATGGGTACCTTTGCGCACCCACCGCTCTTCATTCTTTGCTCAAAGTTTCGGCGTCAGTTTTGACTATCGGGATGGAACTCGTCTCTGAAAATAAAACTGCCGTCAAGCATAAAGCCCGACGCTACCATCATTTTTTGTCAACCATCAATGAAACCGCGAAACAAAAATCGGTGCTTCGGAGAAGCGCTCTCCGACTTGCCGACCTGCCGAATCCCATTTTGCACCTCTCGTTCCATGACCCCGTTGGAAGTATGAGGTTCCTTCCGAACCCCATCACAGGCTTTTCCCTTTCCTGTTGAAGAACCTCATTGCTTGATAATGGGCACTGCAGCAGCAGGGACAGGACTGACCCAAGAGAAAGTGTTTCCAAATCTTATGAACCGACCACCAGTTTGTTGCCCCAGAAAAGTGAAAATTTCCGAGAGGGGCATTGCTCTCATCGGCACATGGACAGTTCTGTGACTAATTTGTTCTGGCACCAAAAACGCAACTTTGCCTTCCCAAGCAAGGTGAGCTAGTAAATTGATGACCGTCCATTGCTCAACTTGTAGAGTGACGATGTGGCGAATCCTTGGCTGCTCCTCACGAACTGTTGCCGGGAAGATGCACCACCATGAAGAAGTTTTTCCATCCATTGTTTCCACAGTCACGAGCAATTTACGAGTTCCTAACTCATTTGCGCGAAGCAGGATAGGGATGGAAGTTTCTTTACCCGAAGGCAACTTGTCACGCCAAACAATCAGTCCTTTACTTTCCCCCACAATTGGTTGTTGTGCGTTCAAAATCTCAACTTTCTCTCCTGGTTGGACAGAGACAGTGACAACTTGAGGGGTGTCACTACCCAGCATTAATTCCCATAGCCTCACTTTCCCAACCACTACAGGCTCAAACCTTGTCCACCGCAAACTAAACAAGATAGTAGGTAGTGTTTGCCTTAGTCCACCGCCGTATTGCTGCGTTATTGCGGGGAAATGTTGTCCCATTAAGGTTGTTTCCGCACTTTTAGAAGCACCTATTTGCGGCATAGTCGCAGCAAGACCTTGATGTCCCGTTGGTGAACCTTGAATTTCTTGAGGGATCGGCAAACTTTTAGCGGGCTCGGTTAATCCAGCACCTGGTACTTTTGTTTGTTCACTAAGTTCAAGTTCAGCCCTAAAAGGCACAAGCTTTGGTTGGGAAGGCAACTCGGCTAATTTGGGTTCGTTCGCTCTTCCAAGTGCTGGAGCGATGTCACCAGGAATGTCTATGTCCCTCTGTTGCTCCGGCAACCGTTCACCACTTGGAACGCTTAAGGATGGCAACTCCATAGAAGGGCCCGGAGGGACCAACTTTCCAGCAACTTCTTCTTTCCTCCTCTTCGCCCTATAGTGCTCAGCCTCAGTGGTTGATTTGTAAGGTTTTGCTATCCGCTCCATTGGGGAAGGTGAGGATGGCTTTAAGGAAGGGTGGGATGGTGCAGCGTGAGTTGCCTCTGGTAAAGTTTGCCTCAGTGGCATTTGAGATATTAAGGGTGCAGGGGCTTCCACCACAACTGGGTAGCGACCTACCGTCCTTTCCCTTAACTGGCTTAGGAAAGGCGTAAAGACAATTGCGATGACAATTGCTGCAGTGCCGAAAGCTATTGCCCACTGCCAACGCCAAACAAGCACTGGTCTGCGATATTGCCTTGCCATCACTGCAGATTGAACTCGGTTTAGAAGTTCAGGGGGCGGTTCCGGTGTAGGCACACTGTGCAAGGCGTTCATTGCTGCCTGGAAAGTTATCCATTCGTGTTGGCAGGATGGGCAACTTCTCAAGTGAGCGGTCAATTCGTTCCTCGTCTTTTCGTCCAACTCGCCGCTCCAATATTCACTTAGCCGTTCAATGACTTCCCTGCATCTCATTTTTCATCGCCACCTTTTGGACGCTCGGAAGGCATAATTTGTTCCCTCGTCAGGCTTTTCCAAACTTCTTTGAAAGCGTTCCTCGCCCTATGAAGTCGCGACTTCACTGTCCCTTCTGGCAAATTCAAAATTGCTGCGACTTCAGCGTAAGAAAATCCTTGCATGTCGCACAAAACTAAGATCTGCCTCGTTTCTTCCGAAAGTTTTTGTAAAGCCCTCCACACCATCTCAGCACGCTCTCGCTTTGCCAAAATTTCGTCGGGATTAGGCTCTACTAATGTTGCTGGGTCAAACTCCGTATGCTCGTTCTCTGGTTGCAATTGCGAGAAGGCGACAGTGCGGTTTCGGCGCATCATGTCTTTGCAAGTATTGACTGCTATTCGGTAAAGCCAAGTGGAGAAAGAGGAGGCGCCACGAAAGTAGCGGAGTTGTTCAAAGGCTTTCACGAATGTGTCTTGAGTGGCATCAGCAGCATCTTCCGAATTACCGAGCATTTGAAAGGCAAGTTTGTAAATGCGCTTGTAATGTCTCTCAATCAAAAGGTCAAAGGCACCGGTGTCTCCTCTCCTCGCTTTCAAAACTAACGCTTCATCTGAAAGGCGTTCATCTTGCATAAATCGTCACAACTCCTCTGGAGGTGAGACCTCCTGACCGTTAACGAGAACACGAACTGTTCCCCGACCGTAAGTGACAACTGTCTTGACAATTTTATCGCCAGGGACGTGAACCCCTCTGTAAACTTCTCGCTCACCTTTTGAGTCTGAAACGATAATTTGCACGATTTGACGGATTTCAGTTCCGCCAATCACCACAGCGACTTTTGCGACTCGGGCATCTGGTGGCAACTTTGTCCAGTCAATTTCTGGTTCGGGTGTTGGTGCACCCTTGCTCACAATGATATTGACAGGTGTTTCCTCTGGGACATCTACACCAGGCGGCGGTTGTTGACCAATGACATAGCCGGCAGGAACAGTCTCGCTAAATGTGTCAATTCTTTGCCCTAACCGAAGTTTGGCGTTTTTTATTGCGGAGAGAGCACTTTGAACTGGCTGACCTGAGAGGTTAGGCACGGTCACTTTCGCTTCCCCTTGGCTCACGACCACAAGGACTTCACGCCCTTCCAAAACCCTCTGATTCGGTTCGGGGCTTTCCATGCGGATGATGTGTTCTGGCGGAACTTCCTTGTTGAACTCCAAACGAACGACCCTAAGTTTTAAATTTCGCTCAGCAAGTATTTGTTGCGCTTGAGAAAGTTTCATGCCCGTGATATCGGGGACGACAACTTCGTTAGGTTTTGTCCCCACCAGTAGGGAATAGATAACGCCAGATACAACGACCAAACCAATGATTAGCCCGAAGATAAGCCCTAATGCGGATTGCATAAATCGTTGCCACACATTCAAAGCCTCCCTTTCCTCAACTGTTTCCGTTGAAGTTGGCGGTTCAGGAGCTGATGGCATTGCTACCTTTTCTGCCTCTAAAGTTGCTAAAACTTCCTGCAGGGCATTTCTCAACTCTCCAGCATTGGCAAACCTCTGAGACGGATCCTTCGCCATCGCTCGCAACAATATGGCATCTAAAGCGAAAGGAATTGAAGGATTCAAGCTGCTTGCCAAAGGGACAGGTGCTGTCAAGTGATGGTGGGCCAGGTCAGAGATATGAGCAGCTTCAAAGGGCAAATGACCAGTCAGCATTTGAAAAAGAACGACGCCAAGAGAGTAAACATCGCTTTGCGGTGTTGCCTTCTCGCCTTGAAAGCGTTCTGGTGCAAGGTAAGGAGCAGCCTGTTCCAGCCACTCGGTTTCTACTACTCTTGAACTCAAGAACACCAACCATAATCCGTAATCTCCAACCTTGACCTCACCTCTTGGAGTGACCAAGATATTGTGCGGGCGAATGTCGCCATGAACTACATTTGCGTGGTGAAGGTAGTTGACCCCATCGGCAACTTGGGAAAGTAAATCCAATGCTTGGTGAATTGGGAGCGGCAAACGACGCTGAAGCAATTGAGTGAGAGGGTGACCTGCTACGAGTTCGCAGGTGACAAAGGGGATATGTTCATCTGTTTCGCCAATTGCCAAATAGCGAACCAATGACGGATGGGCGAGGTGCATATGCTGCTCAAAGGCTTGCAACAATGCTTTTACAAATGGACGTTGAATAGCAAGTGTCGGACGCATAACCTTAACGGCAACCAATTGACCTGTCAAAAGATCCTTCGCCCGATAAACTGTAAACAACCAACCTTCACCAATTCGCCCGATAATGTGGAACCGAGTGCCAACAGTCGTGCCAATCATCTTTTAGTCCCACTCCCAAAGAGATAGCAATCTTCCTCCCTGCGCAGCCATACGGCAATTATAAAGCAAACGAAGAGGAGGGAAAAGATGATGGGGCTGAAAACCCTTGTGGTGGGTGACATGCACGGGCAACTGAAAACCCTATGGGATGCCTTGACAGAAGAACAACCTCAATTGCTCATTTGCACTGGGGATTGGGGAGACCCAGGGCAAATTGAACTTGCAGATTACATCGCTATCATAGAACGCATCCCTGTCTACTCAGTCTACGGCAACCACGACGACTTGACACTTTTGAGAACACTGAAGAACTGTGACGGTTCACCCGTTTTGTTGCCTCATGGGGAATTCGTTGAGGTGAAAGGAATTCGCATCGCAGGTGTTAGCGGCATTTGGGCAAAAAGCCCCAAAAAACCCTACTACATCACTGACGAAGAGGTATTCTCAATTGCCCAAAATTTGGCGGGCAAAGACATTACCGTTTTCGTGACACATGGTTGCCCTATTGGGCTCGCTGACGAAACACCAAAAGGAACCCACGGCGGTCAAAGGTGCTTCCTTGATGCTTTCAAAATTGTCAACCCCAAAGTTCATCTTTGTGGACATTTGCATAAACCGCAACTGAGGGAGTTGAAAAGTGGGCAATTGGTGCTGAATGTAGGCACAACTGCTTTGGGCGACTACGCAATCTTGGACATTGACCCTCAAAAAGTCTCGGTCTTGAAAAGGGTGACTGCATCTTTAAGCAAAGCAGCAATGGAAGTCGGCGACTAAGTTCACTCCTCCACTTTCGCTGAAACAGCACCTGCCCTCAAAAGCACTTGAATGAGCTGAGCAGTGGTAACTCGTCCAGAAAGGCTGAGGGTGAGTCTCACCCTTTGGAAATCGGTATCACCTGACGGAAGATTTTCAACTTGCAGCAACCGAGCCCTCAATTCGCCCAGAGCAGAAAGCAATTGCCACAGTGTTTCTGGGCTCGGGGGTAACTCACATTGGACGACAACCGTTTGCCCAGCCAACCGCTGCACCAGAAACCTTTCCAATAGTCTCAAAACTGTCAAGGCACAGAAAACAGTAAGGGCAGCAACGATAGCGAGGCTATACCAACCAGCGCCAACTAACATTCCCACAGCAGCAGTTGCCCAAATGGATGCAGCAGTTGTCAAGCCACGAATGACATCGCCGCGAAGCCAAATTGTTCCAGCACCTATGAAACCTATTCCTGTGACGACTTGCGCTGCGATCCGCCCCGGGTCACCACCGAGTTCCATCATTGAAAGAGACAGGAGCATGAACAAACACGCCCCAACACCGACGAGGACATGAGTTCTCAAACCAGCGGGTCGTTCGCGGGCTTCTCTTTCCGCACCGATTAAACCGCTGAGGACCATAGTTAGCAAAACTCGGACAACGGCTTCCCAAGTAGGCACTGACATCGTTATGCCTCCCTTGAGACAAACGACAGTTCCTTCAACCTACCTCAAACACAACCTTGACTGCTTGGTGATTAATTATGCTGCGGAAGGCTTCGTCAAATCGTTCCAGCGGGAAACGATGAGTGATGATCGGATCTAAATCAACTTTGTTGGTCGCTAAAAGCCTCGTAACTATCTCCCAAGTGCTGAACATTCTTCGCCCTGTGACCGTGTGAATTCTTATGGCTTTCATGATGGCGTCAGAGGGGTTGAAAGTTACGGGCTGATTATACAAACCCAATAAGGCAACGCAACCACCTGGGGTCACAATGTCAAGGGCTTGAAGAAAGGCCTGGGGATGTCCAGACATTTCCGCAACTGCATCCACGCCTTCCCCGTTCGTCTCAATGCGAACGATTTCAGCCAAGTCTTGCTCCTCTGGGTTGACAACTATATCTGCTCCCATTCGTTTGGAAAGTTCTCGCCTGAATGGATTTGGCTCAGACGCAATGACGAGCGATGCCCCACAGGCTTTCGCAACCGCAATTCCCATCAGACCAATTGGGCCACAACCCAAAATGGCAATCCGTTGACCTGAGACTGGTTCTGCTAAAATGGCGTCAACGGCATTGCCCATGGGCTCCATCAACGAGACCCACTCACGGGGTATGGAAGGTGGGACTTTCCAGCAGTTGCGCGCTGGGACCTTGACAAATTCTGCAAATGAGCCATCCATGTCAAACCCTAAAATTTTCAAGTTTCTGCAGACATGCATCCGACCAATCCGACATTGGTAACATGTGCCGCAAACGATATGAGTTTCAAGGACCACGAAATCTCCAACCTGAACCTCTGTCACCCCTTCACCCACAGCAACGATCTTCCCTGCTGTTTCATGACCTGCGATGCGGGGTATTTCTTTGACATGTTCTGCCATCCATGAAGCCCATTGATATAAGTGGACATCACTGCCGCAAATTGATGCGTAATGAACTTTCACCAGAACTTCACCCGCCCCCACTTTGGGGGCGGGTGTGTCAAGGAGTTCAAATCCAGGTGCTCTCCTCGTTTTGACTAACGCTTTCACCCTTTGCCCCCCTCCTTCGTTGACAGCAATTTTGACGATGCAGGGCAAGTAGTGTCAATCACCTCAAGTCCCTTCTGACGCAATTCAGCAACCTTAGGATGATCGGGGAAACGCCGAACAAATTCACTCAACAATTCCCGGGCCCTCTTCTTTTGCCCAATGTTATGGTAAGCGACTGCCAAAAGGTACCAAGCGTCGGGGAAATCGGGTTCTTGTTGACGGACCAACTCCAAATGCTGAATAGCAGCGCCCCATTGCTTCAGCCGAATGTATGTCAAGGACAAATTGAACCGAGTTGCCGTGTCCTTTGGGTCTTGACTAAGTCGGCGCTCATACTGGGCGATCAAGTCAAGCAGCGCTGGATTAATTTCCTCGCTTTCTGAGATCCTCGCACCACATTGTAGGCAAAACTTTGCACCTTCAGGCAAATCGGCTTGACAAATCGGACACTTCATTTCACCATCGCCTCATCACTATTATGTGCCTATCTCGTCGTCGTTGTCTCATATCAGGCGCTATGATTGTGACGGGACAAAAACAGGTTCCGAGGAGGTGAACGAAGTGGGAGTTTTGGCAATCAACGGTGGAACACCCGCCAGAACGAAATCCTTCCACAAGTGGCCCGTTTTTGATGAAAGGGAAGTTCAGGCATTGAAAGAAGTCGTGGAAAGTGGGCAATGGTGGGGACGAACGAAAGGAAGCAAAGTTGAACAGTTTGAAGAGGCTTTTGCCCGCTACCAACACGCACACCACTGCATCGCCTGCACCAATGGGACAATCGCCCTTTACCTCGCATTGAAAGCAGTTGGTGTCGAGCCTGGTGAAGAAGTCATCGTCCCACCTTACACCTTCATCGCATCCGCTTCATCGGTGCTTGATGTTGGAGCAGTCCCTGTTTTCGCTGATATTGACCCGACAACGATGAACCTTGACCCTCAAGCCGTTGAAGCATCTATCACTCCACGAACCAGTGCCATCATGGCTGTTCACATCGCAGGTCGCCCTTGCGACATGGACGCCTTGACAGAAATTGCTCGCAAGCACGGATTGGCATTGATTGAAGATGCGGCGCAGGCTCACGGCGCTTCATGGAAAGGGAGAAGGGTCGGGGCAATAGGTGATGCGGGTGGGTTCAGTTTCCAAGCAAGCAAAAACATCACAGCAGGTGAGGGTGGGGCAGTGACAACTGATAGCGATGAAATTGCGGAAAAAGTTTGGTCGCTCCACAACTGCGGTCGTTCCCGAGCTGGTGAATGGTATGCTCACTACATCGTCGGTGGTAACCACAGAATGACTGAATGGCAGGCAGCAGTTTTGTTGGTTCAACTTCAACGAGCGGATGAACTCCACGCTAAAAGGCAACGAAACGCAAACTACCTCAACAGCCTGCTTAGGGAACTGGAGGTCGTTGAGCCACTCAAAGAAGACGAACGAGTGACCGAGCACGCTTATCACTTGTTCGTCTTCCGCTATTTTCCAGAACGGATGGGTAATGTCCCTAAAGCGAAATTCATTGAAGCGTTGCGAGCGGAAGGAATTCCAGCAAGCCCAGGTTATAAGCCGCTTTACCGAGAGCCAGCGTTCAGCAAATCCGCTCTTGACTGGCATCCTTACGCCCGCCACTACGATTACAGCAAAGTCAAGTGCCCTGTTACAGAGCGAGTTTGCGACCACGAAGCAGTTTGGCTGAAGCAAGAAATCTTCTTGGGCGAACCAGAGGACATGGAAGACATCGCCCGTGCAATCAAGAAAGTCCAAGACAACTACCCAGAACTACTGTGAATAGTGTGAGGCACAAATTAAGTCTTGTGCATCAGTAACATTCGGGAGGTCGGCAAACGGGCAAGTCGGCAGATGGGCAATTGGAAGGTCGGAGAATGGGTAACGACAGGGCTTGTCCCCGACGACTGCTAAACTGCTGAAAAATCAGAGTGAAAAACAAAATGGCTCTCCGAAAGGCAGTGAGAGAGGAACGAATGAGGGAGCAAAGGTTGTCAGTGAATGAAGCCGATGCGTTGGAGAGGCCAAAAGCGGATTAGTGACTTGCCAATTAGAGCAGGGTAGGGAACAAATCCCCACTCTCTGCTGTCAAGGCTATTGAACCTGTTATCGCCCAAAACGAAGCAATGCCCTTTCGGGACTCTAACCCACAACTTTCCCCAATGCCGCTCAATTAAATTGCGGTAGGTGTCGCGCCAAGGAATTTCGTGTAGGTAATCGTCGGGGAAAGTTCGTCCACCGAAGTGATAGGTCAATTGTAAGTAAGGTTCGTCCAAAGGCTTACCGTTGACGAAGGTGCGTCCGTTCTCCACACGAACCAGGTCACCCGGCAGACCAATGAGCCGTTTTATGTAGTCCGTTTGGTCGGGCTTACCAGACTTTTGAAGCGCTAAAGGCGGTGCTTTAAAAACGACGATTTCTTGACGATGGGGTTGACGGATGCGATAGACGAACTTGTTAACTAAGAGCCTATCCCCAACCAACAAAGCTGACTCCATTGATTGCGAGGGGATTAAGAAAGCATGAACGACGAAAGGGCGGATGAGGAAGAACACGAGCGCCAACGCTATCAAAAGAGATTCACAACCCTCAACGAGGAATTGACGCAACCGTTCGTCTTCCCATTTTTCTCGCTGCAAAGCAATCTTCAACTGTAACAGAACCAACAAAACGCCTATTACGATAAGATAACCCCAAACTGAATCCCACTGAAATGCCATTTCAAGGTGCACCCCTTGACTTTTTGTTAGGGCATGTTCGTTGATGAGTTTCGGGCTCGGACAATTTTTGAGTGACAAACCTTCGCCATCATGCTGACGAGTTTTTGAGAGCCGCTCGGTCCTTCATAGCCCTTTGCCGATCCTCTTTGATCCTTGCTTCCTTCGTCGACAATCCTCTCAGGTAGTAAAGTCGTGCGCGCCTAACTTTACCTCTCCTCAGAACTTCGATTCTCACTATGTTGGGTGAGTGAGAGAAGAAAGTCCGCTCCGTTCCGACACCGTGAGCGAGTTTTCGGATAGTGAAGGTGGAGCTTGTGCCTCCACCCCGCTTGCGAATAACGACACCCTCAAACACAGTTACAGGTTCTCGCTCTTTGCGACCTTCTTTCTTTTGTTGGTCTCCTGTTGTAACTTCCTCTCTGGACAGCCGAACTGTCACCCGCACTGTGTCTCCGACCCGAAATTCAGGGATGTCAGTGCGAAGATACTTTTGTTCAACGAGCATTAATTCTGGGTTACGCATGAGATTTCATCCTCCTATCGCAACTTGGTGACCTCCTTATTAGAAAGCGCATTCAATTTTGGCACAAACCAGCCGATAGTCAAGTCATCTTGTCTGGGCAAGTTTTGGACGAATTTTTCCGGCGAACTGTCACGGTCTATAGTTTCAATCACATCGTCAAGGTGTGTTGCCACCCCATCTGTCGTGAACACCCAATTAGCATTAGTCCTACGAACCCTCCAAAAAGTTCTGCCCAATGTAGGTAGTATCCGTTTCTGCCCTTTCAGCCCAACACTGAACCACCCGACGGCAAAGCAACCCACACTGTGCCACTCCGCTTCCTGAGAATTCAAGAAACCAAGAAGGTAGCTCAAATCAACACGGTCGCTGCACTGCCTAACAACTTCCAAGAGCCTTAACAGATGGCTCTTAGGCTTATCCCATGAGTTGGAAAGCAGAGTGCGCAACCAGAGGAAGTGCAAAAAAGTGTCAATATCGTTCTTGCTTAGGTCCAAAAGCAACAAGCCAGTTTTGCGCTGCACTGGGAAAAGGAACAAACTGTCACCACCGATGATTTTACCATAACGAACCCAACGGGAAAAAGCGGAAGGAAAACGAGTGGCAAGAAGGGAGGAGAAAACCGGATGCCAGTGATGCCAATCAAACACCGCTAATGAACGCTTTGCTGGCAGGGTCAAAACCAATAAAGCGAGGGACGCCAAAGGAAGCCACCAAAGCGGCCTCCCACTTGTAAGCAACAAAGCCAACAATGTCAAGTAGAACCAACCAACCCTCCAGTCCATCATTGGGGCTTTCACCCGATTGTCCCTTTAGGCATCCGCGTGTTAAATTTTTGCGTGCATGGAGCAGAAATGACAAAGGAGAAAATTCCGAAAAACAAGGAGGCGACCAGAAATGGCAGAAGTGCGCGTGGCAATTAATGGGTTCGGAAGAATTGGTAGGCAAGTTCTTAAAGCTTTGATGGAAAGACACCCTGGCGTCGTAGATGTGGTCGCTTTGAATGACCTCGCAGACCCTAAAACTAACGCACACCTGTTCCGTTATGACACCAACTACGGGAAATTTGACGGCACAATGGAGGTTAAGGACGATGCATTGGTAATCAACGGCAATGAAATCAAAGTCCTCAGCGAGAAAGACCCTGCTAAGTTGCCTTGGAAGGATTTAGAAGTTGACATCGTTTTGGAATCAACAGGGGTCTTCACCGATGCAAACAAAGCCCGTGCCCACATTGAAGCGGGAGCGAAGAAAGTTATCATCAGTGCACCTGCAACCAACGAGGACATCACGTTTGTCTTGGGCGTCAACCACACTGCTTACAATCCAAAGGAGCACCACATTGTTTCCAACGCTTCATGCACAACAAACTGCTTGGCGCCCGTTTGCAAGGTTATCCATGAAAAGTTCGGAATTGAGTATGGCTTGATGACGACAATTCACGCATACACCAACGACCAGCGCATTTTGGACTTGGTCCACAGGGACCTGCGCCGAGCTCGAGCCGCTGCAATGAACATCGTGCCAACAACCACAGGGGCAGCGAAAGCAATTCACCTTGTGCTTCCAGACCTTAAAGGCAAGTTGCACGGAATTGCTATGCGAGTCCCTACATCCACCGTCTCAGTAGTTGACTTGAATGTAGTGACGACGAAAAAGACAACGACAGAGGAACTGATTGAGGCATTCAAGGAAGCAGAAAAGACACCTTGGCGCGAGGGTGGTTTGGGCGGCATCTTGAGAGTTGAAACCGACCCGTGCGTTTCCATTGACTTCAAAGGTGACCCTCACTCCGCTATCGTTGACGGTGACCCAGCATTTACCTTCGTCGGTCCAGGCGGAATGGTCAAAGTGACAGCTTGGTACGACAACGAATGGGGATACGCTTGCCGAACCGCTGACTTGATCGCATACATGGTTGAACTCGGAGTTTGAACTTCTGCCAAGAGCAGGAAGGGTAGGGGAGGGGTTTAAAAACCCCTCCCCATCGAAGGGAGGTTCTCCTGAGCCGCCGAAAAATTCTCCACCTGCAGAAGAAAGAAAAATTCAACAAGACAAGCAACGAAGGAGGTGGAAAGCGCAAGGGGTTTGTTAACTGGTTTGTCCCTTGCGCCAAAAACTGTGGAAAAGCAGGAAATTCGTTGGAAAGGCTATATCCGAAAACCTGTCTTGGATGACATTCAGCAACGACCTCAAACCCGTCTATACACAGGCGCTGCAGTTTACAACCTGCCTTACCTCTTCGTTGAACCGCAGAATGAAGGGGACGAATGGGTTGAAGTAGAAGTGATTTTGCGGGTCATCGGTTCTGCCAAAGAGGACTGAATTCACTTGACATT
>FMJZ01067041.1_pt1 | contig 26987 bp, 26 predicted proteins | sample 1987881 | NCBI WGS metagenome assembly FMJZ01 (sample SAMEA4378227, study PRJEB15110) | soil metagenome | biome: soil; feature: Field; material: Soil | place: India | collected 2015-03-11 | depth 0 m
TATAATAAGGGATAAATTTTCACATTGAAAAACCTGTTTCATATAACCATTATAATTAAATTTCACAAACTGTATAGTATGTGTTGGACATATTGCATTGCCTTATTGACTTTTCTTAAAATTAATTTACTATCATTTTATATGGATTTTGGTCGAATTTGGGCAAAGATAGATTTTGATGCATTAAGGCATAATTTAACTCAAATAAAAAATTCCACAAACAATAAGAAAATACTATTGGCAATTAAAGCTGATGCTTATGGACACGGAGCAAAAGAAATTGCTTTGGAATTGCAAAATGAGGTTACAATGTTAGGTGTCGCCGGAGTTGAAGAAGGAATTTCTTTGCGTTACGGCGGTGTGAAAACGCCGATATTGATTTTGAGCCCAATACCATATTCGGAAATCGACTTGCTTTGGGAATATGATTTAATTCCCACAGTTAGTGAAATGGGGTTTGCCAAAGCATTGTGGCAAAGTACTAAAGTCAAAGGTGCGGATATTCATATTCATATTGAAATTGATACCGGAATGGGACGAACCGGTTTAGATTATGAATCCGCTTTTGAAAACATTCAAGTGATTGCAAGTTACAAATCATTAATTATTGATGGTATTTATACTCATTTTCCATCAGCTGATTCGGACTGGGATTTTACAGTAATACAAATTGAGAAATTTGGATATTTGATCTCTAAATTACGAAACTGTGGGTTCACAAATATACTTTTTCACGCTTCCAATTCTGCGGGCTATCTTAATTTTCCCAATGCGGATTTTGATATGATTAGACCCGGTTTGGCAGTTTATGGAATTTTACCAAATAATCAAAAACCCGATGCCAGACAATTAGACTTATTACCCGTAATGAGTCTTTATAGTCGCATTGTCAATTTAAGGTCTGTACCTCAAGGCCGTAGTATTAGCTATGACCGAAAATACTTTACCCCTCGAGATTCATTAATTGCAGTTGTTACTGCGGGATATGGCGACGGATATCCTTATGGACTTGATAACAAGGCTGAAGTAATTGTCCAGACCAACGATGGAAAAGCTAAACGGGCAAAGATTGTGGGAAATATTTGTATGGATTTAATTATGCTCGATGTAACGGATATTCCTAATGTTCGAATTGGTGATGAAGTTGCTTTATTTGGAAATTTAGGTAAAGAGACTATTTCAGTGCGCGAGGTTGCAAAATGGGCAAAAACCATTCCCTACGAAATAACTTCCCGCATTAGTCCTCGTGTGCCGCGAGTCTTCTTCAAAAACCAGAAAATAGTTTCAATCCGTAACTTACTAAAAGTTGTTGGTGACCAGAGATTAACCTTGACAAAGTAATAATTTAGATAGATTATTATAAGATACATTATGTTATTAATAATTTATTTATTATTTGAGCATTATAATAAAATATTTGGCATCAGATTTGATAAGAGATTGATTAATAGATAAATAGTATGTGAAAAATTTTTATGAATAACTATGATTCGAATACGGTTTCTTATATATTATCATTTGAGTTAATATGTTAAAAAAAATAATGATGTTATAATAAGAAATAAGTCCTTTGCGAGAAACATTATTAGGATTGATTGTGATAAGGTGAGAATATGAAAAAAAATAAGTTCTTTATAAAAACCTATGGTTGTCAGATGAATCTATACGAAGAAGGCATAGTTAGTTCGATTATGGAATCAGCGGGTTATGAACCAGTCTGTTCGGAAACCGAGGCGGATATTATCTATTTAATAACTTGTTCAGTTCGACAACATGCGGAAAATCGCGCCTTGGGGAGATTATTACAATTGCAAGGATTAAAGAAAAGTAATCCGAATTTGATTATTGGTGTTTTAGGTTGTATGGCACAGAATTATAAGAAAGTTTTGGTGCAGAAGTACCATGCAGATATTGTTGTCGGTCCAGATGAATACCGCCGATTACCCGAATTGGTTAGCAGTCTCCAAACCAATCATATTCCACAGGTTTGCGTTAACTTAGATAATGAATGCTATGAAGATGTTTATCCCTCAATTCAAAATAAAGTTACAGCGTTTATTTCGATTATGCGAGGTTGTAATAATTTCTGCTCATATTGCATTGTACCTTATGTTCGTGGCCGCGAACGTTCAAAGTCTAAAAACCAAATTATCCATGAATTTTATCACTTAATCAGTAAAGGCGTTAAAGATATAACTTTAGTGAGCCAAAATGTTTTAGCCTGGCAAGATGAAAATCATAATTTTTTAGATTTACTAAAACAGGTTGATGCGATTGATGGCTATGACCGATTGCGATTTGTAACCTCGCATCCTAAAGATTTAACTCCCCAACATATTGAAACATTTGTCTTGCTCAAGAAATTCTGTCCGCATATCCATCTACCGATGCAGTCAGGGTCTAACCGAATTCTTAAATTGATGAATCGTAAATATTCCATTGAAGAGTATATTGAAAAAATAACACTGGCACGCAAAATTATTCCAGATATTTCTTTTACCACTGATGTGATGGTCGGCTTTCCGACTGAGACCGAGTCCGATTTCCAAGATACCCTAAACGCACTTAAAATGTTAGAATTTGATTATGCATATATGTTTAAATATTCGGAACGACCCCAAACCAAAGCAAATGAAATTTATCCTAAAGTTGAAAAAAGTATTGCTCAACAAAGACTTAAAACCCTTATTGAATTACAGAATAAGATTACAGAGAAAAAAAGCAAAGACCTGTTAAATAAAGTAGTTGAAGTTTTAGTTGAAGAAAAAATTGGTGAATCGGTAAAAGCACGCACTAAAACTAATAAAGTAGTAGTAATTAATGAACCTTTAGAACTCGGTAAAATTTATCAATGTAAAATTATCAATGTCGATGGTTGGACGCCGATTGGTAGCGTCAAAGTTTTAAATCAAAATCCAATGTAGAAGATAACTTGATGATATACAGAATGTTGTTGAAAACAATTGGTAGGCTATTATTCAGTAAAATAAAGGTTTGCTTTAACCGCCAATTAAAAAGAGCATCATGATAAGCAACAAAATTATAATTTTTACTATAATCTTTTATGTAATTAGTTGGACACAAATTAGTTGTGTAAATAGTTTGTTCAACAATCAATTTAAGGAGGTAATATGACTACTATTAGAATTATTATCATTTTTACAATCGGTGTTTTACTTATAATTTTAGTTTTGCAAAACGCAATGCCTGTTGAGAAGGTTAAAGTGTTTTATAAAGAATATTCCAATATTTCATTAGCGGTAGTTATGGTTTATGCTTATCTATTCGGTCTGGTTACTGCTGGCATATTCTGGTTGGTTAATGAAATTAAATTGCGCAATCAATTACACAAGCAGAAAAAAGAGAATGAAGCCTTGATGAGCGAATTGGTGGCTTTAAGGAATCTGCCCTTAGATATTAAAAAAGATGAATAGAGTAAGAATTTTATTTAACGACTTGCACGAGACAGCAAAAAGTCTATGGTCATCGAGTTGGAATTTTATGGTCAATGTTTTGGATTTTTGCAGTATTGTGTTGAAATTTAAACGAAGTCTCGTCAAAGTCTTTTATAAAATTGAATTGGAAAAGGAGTAAAAAATGACGATTTTGGTTTTAATTCTAATTTTAATTGCAATCATTGCAGTTTATCCTATGGTCCGAGATTTAGTTCGTCGCAAAAAAGAACCCGCAAGTGCCTATACCGAAGGATTAAGTTTATTATTGGATGGTAAAGAAGATGAGGCGATGCAATTATTTAAGAAAGTCGTAGCCACTGATTCTAATAATATTGATGCTTATTTACGCTTAGCTGAGTTATATTATAAAAAAGGCGACACCGAACGAGCAGCCAAAATTTACGAAGGGTTATCTTTGCGTCGGAATGTATCGCCCGAAGAAGAAAAAAAGATTTTTAAGCACTTAGCCGATTATTATATTAAGGGTGACCGCATACATAAGGCAATTACGATATTAGAAGAACTTATCAACCTTGATCGCACTAATCCTGGACCCTATGAAAAGTTGTTGATACTATATTGTAAAACCGAGCGTTGGCAAGAATGTAATGACCTGTTAAAAAAATTAGAAAAAATTCAACCTTCAAAACAACGGATTGCAGAATATTACGCGGAAACGGGAAAATATATTATGGCTAAAAACCGCGAGGATGCCAAGGAATATTTTAAACAGGCACTATCGTTTGACAACAAATCGATTCTTGCACTCATTGCTTTGGGTGATTATTATTATAGTAAAGGTGAAATTAAAGATGCAATTAGTTATTGGAAAGAACTATTGGAATATTATCCGCAAAATAGTCATTTAGTGCGCAACCGACTTGAAACTGCCTATTATGATTTAGGACAATTTGAAGAGATTATCAATGTTTATGAAAAATTGTTAAAAAAAGTACCTAATGATACTAATCTCTATTTAGCATTAGCCCAGATTTATGATAAGAAAGAAGATGTCGATTCGGCTATTAAGATTCTTAATCAAATTCCCCTCGATAAGCGAAGTGAACCTGAACCCCAAATTTATTTGTCAGCGCTTTATATTAAAGCTGGCAAAGAAAATAAAGCCAAGCAAGTTTTAGATACTCTAATTGAAAATTTGAAATCTACTCATAAGGCTAAATAATAAAAACGAAAGAAAGGTGATTTATTCAGATTCAAGTTTGACTTTCAGATTTGTCGGTATAGGCTTTGATGTACAAAATAAAAGTTGAGAGAGTTCATTATTTCTGCACCAAGGGACTTACAAAAGAAAATGTATGTTTAAACAATTGACACTTTTGCTTGTTAAATCGTGCTAACTACTTATTTGTCAATACTGTCTAATCAAAAAGAGAATGTTTGATTGAACAATTGATGCTTTCGTTTGTTAAATTGTACTAACTATTTTGTAGTCGAAACGGTCTTATATAAGAAATCTCTGAAAAATGCTCAAGAGACACAGCACCCCACAAGAAAAAAACAACAATTATGCTTCTATCTTTCATGTCTTCTGAACCAATATTGACTTTATCAGAGTTCTTGTATAACTTTGATAAAAAATATATGACTTATGTAAAAAATATAAATATATAACTTAAAAATATATATAACTTAAATAAGAACGATGTTGAACACATCCGTGACCAGAAGGCATGGACAATATAAATATATATATAACTTAAATAAAAACCTAAATAAAAAAGAGAGTGTATGTTTGAACGATTGACACCTCTATTACAACAATATCATAAAGTAAAAGAACGATACAAGGATGCGATTTTACTGTTTCGGATGGGTGATTTTTATGAGATGTTCTATGACGATGCCAAAATTGGCGCGAAGGTTTTGGGCTTGACTTTAACTTCTCGGGCGCATGGAAAATCCGCTAGAGTTCCTTTGGCAGGTGTTCCCGTAAAATCTGTAGATACTTATATTGCCCGTTTGGTTCAAGCCGGATTAAAGGTGGCGGTATGTGAGCAATTAGAAGCTCCAGGAATAACAAAATTAATCAAACGTGATGTTATTGAGGTTATCACTCCAGGAACGGTTTTAAGACCAACTTTGATTGAAGAACGAAAAAATTATTTTCTTTTATCCATTACACCTTATGAACGAATTTATGGTTTGGCCTTCGCTGATTTATCTACGGGTGAATTCTATGCGACCGAAATGTCATTTAACTCATTAGCCGAAGCAATTCAAAAGATTGACCCTAAAGAAATCATCGTCCCTAAAGAATGGGATGCGATAAAAAAATTATTTGTTGATAACCAATATCCCCAAACGCAAATTGACGATTATTACTTTTCTTATGACTATGCGTACGACAAGTTGAAAAAACACTTTGGAGTGGTAAATCTGGATGGTTTTGGTTTAGAAGATAAGCATGCTGCGATTTGCGCCGCAGGAGCAATTTTATATTATTTAGAGGAGACTCAAAAGAATACTTTACCTCACATTCGTAAAATTTCACCATATCGAGAAGGCGATTATCTTCTAATTGACCGCATGACCCGAAAAAATTTAGAATTGACAGAAAGGATTCGAGACGGTTCCATCCAAGGAAGTTTACTTTCAATTTTAGACCAGACAAAAACTCCGGGTGGTGCCAGATTATTGCGGAGATGGATTTTAGCACCATTGCTTGATGTTAAAACCATCAAATTACGACAAGATGCAATATCTGAACTAGTTTTATCTCGGTATCTGCTCAAAGAACTTGCAGAAATTCTTTCGGACATCGGCGATTTAGAGCGTAATGCATCCCGTATTGCTTGTGAACGCGGTAATGCACGGGATATTATTGCGCTAAAAAATTGGTTAAAAAAAATTCCATTAATCAAAAAAACCTTAAAGACAACTAATTCTATATTATTACAAAATCATTTTCAAAATTTAGAAGATTTTGCAAATTTAATTGAACGAGTGGAAAAGACTTTAGTTGAAGACCCGCCTTTAAGTATCACTGAGGGCGGGATAGTTAAAAGCGGATTTTCGCAAGAGTTAGATGAGTTGCGTTCATTATCGGCAAATGCCAAAGAGTGGATTGCAAATTTACAACAACGAGAACGGGCACACACTGGTATTCCTAATCTCCGCATAAATTATAATTCAGTATTTGGCTATTATATCGAAGTAACAAAATCGTATCTACACCTGGTTCCTAAAAATTATATCCGTAAACAGACTTTAGTTAACAATGAGCGCTTTATCACACCCGAACTAAAAGAATACGAAGCAAAAATTTTAAATGCTGAAGACCGCATAAAAGTTTTAGAATATGAAATATTCACTGAATTACGCAAAGAAGTCGCGAATGAAGTTCCCCGGATTCTAACGCTGTCTTCAATTATTTCTGAACTTGATGTTTTAGTAAGTTTAGCCACAGTCGCGATAGCTAATAATTATATAAAGCCTGAAGTCAATGAGGGAGACGAAATTCTAATTCGAGACGGTCGGCATCCAGTAATTGAAAAACTGACCACCGAACCATTTATCCCGAATGATACTTATCTCAATTTAGAGTCTCATCAAATTTTATTGATTACCGGACCGAACATGGCAGGCAAGTCTACTTATTTAAGACAAGTGGCTTTAATTGTGATAATGGCGCAAATCGGTTCTTTTGTCCCAGCATCAGAAGCCAGAATCGGAGTGGTTGATAAGATTTTTACGCGGATTGGAGCATCGGATGATTTATCAAGAGGGGTCTCTACTTTTCTTGCCGAGATGTCAGAAACGGCTAATATCTTAAATAATGCTACCCCCCAAAGCTTAGTTATCCTTGACGAGATTGGTCGAGGCACCGCAACTTATGATGGCTTAGCCATTGCGTGGGCAGTGGTAGAATATTTACATCAGAATCAAGCGATAAAACCGAAGACTTTATTTGCAACGCACTATCATGAACTAACTGATATTATCCAATATTTGCCGCGAGTTAAAAACTACAATTTTTTAGTCAAAGAGTATGGTGATGAGATAATTTTCCTAAAAAAATGTGTCGAAGGTAAAAGCGACCGTAGTTACGGCATCGCAGTTGCTAAACTAGCGGGCTTACCCCAAGTAGTAATCGACCGGGCTAAAGAAGTATTAGCCGATTTTGAAAAAGGCGAAGAAGTAAGTATTAGAAGTTTAACTAAAGATAAAGAATTCCAAATTTCTTTATTCCAACCAATAGAACATCCGCTTTTGGAAGAAATTCGTAAACTTAATTTAGATACTTTGACTCCGCTTGAGGCATTAAATATACTACATAGGTTGAAACGACAATTAGAAAAAGTAGATAATTAATAACAGACGATCGTTATTTTTGCGAATACAGGAGAAGATTATTTAAGATAATGCGAGGGAAGGATGAAGGTTTTTCTACTAAGATAGATAAGGTTAAATATCAATTTTTAGAAAAAAGTGCGGCGCCGAGATTAGGAACCAATTTTTCTTTTTATATTAATAAGGGCTATAGTTTGCATTTTGCCCCATATCTTTTTCTTTGAATAGTCGTTTAAAATTAACCTATGCCAATTGAAAAAAACCTGCTTTCCATAACCACTATAATTAAATCTCATAAACTGTATAGTATATGTTGGACATATTGCAAGATAATCTTGACACTATAATAAATTTCTGTTATATTGTTTTATTAATGAAGTGTGATGTGATGATAACAAATTATACGGATATATATTTTGCCGTATAATTTGCTATCATTTTGCAGTCCACTTTATAATTGAGAAGAAATATATTCAAGATATAAACTGAGTTATATGAAAAAGGTATGGTATTTGATTTTTTGCAGTCACTTAGTTCTGATTAATTTGCTTTTTGCGGAGGGGGACTCGTTAAAAGTTAAAACTGGAAAGCGATTTATTATGATTATTGCGCCGCGTGCTTTTCGTGATGAAGAATTTAAAGTTCCTTATGAGTTTTTAACAAAGATGGGTCATAAAGTACATGTAGCGTCTCGCGATACCGTTCTTGCAACCGGAATGCTAGGATTAGCTTTAAAACCACAACTGATTATTAGAGATATTGATACTTTAAATTATGATGGATTGATATTAATTGGTGGAACAGGAGCATCGATTTACTGGGATGACCCCACAGTACACCGCTTAGTAAAACACTTTGCTTGGAGCCCTAATAAAATTGCCGCGGCTATTTGTATTGCACCGATAACTTTTGCACGTAGTGGTATTTTGAAAGGTAAAAAAGCCACAGTATATCAAGACCGATTTACGATTAGTGAATTTAAGAAATATGGTGTACTATATGTAAAGACCGATGTCGTAGTCACAGATAATATTATAACGGCTTCAGGTCCTAATGCGGCAACAAAATTTGCTCAGGAGATAGCCTCAAGAGCGACTAAAATAAAACCATAATGGACAAAAAATTACTTCAACATTTCAACTGTTGCCGGAAATAAAATATCAGTGTTTAAATGAGAGCTTTGCTTCAGCGAGTGGAATATGCATCAGTGAAAGTTGACAACAAAGAAGTTGCGAAAATTGACAATGGCTTGGTCTGTTTTTTAGGAATCCATAAATCAGACAACGAATTGAAATGTACAGAATTGGCCCAAAAAATTAGTAATTTGCGAATCTTTGAAGATGATCAGGGCAAAATGAACCGTTCACTAATGCAAATTCAAGCTGCAGTTTTGGTCATTTCCCAGTTTACGCTCTATGCGGATTGTTCGTCAGGAAACCGACCCTCGTTCACTGAAGCAATGTCTTGGGAATCGGCCAAAAAGTTATATGAACGCTTTATTGCCGAACTGCAATATTTGGGCTGTAAAACAAAAAGTGGTGTCTTTGGCGCCAAAATGAATGTGTTATTAAATAATTACGGACCAGTAACAATTATGCTTGAAGTATAATTTCTTCACTTAAACATAATCTAATAACAAGATTTCTTTAATGCTGTATATGAAAAAGATATATAATTTAGGAAAGATGAGTTAAGTTATAGTTATACAATAATTAAGAAAGCTTAATTATGATTAGAAGTATGACCGGCGTTGGCCGAGCGGAAGTGAATATTCCACATCGAGGTACGAAATTAATTATCGAAATTCGTTCCAGTAATCACCGTTTTTTAGAATTAAATATGAAGTTACCATCAATTTTGGAGGGTTACGAGAATAGAATTCGGGAAATTGTCCGACAAAATGTCTTTCGCGGTTCATTGCAATTATCGGTTACAATACAAGGTTCAGAGAGTGATAAAACATTAAACAATCACCAGTCAAAGTTATTAACTTTGGATACAGATTTGTTAAATAATTTAATTCGATTAAGTAAAAGACTAAAAGATGATTACAGCATTTCGGGTGAATTAAATGTTAATACAGTTCTCTCATTTCCGGGAATTGTCATTCCCGCTAAATCAATCGAAGTCAACAAAAATGAAATTATTTGGACGCGCACCAAGAGCGCTTTAATTAAAGCACTTACTGCATTAAATAAAATGAAGCGAGAAGAAGGTTCCTTTTTATATCAGTATTTTATCAAACGCATTAATAATATCCTTAAATTATTAAAGGATATCGAAAGCCGGATCAAGTCTGTCCGCAAAGAAATTAAAGAAAAGATACTTGAAGAGCGCACGATTTCGACTCTCTCGGATAATAATAAGGAAATCGAAACTCAGTTAGTTCCATTAACCAAAAGTGATATTACTGAAGAACGAATTCGTTTATTAAGTCATACCAAAGCCTTTGTTCGCGCCATAAAATCTAAGCGCATGCAAAGCGTTGGACGAAAATTAGAATTTATCCTCTCTGAGATGCTTCGGGAAACTGAAACAATGCTTGCTAAGGCAAGAGATACGGCAATTAGCCGGGATGGTATTGCAATCAAGGAAGAGATTGATGCATTAAAAGAACAGGTACGAAATGTCGAATAACCCGAAAAAAAGTATTAAATCAGAATACGCGAGAATATTTAATTTTAAACGAAAATCAATTATTTTTGTTTTGGCATCACCTTCAGCGGCCGGAAAAACAACCTTGTGTTATGCAGCAAAAGCGCAGGATAAAAACATCTGGTATTCGGTATCAGTAACAACACGACCCAAACGGCCCAAAGAAAGAAACGGTCGTGAATACTATTTTATTACGGAAAAAGAATTCAATTGTCTTCTTGAGTCCGGCGGTCTATTAGAACATACTCAGATCTATGGCGCACAGTATGGTACACCAAAAGAGCCAATTTGGAAAAAACTGCAACAAGGTAAAGATGTGATCATGGATTTAGACATTAAAGGCGTTAGAGCATTAAAACGATTTTGGCCTCATACGGTGAGTATCTATATTTTACCTCCGTCTATGAAAGAATTGTGGGCGCGTCTGAAAAATCGAAATAAGGGTAATACCGAACAATTAGACCAAAGATTTGCTTCCGCGGAAAAGGAAATAAGAGTTATTCCACAATTTGATTATTTGATTGTTAATAAAAACTTAAACCAAGCAATTGATGACCTTATGGCAATCATCCGCGCTGAAAGGCTAAAGGTGTCGAAACAGATTTTTTGAATTATTAAGAAAGGAGTGGCATGATCTATGTAGAAATAGAAAAAATTTGGGAAAAATTTCCGAACAAATATCTTGCGGTTTTAAAAGCAGCTAAAGAGACTCGAAAGATACTTGAGGCGCAAAAAATTCCATCGTCAGGGAGTCCTCATTCGAATAACGAGACCACTGAAGCAATAACCGGAACAAAATCTTCATCCAGTCAAGAGACTTCAAAACGCCGTGGACGAAATACTAAAGATCTGACATCAAAAATTGAATCTGAGGTAGACAATATTGCTCATATTACTATTACCGATAAAGTAGTTGTTGCAGAAAGACAAGAGACTAATCCCTATATTGCGGGTTTAAAAAGAGTACTTCGTTTTGAAAAATAATAAGAAAAATGCAACAAGCACTCGGTGGAAAATTATCATGTTCAAAAATATCACGAATCACGAGTTGATTAAAATATAATATCAAGGTTTCGTTGCGAAATTAAATGATATTGGTGAGTAAATTTAAAAATTGAAAGGATTAATTCATCTGTAAAGATGCAATTATTACCGTAATAAATTTTGTTGAATTGATTAAAATCGTGTAGTTGAAATGAAAGAAAATAAGAATAGTAGTCAATCATCGTCCTCAATTTCAATTGCAACTCAAATCCAACGAGCTTTACCCCAATCAATTGAGGTTGAGCAGGCGGTATTAGGCGCGATGCTTTTAGATTCCAATGCGGTGGTCAAAGCATTGGAATTGCTTTCAGAAAGTGATTTTTATCTGCAATCTCATCGTCAAATTTTTCGGGCAATCAGCAATCTTTTTGAACGTAATGATAATGTTGATTTATTAACCACAAAAGAAGAATTAAATAGAATGGGAGAACTGGACAACATCGGAGGACAAGAATATCTTTCCACTTTGGTCGAGTTAACCTTCACTTCCGCTAATATTGAAGAACATTGCAAATTAGTTTTGGAAAAATCGATTCAACGGAAATTGATTCAGACCGCTACTCAAATAATTACGGAAAGTTATAACCCAACACAATCCACGGATGAACTTTTAGACCATGCCGAACATCTGATTTTCCAAATAAAAGAAAAAGGGATTAGGAAAGGGCTTGTACTCTTAAAAGACATTTTTGACCCCGTAATCAAAAAGGTTGAAGAAAGATATACCCAAAGAACTCGTTCAACGATGGGTTATCAAACTGGCTTTACGAAATTAGACGAGATGACCAACGGGTTACAACCCGGAGATTTTATTGTCGTCGCTGGTCGACCATCAATGGGTAAGACTGCTTTCGCCTTGAATATTGGTACGAATGTTGCGAAGTTATATGAGAAGCCAGTTGCAATTTTTTCTTTGGAGATGACAACCACTACTTTGATTGAAAGAATCATCTGCGCCGAATCGAGTATTCCGTTCAACATTCTCAGAAAAGGATATCTGTTATCTGAGGCTAACTGGAAAAAATTAACTAGTATCTCTTCGACCTTAAAAAAATTACCGATATATATCGACGATTCACCATCACCTCGAGTCTTAGAGATAAAAGCAAAAGCACGCCGGCTCAAAGCCGAATCCGGTTTGGCGTTGGTGATTATTGATTATATTCAACTCTGTGAACCAATTGGCCCACCTTCAGGCCAACGAAATCGACAACAAGAAATTTCTGATATCTCAAGGGCACTGAAAGCGTTAGCTAAAGAGTTAGATGTGCCAGTTATAGTGCTATCCCAACTTTCTCGTTTACCCGAACGACGAGAAGACCGAAGACCACAATTAGCTGATTTAAGAGAATCAGGTGCAATTGAACAAGATGCAGATGTCGTATTGTTATTATATCGCTCAGAAGCCTATGCTGATATCTTAAAAAAAGTTGAGCCGGGGGTCGCTGAAGTAAATATTGCGAAACAAAGAAACGGTCCGACCGGAACAATCAAGTTAACATTCCTTAAAGAATTTATGAAATTCGAAAATTATACTGAGGAAGAAGTACCTGAATTTTTTGCATCCGAAGAATAATTTGCCAAATATCTAACTCAGATTACTAATGTATCGAATACTCAATTATAGTTGATCGTTCTATGGTTAAAAAAACTAAAACAGTGTTTGTTTGTCAGAATTGCGGGGCTGAAAACATTAAATGGTTTGGTCAGTGCCCTTCATGTCAAAATTGGGGAACTTTAGTTGAAGAGACTAGAACCAAATGTCAGGAAAGCAAGTCAGATACTACTTTAAGAAGTCAACCAATAGTTTTGTCTAAAATCACGGCAAACGAAAAATTGCGTCATACAACCGGTATTAAAGAATTAGACCAAGTTTTAGGTGGCGGAGTTGTGGCCGGTTCAGTAATTTTAATCGGTGGCGAGCCTGGTATCGGAAAAACGACACTTACACTACAAATTGCTCATGCTATTTCCGATAAAATAAAAACCAATAAGGTTCTTTATGTGTCCGGAGAAGAGTCAGTAGAACAAGTCAAACTGCATGCAGAGCGTTTGGGAATTTCTAATGATAATATCTATCTTTTAGCAGAAAATGAGCTTGAAAGCATATTATCGTACATTCATTCACTTCAACCACTACTGGTTGTAATTGATTCCATCCAAACTGTTTACAGTTCTAATTTAGCATCGGCTCCAGGTAGTGTTGCTCAGGTTCGCGAATGTACTGCAGAAATTATGAGGACAATTAAAAAAGGAATAATAAAATCAGGTTTTAAATCCTCGGCAATTATTGTTGGCCATATTACAAAAATTGGCGCAATTGCCGGACCCAAAACGTTGGAACATATAGTTGATGTTGTCTTGTATTTTGAAGGCGATAAGTTCCAACAGTATAGGATCCTCAGAGCAACTAAAAACCGCTTTGGTTCAACTCAGGAAATAGGGGTCTTTGAGATGACCGACCGCGGTCTTTTAGGCGTTGAAAGTCCATCACTTTTGTTTTTATCTTTATCACGAAATAAATATGAAAACGGTAAAGAAATTACTGGGTCGGTTGTAATACCGACTATTGAAGGCAGTAGACCAATTCTTTTAGAAGTACAGGCGTTAACCGCACCGAGTTACTATTCATTTCCACAAAGAATCACAAATGGTTTAGACCTTCGACGCTTAGCGATGTTGCTATGTATTTTAGAAAGATATTGTGGTATTAATGTTGGTAATCATGATGTTTTTATTAATACCAGCGGTGGCGTAAAAATTTCAGAACCTGGCGGAGATTTAGGAGTAATAGTTGCAATTGCTTCAACTTATAAACACAAACCAATTGCAAGTAACATTGCAATTGTTGGTGAAGTGTCATTGTCAGGCGAAATCAGACCAGTTATTCAAATGAAAAGTCGAATTAACGAATGTGCAAAAATGGGTTTTAGGCGAATCATCGGCCCCGCATATAGTCTCATGAGGGATGTTACTGGCAAGATGAATATTGAAACGATAGGTGTTTACACTGTGCGCGAGGCTTTAGAATCTATCGGAATTGTTTAATATGACGGTTTTTATGATAGAACCACTTGAGCCCTTTATCTGGAAAAATATTATTTGTAATAACGCTAGTTATTTATCACAGTAATCACGATGTTAAAATTCAAGGAGTGTTTATGCTTTTTAAGAAAGAGAAGACATATTTATTTGATGCCCATAGTATTGCTGACGGAAGAATTGTGGGTATTATTAAAAGTGGACTTATTAGTGGCAAATTTATTCTTGTAACGGTACCGGTATTGGTTCAAACCAAACAGCTCAATTTGGATGAAGCCAGTACTGCACGAATTAACGAAAATATAAACCGAATAAGAGATATTCAAAAGAAAAATATAATCTTGATTAATAAACAGAAAAGCATAGGTGAATTTGTACAAATAATAAAAAAATATCAACCGATAGTTATCACGACAACTAATGAGCTGAAGAATAATTTAATTGCCGCGATATCGAATTTTAAATTAAGTGAATTGAAAATAATCGCACTGAATGAGTTATATGAAATTCTGAAACCGGACTATTTACCAGGAACAGAGTTAAAAGTGATGGTGACGAAAAAAGGTAAAGAATTAGATGAAGGTATTGGTTATTTAGAAAGCGGAACCAAAGTTGTCATTGCCGGTGGTGCGAAATCGATTGGAAAAGAAATTGAAGTTGTTGTTCTGGGCTCTCTCGAAACAACAGTTGGAAAACTTATTTTTGCTCGACCCAAATATATTGAAGTAAAATAGTTGTTACACTTAATAAATAATACTGAATAATGAGCTCTTAGTTGTTTAATAAATTTGGGAAATTACTATCTGACGAATTTAGTATAATGAGTATATAAATCATGCTGACATGAATAACCTGTAAATGTCAACATTTTTGATATTGAATAAGCATTAAATATGCCGCTGACAAATAAGTTTCAGGAACAGCGCTTATAGAATCTTTTTCATGAAAACATTTAAGGAAATGTATTAAACAATATGGAATTATTGACAGATTTAGTCGAAAATGGTAAAATCGATTATAAGCTATAAATATAGTTATAAGCTCAAGTTATTGTTCGAAAAATATAAAATGCAAGAAATAGTTTTTATGGTAATTTAATAATGAGAAAGAAAGTAAGTATAAATTTTTTTTATTTTTTGAACTATCCTTAAATTTGCTAAAAATGTCAGGACTTCGAAAAAGTGATGGATTATATTAGGTTAGTAAATACAAATTTGTAGGAGGCTTGTAATGTCTAAAACTTTGACCGATCTCGAAGCAGTTCAAGCGTTAGCAGAGGCAAGACATAAAATTGAAAGCGAGATGGAAAAGGTAATCATTGGTCAAAAAAAAGTCATTGAAGAAATTCTTATCTGTTTGTTGTCTAATGGTCATGGATTGATAATTGGTGTTCCGGGTTTAGCTAAGACACTGATTATCAATACATTGGCACAAGTGTTAGATCTATCTTTTAATCGTATCCAGTTTACACCGGATTTAATGCCGTCAGATATTACGGGCACGGAAATTATTGAGGAAGATTTTGTAACCGGCAAAAGAAATTTTCGCTTTGTGCCGGGTCCGATTTTTGCGAATATTGTTTTGGCTGATGAAATAAACCGTACCCCACCCAAAACTCAGGCCGCATTATTGCAAGCAATGCAAGAGCATAAAGTTACAGTATCGGGTATTACCCATCTGTTGCCAGCACCATTTTTTGTTTTAGCCACACAAAACCCGATAGAACAGGAAGGAACATATCCTTTACCAGAAGCACAATTAGACCGTTTTATGTTTAGTATCTATATACATTACCCATCCCTTGAGGAAGAACAAGAAATAGTCAAATCGACTACTTCAGCTTATACGCCAAAATTGAATAAAGTGCTTAATAGCACTGAGATTTTAGAACTCCAAAGATTGGTCAGACGCGTACCGGTCGCAGATGATGTAATTAGATATGCAGTGGAACTTGTGACTTTAACCCGACCTTCTTTTGATTGTAAAGTAAAGTTTATTAATGATTGGGTGAGTTGGGGTGCAGGACCGCGTGCGTCTCAATATCTGGTATTAGGTGCCAAAGCACGTGCAATTTTAGATGGTCGCTACACACCTAATCTGGATGATGTCAAATCAGTTGCGCAGGCAGTTTTACGCCATCGGATCGTTACTAATTTTAATGCCGAAGCTGAAGGAATTAAAGCCGATGAAATAATTCGGCGATTAATTTCAATAAAAACGGAATAAACTATCAATACGCAATTTTTATGAAGAGCCAATTAGTGTTTAATGTCTTAAAAATAAAAAATGAAAAGATTCAATATGACTTAATGGTTACCGCTGAAGAACTAGAAATTACCAATTTAGATTTGGTTGGACCGGTTCATTTAACATTTGAGTTATATCGTAGGGCCAATGCTATTATCGTATCCGGGGTTATAGATTTTTCCATAAGACTTATTTGCTCAAATTGTCTTAAAATTTTTGAGCAAAAGTTTTCTGAAAGAGTTTATCAAGAATATATCAAAGGAAAAGAGCCGATAAAAAATTATTTTCAACAGTTAGAAGATATTGATTTTGACTACGAATACTATGATTCGGATTTTATTAATCTTTCTGGAATTATGCGCGACACAATTGAATTGGCAATTCCTTTAGCACCTTGGTGTGATCCGAATTGTAAAGGAATTGATGAAAATATTATATGAAGACACACAAAAAGATTACCTGGATACACAATATTGGTGAAACGAGAACAAAACTATTTTTATTTATTGTCATCGGGTCGATAATATTTTGTTTTCAATCACGCGTTGATGCTGACAATGGTTTTTTATCGGTCTATTCAGACCCGAGAGGAATAAGGATCTATCTAGACGGTGAATTTATCGGTATAACCCCAATTCAGAAGTACTCGTATAAACCCGGTGAATATAGTATAAGTATTTTTTCTTCGGATACGCTTGAACTGAAGTATTGGCAATTTGCAAGTGGCAGTATAGGTTCACGGTTATCAGCGCTATGGTATTTAAGTAAAGCTGGAGCAGCAACGAAACGTGTGAAAATTAGTTCTAACCAACACAGTGAAGTTTTTTTCTCACTACCCAAAATAAATCGAGCACCTACAAAAATAAAAATAGCAACAGCTTGTTGTTTAGGAACAGTGTTTTCGGTCGCATTTTTAATCGGGTTTCTTGTTGCTAATTTCAAATCGACTAACTAAAATTGCGACATCTAAATCCCATGTTAATAATTATAACAATAGTCATAATTTCTTTAGTTATGGTTGGAACCGATAAAACTTACGGAAGAGAGGCAATGTTTTATAAGAAATTAGACAATAAACGAATCTTATGTGAATTGTGTCCGCATAATTGTATTATCTTACCAGGAAAACGGGGATTTTGTCGAAACCGAGTGAATCGCAATGGTACACTCTATTCGGTAGTTTATAATTGGCTTTGTAGTATTGGTGTTGAACCAATTGAAAAGGCACCATTTTATCATTTTTTGCCAGGGATAATGCGTTTGACTTTAGCAACTGCCGGTTGCAATCAAAGATGTAAGTACTGTCAGAATTGGCAACTTTCACAATCTTCAGTGGAAGATTTGGAAAATTATTACATGACGCCAGAAGATGTTGTCCGCATGGCTCAAGAAAAAAATTTGAGGATAATTTGTTTTACTTATACCGAACCAGTGGTATTTTACGAGTACATGCTTGATATTGCAAAATTAGCCAAGAAAGCGGGTATAAAGACTGCCGTCGTAACAGCCGGTTATATAAATCTAGAGCCATTAAAAGAATTATGCAAAGTAGTAGATGCAATAAAAATTGATTTAAAGGGGTTTACGGAAAAATTTTACGAAGAAGTTTGCCAGACTACTTTGCCACCGGTGTTGGAAGCTTGTAAGACGATTAAGCAAGAAGGTATTCATTTAGAAATCGTTAATTTAGTCGTGCCTACTTTAAACGACGACACTAATAAGATAAAAGCAATGTGCATTTGGATAAAAGAAAATTTAGGGACCGAAATTCCCTTACATTTTACGCGTTTCTTTCCCCAGTACAAATTACAAAATCTTCCGCCAACCCCAATTTCGACTTTAGAACTTGCAGTAAAAATTGCCCAAGAAGTTGGACTGAAATACGTCTATATCGGAAATGTTCCAGGTAACAAATACGAGGATACTTATTGTCCGAATTGTCGTAAATTATTGATAAATAGGCAAGGATATTCTATAGTCGAAAATTACATTGCTGATAATAAATGTAAATTCTGTCGTACTAAAATTTATGGTGTATTTAAATAATAATGTAGAATCGTGAAAAGTATTGTCTATTATCTTCCAACTAGTAAGATTACTACAAATTCTATTAGACAAATATTGATTGATACCCGATTTTTGCCGCAACTTGTAAACGCAAAAAATATCGGCATCAAAGTTCATTTTGGTGAAGAGGGTAACAATAATTACTTGGAGCCAAGATATGTTCAAATGTTTGTTAATGAAATAAAAGCGTTAGGAAAAAAACCGACGCTAATTGAAACATCAACATTATATCGAGGCCGTAGGCAAAATCGCGACTCCCATATCAAACTTGCTTTTGAGCATGGATTTACAGAAGATAATGTTAACGCAACTATTAAAATTTTAGATGGTGCTAGAGGAGAGGCATTTGAAGAAACTATGGTGAATTTGAACTATATCCAAAAAGCAAAGATTGCGCAGAAATTAAGAGATTATGATGCTGTTGTCAATTTAGCACATTTTAAAGGTCATTTTGTGGTCGGATTTGGTGGCGTAATAAAGAATATTGCAATGGGACTTTCAGCCAAAGGTGGTAAATTAGAGATGCATTCCCAGACAAAACCATATGTCAAAACCGATAAGTGTATCAATTGTGAGACTTGTATCTCGACATGTCCGGCCGATGCGATTACAATTTCAAAAAGGAGTGCGATAATTGACTCGAACTGTATTGGTTGTGCCAGTTGTGTGGCGATTTGTCCGGAAAATGCGATAAAAATTAATTGGAATGAAAGTTCGATATTAACTCAGAAAAAGATGGCTGAATATGCGTTGGCAATCATTCGAAATCGAATCTGGCTTCATTGTAACTTTGCGATTCGAATTACCCCAAATTGTGATTGTATGGATAGAACCGAGAATCCAGTTATGCCGGACATCGGACTTTTTATTTCTTTAGATCCGGTAGCCTGCGACCAAGCAGTTTGGGATCGAACCAAAGATAAAATCAATAAACTTTATCCACAAATAAATCCAGAAATTTTATTAACATACTGCGAACGATTAGGTCTTGGCACGAGACAATATGAAATCTGTGAGATCAAGAAATGAAGGATAGCTCAAACTCTTTAGATAATTACTTTACTGAACAGGAACCAACACGTCTTAAAAACACTGAATATCAAATTCAAACTGAGATATTTTCTGGACCAATTGAGTTATTATTATATTTAATTAGAAAAGATGAGATTGATATTTTTGATATCCCCATTGCTCGAGTTACGGATGATTATCTTAGTTACATTATCCATAATGAGGAATTGAACCTAGAGATTAGTTCAGATTTTCTATTAATGGCCGCGGTTTTAATCAGACTCAAAGTGCAGCAAATGTTACCCAGTGTTCAAGAACGAGAAGAAATACCTGAGCCGATAAGTCTTGAAACCGTGCTGGCCGAATTTCAAAAATATGCAAGAATCGCGAGTTTTTTAAGTTCATTAGAATCAAGGCGATTAAAAACTTTTCCTCGAAAAGGAATACCCTTAGAAGTGTTGCCTGAAGCCGGTGGAGATATTTACCTTTTGATTTCCGCTTTTCAAAACGTATTGTCCAAAATAAAACCCAAACCGACTTTAGAAATCCAACGAATTGAAATTCGTTTGGAAGATAAAATCGCCGAACTTCGCCAAATTTTTACTCATAAGCAGAAATTATTCTTTTCGGAAATAACGCTCAAAGTACAGACAATTAGCGAAATTGTAATATTATTCATTGCGATATTAGAATTGGTTAGATTGGGGGAAATCAGAGTAAGACAAAGTGCGGAGTTTGCAGAAATTGAATTAGAACGAAGAATACCTCTTGACATTTCTCATTAACTATTCTATAATCACAAAGGTATTAGTATACGTATACAATTGATTTTAGATAGGTAAGTATTAAATTATAAGGAGAGGTGTCCGAGTGGCCTAAGGAGCACGATTGGAAATCGTGTGTGTCGTTAAAAGCGGCACCGCGGGTTCAAATCCCGCCCTCTCCGGATCAAAATTATCGATGTTAACAGAATGGATAAATTATTAATTAAAGGCGGAAAACGTTTACAAGGTAAAGTAAAAATATCAGGCGCAAAGAATGCGACGTTACCAATATTAGCAGCTTGTCTTTTGACGGATAAACCTTGTGTCATTAAAGAAGTTCCATTGGTGCAAGATATCAATACGATGGTGGAATTAATTAGGTCTTTAGGAGCGGAAGTTAATATTAAAGATAAAGCAATTGAAGTTTGGGCAAAGGATAGATTAGCAACTGAAGCACCTTATGAAATTGTTAGTAAGATGCGGGCTTCATATTATGTTTTGGGACCTTTACTGGCCAGATTTGGTGAGGCAAAAGTTTATTTACCTGGCGGTTGTGCAATTGGTCCACGACCAATTGATTTGCATATTAAGGGAATGCAGAATCTTGGAGCAACGGTTAAAATCGAACACGGATATATCGACGCCCATTGTAAAAAATTACACGGTGTCGAGATATTTTTAGAAGGGAGTGTTGGACCAAGTGTTGGTGCAACCGCAAATGTTATGATGGCTGCAACTTTGGCTAAAGATGAGACCACAATAATTGGTGCGGCTTTGGAGCCGGAGATTGTCGATTTAGCGAATTTTCTAAATTCGTTGGGTGCTCGGATAGAAGGTGCCGGAACACCGCGAATTAAAATCAAAGGCGTTGAGACTTTGAATGGCGGTGAATGGACTCCAATACCCGATAGGATTGAAGCTGGTACATTTGCTTGTGCCGCTGCAATTACTAACGGTAATATTGAAATTGAGAATTGCTATCCGGAATATCTTGATGTGGTACTATTGACACTTAAAAATATTGGTTGTGAGATTGTTATTAATTCTAATACACAAAAAGATAGTTTCCAACCTAAAACGATTACCGTTAAAACTCCTACGCTCTTAAAACCGGTAAATATTGACACCGCACCCTATCCGGGATTTCCTACTGATTTGCAGGCTCAATTTATGGCCGTTTTAACAATTGCCAATGGTACAAGTATCATTACCGAAAACATTTTCCGTTCTCGATTTCTTCATGTTTTAGAACTAAATCGGATGGGTGCTAATATTGAAATTAAAGACAATACCGCAATTATCAAGGGCGTGAAAAAACTTACCGGTGCTCAGGTTATGGCGTCAGACTTGAGAGCATCTGCAGCATTAGTCTTAGCTGGACTGTGTGCCGAAGGTGAAACTGAAGTAGCGCGGATTTATCATCTTGACCGAGGCTACGAAAACCTTGAATATAAACTCAAAAATTTAGGTGCTTCAGTGCAAAGAATTAAAGCATAATAAAATCCATCAGGTTTCGATTGCTTCTGGGATTGGAATGAAAATGCAAACTGATTTTTTTCAATTAGATACCAAAAGCACAATTTTAATTAGAGGTTACAATGAATAATAATCTGCAGCGTCAAATAGTCCGGAGCAAGATACCCAAAGAATTAAAAGCACGTTACGATTTAATAATCGATTTAGTAAAGAATCAAAAACTTACAGCAATCAAAGTTGCACAAATATTAGGTTTAAGTCGACAAAGAATTAGTCAAATATTACATAAATTAGAGATTGCAACCCCTCGTATGAAAAAGGTCAAGTTTGGCAATCCACGATATCGATATTGTTCAATCTGTGGCGGAGAAAAATCAACTTATGCGTATATTTGTCGAAAATGTTATGATAAAAAAATTGCCGCATTTCCCAAAAAAGTATTTTATTGTCCGATTTGTGGTAAACCCAAATCGTCAAAAACTGGACATCGCTGTTGGCGTTGTTTTCTAAAGTCAGTGCCGCGAGTATCCATAAAATGTGAAAACTGCGGAAAAAAATTTAAGGTTTTGTTATCAATTGTTAATATACGAAAACGAATTGGGCGGCCTCGTCGATTCTGTTCTCGTAAATGTTTTCTCAAATGGTGGAAAAGTCCCGATAAAAATCTTGTGTCAACTAAAAAGAAATGAAGACTATTCCGATAATAATTGGTTCAGTCCAAATAGGAGGTAATTCTCCTATTAGAATCCAATCAATGGTTAAATCGAAAACCGAAGATTATCATGCGGTGATTAAAGAAATTAAAAAATTAGAGAATGCAGGTTGTGAAATTGTCCGAGTTGCAATTCCTAATACAAATGCGGTTAAAAATATACCGAAGATAAAAAAACAGACAAAAATGCCATTGGTTGCGGATATTCATTTTGATTATCGGTTAGCATTAGAAAGCATAAAAGCTGGTGCGGATAAGATTCGGATAAACCCAGGAAATATCGGCGCCGAATATAAAATTAGAGAAATTATAAAATCGGCAAAAGATAAAAATATTCCCATTCGAATCGGAGTAAATGCGGGCTCAATTGATAAATCGATTTTGAGTAAATACAAATATTCCAGTATTACAGCAATCTTAGAAAGTATAAAAAAGAGTCTTGATATTTTTGAAAAAGAAGATTTTACAAATATTGTTCTTTCTGCTAAAACTACTGATGTTTTGGAGACAATCGAAGTTTATGAGAAACTTAGCGAGTTATATCCGTACCCTTTGCATATTGGTGTAACTGAAGCCGGCTTACCGTTTGAAGGTTCAATTCGTTCTACTACCGCATTAGCAATTCTGTTAAATAAAGGCATCGGTAATACGATCCGTGTTTCTTTAACTGGTCCATCAATTTTAGAAGTCGAAGCTGCTAAAGAAATATTAGCGAGTTTGGGTAAAAGAGAATTTGGTCCAGTCTTAATTAGTTGCCCGACTTGTGGACGTTGTGATGTGAGTTTAGAAAAAATTGCCCAACAAGTAAAAAAATATTTAAAAGCAATCAAAAATCCAATAAAGGTTGCAGTCATGGGTTGTGTAGTTAATGGTCCAGGCGAAGCCAGTTCTGCTGATTATGGTGTTGCCTGCGGAAAAAAATCAGGGATTATATTTAAACAGGGTAAGATTGTAAAAAAAGTAAAGGAAGAACAATTAGTCACCGAGCTTATTAAACTGATAGAATATTCTGAAAAATCAAGTAATTATATAATTTAATTTTACTCTGCTTTTATTAAAATTAGTTTATAAAAAACCTGACAGTGATTACAAAGTAGGAAAAGTTGGTAAGAAGGTCTAAAAAATTATTATCATAAACTTAAGTAAACTAAAATAGTTCCATAAGTGAAATATTGATAGGGTTGATTTTCCAATGTCTTGCGAGTATTATTTGTGAGAAATCACTGCCATCAAGTTATATTTACTGTACACAAGTTAGAACAATAAAAATTAAGCAAAAATTTCCAGAACCAGAATTTGTCCGGATAATAATGTCGAATATAGCAGAAAATTAATTCGAAATTTACATAATTTCAGTTTACATCAAACTGGATAGTATAATGAATAATCCTACATGCGTGCCGGCATAGACAGCAGGCGGTATACTGGAGAGATGTTTCGAAAACTATCTATAGGATTTTTCCGACTAACGTATCAACAAAATTCCCGACAAGGTATTTTATAGTCTCTTAAATGACCATCAATGTAATAGTCGATGAATTTGTCCTGTTGTCTATTGGTATGTCGTAGTAGTAGGACATAAAATAAATAATTGGTTGTAGTTGTTAAAATTAAATTTTATTGAATCGAAGGGATTCGCGATTGGACTGTTAGTGATAAATCCGAAGGTCCGAATCGCTGGTATCGTTCAATACCGCAAGCCGCAATCATTGCGCCGTTATCAGCACACATTACGGGTTGTGGAAAATAAAACTTTATCCCGTATATTTGTCCATATTCAGAAAGTCGACTTCGAATTCGTTTATTAATTGCCACACCACCAGATACACCTATCTGATTAATTTTGTAGTCACTACTTACTTTTTTTATTTTTTCCCATAGAAAATCGATAACCGTTTCTTGAAAACTACAGGCAACATCTTCCGGTCGATAATCTTTAGTTTCTTTGAGGTAATATAAGACCGCAGTTTTAAGACCGGAGAAACTAAAATTATAACCTGGCATTTGCGGTATGGGAAATCTGATTGTGTGCGTACCATTTACCGCTAGTTTTTCGATGAAAGCACCTCCTGGATAAGGTAAATTTAGCATTCGGGCAACTTTATCATATGCTTCGCCACAAGCATCATCTAGGGTTGAACCTAAAGTTTGATATTGGCAATAATTTTTAACTAATATCAATTCAGTATGGCCACCTGAGATTATGAGACTGATAAATGGTGGTTTAAGTTCTGGACAGGATAATAATAATGAGAATATATGACCTTCTACATGGTTAATGCCAACAAAAGGAATATGGAGATTTATTGCCAATGCTTTAGCAAATGATAACCCCACTAAAAGTGCGCCAACTAATCCAGGCCCATAGGTAACCGCGATTCCGTCTAAATCGTGAAAATCTCTCTTTGCAACCGCCAGGGCTGTTTTGGTTATTGGTGCAATTAATTGAATATGAGCACGTGAGGCAAGTTCTGGAATTACTCCGCCAAGTTGTGAATGGATGTATTGAGAAGAAACGATATTGGATAAAATATCGTTCAAGGAAAATTGTTGTCCTGGTTTATGAGTAACAATACTAACCCCAGTTTCGTCACAGGATGTTTCAATTCCCAAAAAAGTCATATTTAAGTTGTCTCTTTTAATATCATTGATATATAATTATAGTCTTCAATGGCAGTCATAACTAAAACTTTTTTTCATCATTGAAATATAATTATTAGACTTTAAGGCGACTATAAATTTCGTTTCTAATAAAATCATGTAATTAGATTATTTCTGTTTATTTACAATTTGAAAATGGTTGTTTTCGAATAAAGTAATATTTATTCAATTTTGGCTATTCCTGAAATATGTCCAATAAAATCATAACCAATTCATATTCATATGTTGGTGTTCTTCAACATAAACTGTTAATCTTTTTAATGAAGATGCACTTAGATTGATTTTAGTTTCATCGACAATAGCAAAATTCATTTATTCATATTGAAATATTTTCTATGAGGTCATAACAAAATAATTTTATATATATAGAAATATGAATTTTCTGTTCCACAAAATAAAACCACAATTAAATTATTTTTTATCCATTGAATTATGATTTTCTATAATTGGATGTAATCATAACAAGATTGTTTAATATTACTGTTCTATTTATATAATTTTACTACATGATTTACACATCATTTTGATATAGCTGCAAGTTAATAAATTTTAATATTAAATAACTGTGGTTCACATCGAACTAAAAATATGCCTTTAGGCAAAATAATCTCTGCGGGTTCCTTATATTCACCGGTGGTGAATTTAGATAAATTAATTTGAACCTTAATCTCATTGATTTGTAATTTTGGGATCCAACTCTTTGGACCACGTACAACAATTTGTACGGTTTGGGGTTCTACTTTCACTTTAAATCGAGATGGAGCAGAAATATTTATCGGTACATTAACAAATAAACGAGAATCTTCGGCTTCTAATAATGCTCTGACGTTTACGGATTCAGGTATTGATTTAAAATATTCGCCTTGCGGAGGAATTATTCTTAATTTGCGCATAATTTCTGGAGAGACGAAATCAGAAACAAACAGTGATTCAGTGCCAACTTGGCGAATAAATTGAATGTCTTCTTCCGGTCCGTAAAGAATGACAGTATCTAAAACCATTATATTTGTTACATAAAATCCCCTTTGAGTATCAAGTCGATAAGGAACATTTACACTCACTGGTTTACTTTCGAGTTTATCAATTAATACTTCAACATACTCAGGTATAATTGATTTAAGCAAGACCGGCGCGACAATACTTAATTCATCAGGTGCGAGTTTGATGCGATTCAAACCAGGGCGTGTCATTGCTAAATCGAGTAGATACATTGGTTTATGTAGAAGTAATCTTAGAAAATCACTGCCTTTACCAGATAATTGAACTTTTACATTTGAGGTGTTGATTTGTTTGACTACTAAATGTTGAGGTACATTGACAAATTGTATTGGTACACCAATACTTATGGTTTGGGGTCGTATTAAAACCGCTAAAATCCATATAGTAAAAGCAATAATCAATGCTAAAATTATAAAGGATATATTGGTAAATAATATTCGTATTCGTCGCTTATGCAAGGTATCTTATTATCTATAATATATAAAAATTGTCAAGCAGAGGAATAGAGCGTTCTGAAAAAGTCAAAGTGCCTCGAAAGCCGTA